>Ga0302140_10001016_pt1 | contig 36658 bp, 30 predicted proteins | sample I_Bog_E1_1_FD_202095 | JGI IMG/M metagenome (GOLD analysis project Ga0302140, IMG submission 202095) | Peat permafrost microbial communities from Stordalen Mire near Abisko, Sweden - I_Bog_E1_1 | ecosystem: Environmental > Terrestrial > Soil > Wetlands > Peat | place: Sweden: Abisko, Stordalen... | reverse complement strand
GAAATCTTTTCTACAGGGGTGGATAATCAGAACGTAGTTGAAGTGCATGTTTTGCAAGGAGAACGCCAATTCGCTAAAGATAATAAGAGCTTAGGAGTCTTTAAACTCAAAGGTATTCCATCAGCTCCACGAGGTGTTCCCAAAATTAATGTTACATTTCAGTTAGATGTTAACGGGCTTTTAGCCGTTTCTGCACGAGAAGAAGAATCCGGAGTGGAACAATCAATTAAGATAGAGGGAGCATCTGTTTTGGCTCGAGAAGATATTGCAAAAATGATTCAAGATGCGGAAAAAAATGCTTTGGCCGATAAATCAAAAAAATCTTTTGTAAATATAACTTACGAATTAGATAATTTATTTTTAATGACTGAGCGGGTAATTAATCAATATCAAAACGTTCAGGCTTTGCCTTTGCGCTATCTTATAGCACTAAGTGATAAAATTCAGGCTTATTATTCCCAAAATATGTTGGAGCTAATCTCATCAGAGGGGCTTAAGCAATTTAATTATGCTTATAAAATTTTAGTTCGAGAAATAATTAGGAACGAACTAATAAAAAGTGGTTCAAATGTATCAGAAAGCAACATTATTGATATTGAGCCAACCGAGTAAAAAGAGATTGGCGGGAAAATTTGTGAATGCAGCGAAGAGAAAAGATTTTCTTGTACGCGTTAACGAATTAAGAGTAATTGAGTATTATTCTCGCTAATATTGGAAAAGCACATTGCTAAAATTGTTATAATATGTAATATCTGCGCATGAATCTAAAAATTTAATTTTCTCACAAATATTTATTTAATATAAAATTACTTCTTTTGACTATAAAATATTCTAAAACGGAAAAATTAGAGAACGGAAAAATTAGAGGTTTTGCTGCTTAAAGTAAGCTATTCGGAAGCTTTGATTTCACTCGAAAGTTTCTTTATTAACAATTAATGGGAAAAAAGTTAATTTTGTCTATAATATACTTTTTCTAAAAGGCACATTTTGTTTTTTTAAAATACTCATCGAATATATGCAACATAAACGGTTAGCGTTTAATCCTCTCGCGAAAAAATTTTCAGGCACAATAATTAATATTGAAACGCCCGAAGGGTCGTATATCCCTATTATCTTTTTGACGACAATCAAACATCAACTTAAATAGAGAATCACTTTATCCGTAATATTTTTAGATGGGGAAGGGGACTTGAATATTGACATCAACAAGCGCAAATGCTTTTTGATGATATTGAACTACCGGGGCATTACGGCTCAATGAATAAGAAACTGTTTTTTTTATTCGGACTCTGAGTTTTTGTCCTTTTTATAATATTGATCGAATACATGGAACGAAAAATAGGCTGTTAGCGGTTAACCAAGTTCGACCTAATGAATAATAAGGAATAAAGGAAGCACTTGCGGATATGCAACAAAGGGAAAAGGAAACTTAAGTTGCCCATAACGAAACTTCCTTTGACGAAGCCTGTAACAATTGCTAGTGGGTCTTTAACTCTCTTGCTTTTTATACTAAAAACTCAAAATTTATTAAAAAAAGGATAAGCCAAATGAGTGATGTTGATAATAATTCAGCGTACAGCAATTCAGCGTTATCGGAAAGAACTCGCGTCAAGTTAGAGCGGTATGAATCTGGCGTACTTCCTTATAAAAAGATGGGTTACTGGGAACCAAATTATACAATTAAAGAGACAGATATCTTGTGTCTTTTTCGGTTGACTCCGCAGCCAGGGGTCGACCCTGTTGAAGCTGCGGCGGCTGTCGCTGGTGAATCATCAACGGCTACTTGGACGGTTGTTTGGACAGATTTACTTACTGCTTGCGATGTATACCGAGCAAAAGCTTATTTAGTTCAAGAAGTTCCCAATAACCCGCAGGAATATTTTGCATTTATCGCATATGAATGCGATTTATTTGAAGAAGGATCCATTGCAAATTTAACGGCATCTATTATAGGAAACGTTTTTGGCTTTAAAGCAGTAAAATGTTTGCGCCTGGAGGATATGCGCTTGCCCTACGCGTATTTAAAGACATTTATGGGACCCGCGGCAGGCGTTATTGTAGAAAGAGAAAGGCTTGACGTTTTTGGCCGCCCACTTCTAGGTGCTACAGTAAAACCTAAATTAGGCTTATCGGGAAAAAACTATGGACGTGTTGTTTATGAGGGCTTAAGAGGAGGCTTAGATTTCTTGAAGGACGATGAAAATATAAACTCGCAACCATTTATGCGATGGCGAGAGCGCTATTTATATGTAATGGAAGGTGTTAATAGAGCATCAGCAAGCGCGGGTGCCGTAAAAGGTTCATACTTGAACGTAACGGCAGCTACCATGGAGGAGATGTATGAACGTGCGGAATTTGCGAGAGAGCTAGGTTCAATTATTATTATGATTGATCTAGTAATTGGCTATACAGCAATTCAGTCCATTTGTATTTGGGGACGAAAAAATGATATGATAGTTCATTTGCATCGTGCGGGGCATTCAACTTATACTCGCCAAAAAAATCATGGAATAAATTTTCGAGTTATTTGTAAATGGATGAGAATGGCAGGGGTTGATCATATTCATGCAGGAACCGTCGTTGGAAAACTCGAAGGAGATCCAAAAGCAGTCAAAGGGTTTTATGACACTCTTCTTTTGACCTCATTGAAAGAAGATCGATCTCTCGGGATATTTTTTGATATGGATTGGGCATCGTTAAGAAAATGTATGCCGGTAGCCTCTGGAGGGATCCATTGTGGACAAATGCACCAATTGACGCAACTGCTAGGAGAAGATGTTATTCTGCAATTTGGCGGTGGGACAATAGGGCATCCTGATGGTATTCAAGCGGGAGCCACAGCAAATCGGGTTGCGCTAGAATGTATTGTATTAGCTAAAAATGAAGGAAGAGACTATATTAAGGAGGGCCCTCAAATTCTTAAAGATGCAGCAACTATTTGCCGTCCATTGCAAACCGCCCTTGATTTATGGAAATCTGTTACTTTCGATTACGCGTCCACGGATACAATGGACTTTCAGCCAGTCGCAACAGGTTCTAGTTCTTAAATTTTGGGTGATTTAAAATGGGTCAATAGGCGCGAGAGATTTAAAGTATGACCTGCTAAAAAAAACAAATAGCATAGGGATGGAGTTATTATTCTTTTTCTAGAAAAGAGCAAACGAATTTTATGCTAAGACTTCAACAGGGTACATTCTCCTTATTACCTGATTTAACGGATGACCAAATAGCAAAGCAATTGGATTATTGTCGGTTGAAAAATTTTGCTATTGGTATCGAGTATACGGAGGATCCTCATCCGCGCAATTGTTATTGGGAAATGTGGGGTCTTCCCCTCTTTGATATGCCTAGCACCGCTGCAATTATGGCGGAAATTGACGCATGCAAAGAGGCTAATGATGACGTATATATAAAAATTAATGCTTTTAATAATACTCGAGGTGTTGAAAGCACAGGCCTTTCTTTTATAATTCAACGCCCTTATTATGAGCGTGGTTTTATGCTATTACGCCAAGAAGGCAAGGGAAGAAATATAGTTTATACAATGCACTCCAATGCGTGGTAGAATTTTTTAATTGGGCGCATCTTTATTAATGGAGAAAAAGAATATGATAGAACCCACAGATTTTTTATGCGTCTTCTCTTGTGAATATAAAGAGTATCCAAATCGGGTTGATATTGGCTTCAAGTGTGGCCACCGAACATTGGCAAAATACCTACAGTTATGGTATATGGGAGATAGAAGAAGGATATACTCCTTATAAAGGGAGTCTTCTGGTAGAATTTTTGAATTGAGCATACCCTGAAAACATCCGAAAGAGTTTTCGTTTAGTAACAACAAAAAAAACGTAAAGGCTACGAGACTTCCGTATCTATATCTATTACAAATTGCCTAATAGTAAACTAGGTACAATAGAGTTAAGAATACATTATGTTCGCTCTACGGGGCATAAGAGAGTATAGGAGGAAAACCACTTGGGAATAATAGCATCCATGTCATATCTATATTTATCTAAAAATATAACCGATTTAGCCTTTGCAGATGGTAATATCATGGACATTCGAGCTTGTTATTTTCAAGCAGGTATTCACGAAGTATTGCAATCAATAGATAAAGAATTTGTTGGTTTGGTGGAAGTAAAAAAGGATTTCCGAGAAATCTCTTCTTTTCTTTTATTTAATAAAATTCGTGAATTAAAAGGTTTCCCCATCCTAAATTCCAGCCTTCATATGGCATTTACCGGAAAGGCTGGAATGGGGAAGAGTTCCGTTGCTTCAAAACTAGCATTGGTGTTACGCAATTTGGGATATTTAACCAAGGGGCATACACTTTTCCTAACAAGGGAAGATTTTATCGGCCAATACGTAGGGCATACTGCACCGAAGACAAAAGAAAACTTACAGCGAGCACGTGGGGGAGTGCTATTTATTGAGAATGCAGATCTCTTATATAAGCAAAAAAGTAAAAGAGATTATGGTCCAGAAGCCATTCAAGTTCTTCTCCAAGTAATGGAGAACCAACGAGACGATTTAATTTTAATTTTCTCCGGGGAAAAAACAAAAATTGGTACATTCTTTCGTTGCAATCCAGGTGTTGCCTCTCGAATAGGAAATCATATTGATTTTACAAATTACAATGTCGAAGAGTTAATGTGCATTTCCCTATTTATGTTACAGAATCAAAATCGTTACATCTTTGAGAATGTTTCATTCAATCTTTTGAAATTTTATATTCGACAGCTAATATTATGCCCTACTTTTTCAAATGCGCGTACAATCCAAATTTTTTTAAATCAGCTGACATTTTACCAAGCTGCTCGCATTCAAAAAATGTTGTCCATAAATCGTTTGATTAATTTTAAGTCCCTAATTACTATAAAGGAAGAAGACTTTTATCGGTTTACATCCGCGGATTTTTTTAATATTGTCGGTACTCGAGATATTCGTGTATTGGATGAGTTTCTCCAGATCCCTTACAAAATAGCGGAAGAACTTACTATTGCTTTTGCTTAATAATGCGTTTATTTTTGAAATTTACAATTAAAAGATGGAATTTAAATTAATTACCGAAAAATCGATATCCTTAATTCCGAATGTAACAAAAGTAAAAGGTTATTTAAAAAGTGGGGAGGTGGTAATTTTTGAAAATCACATGCAGTTATTAGGTCTTATTTTTAATAATAAAGTGGAGATTGAAACGTCAGACGATGGATCTGGCCGAAAAAATGGAAATTATTGTTTTGCACTTCAAGATGGTGTTTTTATTGTCTCCAATGTAGTTTTAAAAAATGGACTTAAAAAGACATTCATTTATGCTTATGCGAAGGCTTCATGTGATATTAATACGGAAGATTCTTATGCAGAAATATTAGTGCGATATCGAGAAAAGCAAGAATTGTTAACATGTGAGTTGAAAAAATCGGAAAGAACAAACGTTAACAAATCTATTCTGAATCCCATGAAAAATTCGAGAATTTTAAAGTTAAAAGAAGATGTTGCGTTTTTACAAAGTTCATTGAAATTTGCTGAAGCACACGACAAAAGTTAAGTTATATTCCCAATGCTAAATCCCGAAAAAGATGCCAAAGCTTTTTATGGCTCTATTACACCAACAGATTTTCCTCTAATAATCGCTTTTTATTCTTTGAGTACTAATATTTTTCTTGAAATCGTAAGAAGCTTTGTACCCGAAACAATGCTTTTTCAATTCGTTCCAGGTTCGTATTTGAATGCACTTTTTCATGGTTTCATTTTTATAGTTATGGGATCCCTCTTTCTTACGCAAGTTTCTACGAATTTTGAAACAAAAGATACACAAAAATCGGCAGACCAATTTCGCAAAAAAGTCTTTGCAGCGGTAGCTTTTTTTTCGTATATTTTTGAGACTTTCATTGCCCTAACTTTTTTGATTCCAATAAGTTTAGAGTCAATTAACCAATTGGGGGAAGATTTTTTGATTAATATTTTGCCCTTAAATAAAATTATTGATCTGGAGGCTATTCTTTTTTTTCTTTTTTTGCTTCTATCCCAAGTACCGTCGATGCTTCTCTTTTTGTTTCTTAATGAGAAAAATGTTTATCAATTTTTAAAAATTAGTCAACACTTCGTCTTTCTATCGATCCTAGGATCCGGTATTTTTACTCCAACAATAGATTGCTCAACTCAACTCTGTTTTGCTCTTTTTTCTGCTAGCGTATATTTTTCTATAATTTGTATGCATATAAAGAGAATAAATGCAAAAATCGCCGGATTAAATGCGCTAATATCCTAGTGAGCCCAACGACCCTCATTTGTATCTTGAGGACTTAATATGCTAGCATTTATTCGTATATTTAAAACGTATGTTAAAAAAAGTGCAACAAAAATACTTACCCGTATTAAAATCTCTACGCCATAGACTTTTTATATATTCTTTTTTCCTTTTCTTTTTACTTTTTTTCTTTATGCCACAGCGTGCTTTAGGGTTTCCTATTTATGCTCAACAGGCTTATGAAAATCCTAGAGAGCCCAATGGCAAAATCGTATGTGCGAATTGCCATTTAGCTAAGAAGCCTATGGAATTAGAGCTACCGGCAGCAATATTGCCAAATAGCGTTTTTGAAGCAATTCTAAGGGTCTCTGTTGATAGTACAAAAAAACAAATACTGGAAAGTGGAAAAAGGGGTGCTTTAAACATAGGTGCGATTTTGATAATGCCCGAGGGCTTTAAATTAGCTCCAAAAAATCTTATCAATAATGTTTTAAAAGAAAAGATAAAAGGTTTACAGATCATTCCATACTCCCCTAAAAACGAAAATATGCTTGTTGTTGGCCCAATAGCCCCTAAAAATAGTGGGTTATCAACTAATAAATCAGAAATTATGTTTCCTATTTTAGCACCCGACCCAAGAACCAACATCTCGACACATTTTATAAAATATTCCATGTACGCTGGTCTAAATCAAGGACGTGCGCAAATAAACCCTAATGGTGAAAAAACGAACAATAACGGAATTTCTGCTGAAACTTCTGGGGAAATAGGAAAAATTACTCGAATGCCCTCAAAGACAATAATTACTATTCTCGGGGCCACGGGAAATCCAGTAAAAACGCAAGTAATACCAGAAGGGCTATCTTTTACATTAAAAGAAAAGCAGCTTGTAAGGCAAGACGAGCTGCTAACGGAGGACCCGAATATCGGTGGCTTTGGCCAAACAGAGGCTGCAATTGTTTTACAAAATCCAACCCGCATTTACGTATATCTGATTTTCTGCATTTTCGTAGCTTTTACTCAATTGTTATTTGTCTTGAAAAAAAAACAATTTGAAAAAGTTCAATTAGTCGAATTAGAATTCATGAATAATTTTAATAAGTAGTGAAATGGAGGATACCTCAATACACGATTGACGCTTTTGTAACTAAAAGTGGTTATCTAAAGCATCGACTAGATCGGGCATTCTTCCAATTAGTCTTTAATAAACCGATAGCGCAACTAAGCTTATTTTTTACTTTTTTATCAACTATTCACCTTGGCTAAACTTCATAAACTACATTCCTTGCTTCCAAAATCTTAGTCCCTTACGAACCTTGAGTATTTTATATAAATTGTATAAGATACTGTCCTCACACCAACGAAAGGCACTGTTAAAGCGTCTAGTTCACCTCTTCATCAAGATTATCGTCCGCAATTTAAAGTAATTCTAATTATAATTAAAATAGTTAAAAAAAATATATGAGACGCAGATTTGATCGGAATACTCGGGAACTTTTTGGATAAATCCAAGCGCAGATTGCTACTATTAATGGTAGATTGCTTAATCCCAAAAGTTCCGATATTGCAGCTTTAGAGGATGTCAAAACTCGCTTGAAGACAAAGGCTAAGCTACTTCGACAAAAGTATTCTGAGGGGGTTTCTAAGCGAATTTTGACAGAGGCAGAGAGTTTAATAACCCGTCTTAATGACGTTGATGTTAAAAATATGCGAAAAGATAAATAACGAAGCATCAAATAAATAACAACGAAGTATAAAAAAATACGGAAGTATAAAAATAAGAAAGTATGGATGATGATAGTAGCGTCAAGCAATTATCCGCTGGAGGCTTCCTTGGTAGCGTAATAAAAGAAGGTGCGGATATGCTGAAAGAAACTGCAGTACCCGCAATTACTGGTGGTTTGGCCGCACGCTCACAAAATGCGTCGTTCAAAAAAACCCTTATGAGCCAAGTCGGAGGACTTGTTAATAGTAGCGTGCAAAGCGCTGTCGGGGGCATGTTCAATTGGATGACTGGCGGCAGCTTTCTTGGATCGACCGCGGGACTTCTAGGCGTGGAATTATTTAAAAAAACCGCACCCGCCGTTGGCAGGAAGTTACATTTTTTGGGAAAAGGATTTCAGAACGATATCCTCTTTTCCGAATATAAGAAGAAGGTGGCAGCAGCCTCTTTAACACAACTTGGACCCCTGCTATGGGAGGTCATGAGCTGCAATCCAATATTGGTTACTGCAGTAACTGCTATCGGTGTCGGAGCCGTTACTTGTACCATCTATTACGGCGGCACATACGCATACCGCTACATCATACGTGTGCAGGGCGACGTACGCGAGTATTCTGCTTTATTTGAAATCGGGACTGCTCGCTTACAAACTATGGTAAATTACGGTACCATAAACTTGGAGGAGCAGATGCACTACATTGGCGTTTTGCGACAAAAGACCGATCCCGAGCAGCTAGCCAAGTTTTTGATTGCCCTCACTGATTTTAAGGCCGGTGATAAACGAATCTCCTAGAGATAAACGAATTTCCTAATTATGGCTAACTATTCTGTTACCAAATTCTTTATTACCCATTTTTACGTTATCCTAAATGCGCCTCCAAAAGAGGTCCTTAGGGTTTTTATTTTTCTTTTTTTTGGGCGGCTTTTTCTTCTTGCCCTTCTACATGCTTTTATTTTGTTTGAACAATATGTAATTCGCCCCTTTTTACAAGCCATTTACTTTTTTCTTCGAAAGGTTAATTGGTTTTATATCGGTGCTTTTTACTTTGCTTTGAGGTTTGAACAAAACTATTTGCAAGGATTAAAATGGAATCTCAAAAACACTGCTAAATATTTTCAGCCTTATATGAAAGACTTCTTATTCGGCTTACAACACTCATTCAACGATCTTAAGCTCTTTATTCGAACCCATAACGTACCGCAAAATTGGAAAAAGCTTTACAGAATTCTTTTTGATTTTTATTATTAAAATATTGTTAACACAATTGTTAACATACCTTGTTAACAATTAAATAAAATAATACATTGTTAATGTTGTTAATAAATAAAATAATACTTTGTTAACAAATAAAAAAAATAATTCGATTTAATACATTTTTTATCTCATCCCTCCGCAAGTAGCCCGCAGCACATTTTTTGCAAATAAACGCTTATTAACATCAAATTAAAACACTTTCGCTTTAATGCGGATTATTGCGGGGGGATTATTCAATACTTCTTTTTAACCAATTATTAATTCTTTTTAACCAATTGTTAATTCTTTTTAATAAATTATTTTAATAAATTATTTACTTAATGTTTTTACAAATATTGCTTAATCGCTAAAGCATTAAACAATAAAACACATTAGCAAAGCAAAGCAGAGTAAAGCACAAGACCACACATTGGTTAATTGCTTCGTTTATTTGCTTCTTCTTTTTTTATATTCATTTTTTGGGAGATTAACCAATGCAATATGTTATATGCTAACCAATGTTATATGCTAACCAATGTCATATGTTATAACTAACCAATACAATAAAACAAATTAACCATTGTTAATTTTTAATCAATAATATGAGTTAATCAAGTAATTAAAGTAATTCAATCGGCCAACACAAGCAATAATGGCGCAATTCTTGCCCCATTTGCGCTAGCCCATTGAGCCTTGGTTTTCCCTCGAGCGCAAGCAATAATGGCGCAATTTTTGCCCCATTTGCCCCGCTGAAAAACCAAGTAATATTATTCAAAGATGCGTGCGTATGGCTTATAAAATAAGGAATAAACGATTGAGAAACAACATCTTGCCCCAAACCCCACCAAAATAAAAACTTTAAGCTTTTTTTTTTATTGCTTTGAAACTTAATTGTTTGCTATTCTTCAAGCGTTTTTTTTTTCAAAAAAAGCTTTTTTTTTTATTAACTTAATTTTTTGTTTTTGCTTTGAGACTTAATGATTTGTTCTTCTTAAATTGTTTTTTTTTTCACTTTTGACATGCTTTTATACTTAGTTTTTACTTTTTTTGCTTCCACGTCCGGGATAATTGTGGCTTCCACCACATTTTTCTCCAAAAGCGCTTTACTCTTTTTTGCTGGAGGTATTTGCCCGATTGACTTTGCGCCTTTTTTATTCTTTTTATTGATTTTATCCAGTTCAGACACAGCAAAATAATTATTATTTGTAATAGTTGTATTTGTTATATGAACTTCGCGATCATTAAATAATTGTGTTGTCACGGGAATTATCGTTACACGACGCATTAATGCTTCGTTATTTTGCTGACTCTTTGGAATTAATGCTTCTATCCTATTTACAGTGAAAGCCTTTAGCATGTGAGCATCGATTTTTTTAGATGTATATAAAATTCTAATTGAAGAGCTATGCGCTACTTCAAATAATTGAATTCTTTGTTGAGGAGTCATTTTCGCTGTATTTATATCGTCAAATAATATTACATCATAATCATCCGTTAAATCGTTCAAATCATTAATATCGCGGCATAAAAATACTCTCAGCTTAAGCGCCTCAAAATATGCTAATATCAGTTCAGTCTTCCCCTTACCACCTTTCCCTACAAGAATCACCGAATGTTCGTGTCTTAAATTTTTGTACCAATAATCCAGCTCTGGAAGCTTCTTAAACGAATCTGCTGGAAAACGTGACTTTGCCGGCAATGGAAACGATTTAACGTACTGAGTCAAATTCGTTTTCACTGCATTGTATCGTGTAGCAATCATCTCGGGTTTTTTATCGCAAAATTCCTTCATCGCTGCATTAACACCACGCTCTCTCGCTATTTTTGACAACGACTCCATAAAGAAATCGTCAGCAGTTTTTTCCTTCCCATCAACAGTTAGATCAAACGACGTTAAAAGCTCTTTATCTTCTTTTGCGAAATATCTCATCACGGCCTCACGTTTCTTCATGGTATGATAGTGACCGTGCACTTGTTCTCCATTACTACCAAGCAGGTCAAAGCCAAACGGGCTTGTGATATTTACCTTACTAAAGAATTCTAGAAACACATGAAAATGATGTAATTCCTTATCTATCACATGAAACGAGCTCTTGTCTAATTCACGTGAACGGGGTTTAGTACTGGATTCCATAGCAATGAGATAATTATTTATCTGATCTTTAAATATGGCCGTCAATTGTTCCAAAATGCTTTGGCGTGTTAAGCCATGTCCTTTCGGGTAGTGTAAGCATACATTTTTTGCACTAATACGAAAATTTTTTTTCTCTTCCTTTGCTGCTTTCTCTTCCTCCGAAATCAAAGAGGTATCAATACTCAAAGAAGCATCAATTGGGATTCCAACCACTGCTGATTTTTCAAGCTCTGATGTTTTCATGCTAGAAGTTATCATGCTATTACCCCCTTTTCCCTTTCTTTAAGCGCTCTTCTTTTACGCTCTTACTGCTATATTCCCCAATTATTCGTAAAAGCGTCGATTTTTTTAATTTTGTTTCTTCCATAAATTCTTTTATGGAATAACGCTTTTCCCGAGTAGAACAATTGTATTTTGCAAGACAAGCTTCAAAATTTGACGGAATTTTTACAAAAGCTCTTCCTTTATATTTACCAGCCTTTTTTGCTAACAAAATGCCTTCCTTTTGGCGTTCCAACAAAATCTCTCTTTCATATTGACCAATTGAAGCCAGAATATTTAATGTCAAATTCCCACTTGGATCAGTAGTATCGTAGTTTTCTTTTATTGATTTAAAGTTTACACCCTTTTTTTTAAGTATTTCAAGAATTTTCAATAAATCCATGATTGATCGAGAAATTCGAGAATAGGACTCGACCACAACAGTATCGCCCTCTCGAACGAAGTCAAGCATTTCTCGCAACATTGGACGATCCATATTTTTTCCGGAAGCTATTTCTTCAAAGATTTTTTCGATCTTAGAGCGGGCTACCGCCCTAAATTATACGATCCGTCAAACAATATGTCAAGAGCTAAAAAAAAATTGCACTTATTACAAATGTGGGTTTACTGAAAACTATGTTTATTAATTGTGCTATTTTTCCTTATACAAACAAAAATAGTCTGCCTATTTATTTAAATCTGGTATGCACATCGTTTTTTAACCTGCGGAAGGAGAGACTCGAACTCTCATGCTGTTTTTCAGTACTAGATTTTGAGTCTAGCGCGTCTACCTTTTCGCCACTTCCGCTTATTGCCTTACTTCCGCGTATACGTGGAATGTCCGAAGGATTAACAGCCTGTAAAAATATGGGTCGTGAAGGATTTGAACCTTCGTAGACATAAGTCAATGGATTTACAATCCATCCCCATTAACCGCTCGGGCAACGACCCGGGACATTGGTTCGCCTTTATTTGCTATAACGTTGTCACATTTTTTAATTGGGTAATAATTTGCATGCAAAGCTGGGTTCGATCAAATTCAGGCAAATATGGTTTATCTACTGCACTGATACCCGAGACCAGAAAAAAGCATTGGGCAACGTTGAGTACCCTAGATATCGGGAGCAACTGATCGCCCAATTTGCATGACGTCTTTTAGAACTCTGTTTATGTCTATATAAATATCAATATTACAATATAAATGCAAGCGCAAATGGTTGGATGAGTTTACCTGCTAGATTAATAAGAGGCTCCAAATTTAGTTGGATAAGGGGGGATTTTTTTGCAGTTAGAACGAAAACTACAGGCATGAGCGTAATTAGGAGCCTTCTATAAAAGCGGAGTCTTTCCTATGAATTTTAAGGTTTTAAAAAAAGCTAAATAATTTTGCTGAACATTCGATATAAAGACTGTTTTTTTAATGAAAAAAACATGCTTGTATTTCCCCAGCCTTCTAAAAACCCATTACAACCGCAAAAATGCTATCCTCGGAAAATTTCTTGATCTCACATTTTGCCGAACTATAAATAAAGCTTATTTTGATTTAGCACTTTTTAGAAGCGCGTTCTTGCTTCTTTTGTCGTAACTAATGCTTCCGCAGAAATTGTATATGCTTTTATGGATTTCCTTTTAGTTAGCTTGTGCCTTTTCAGTAAATTTGGATATTAAGAAGAAAAGATTATAAAATGCCCAAGAGACCGCGATGAGAAGGGGTGTGATTGTTAAAAAAAGTTTCATAATTCTCTAGAGCTAAAGTGTTTTACGTATGCTTATGTATCGTTTATTATTATAGCGATGCATTTTGTTACTCCCTTCAAATGAAAAAAAAAAGATGAGCTCAGTAGGAATCGAACCTACATTAGAAACTTAGAAGGTTTCCGTCCTAATCCTTTAGACGATGAGCCCTGAAGCGCAAATTAAACAACGAGAATCAAAAAGATAAGTAGACGATACTGGGTTCGAACCAGTGACCCTCTGCTTGTAAGGCAGACGCTCTACCGCTGAGCTAATCGTCTTGAAGGATTACTTTCTTTGTAATTATATCTGAAAATTGGAAAAAAAAGAATTACTTTTTCCAATTATTTTGCAGTAAAAAATTCGCAATTTGATCAATTTGGGCTGCATTAAGTCTGTCTCCGAAAGCAGGCATGCCATTTTTTCCATTTGTAATGAGATAACTGAGAGCTTCCATGGAATTTAGTCCACTTAGCACAAGGGTTGCCTTTTTTAAATCCTTTTCCGGAAGAATAGAATTGGTTCCATTTACATGGCAAGCGTTGCACATTGAAAAAAAGAGAGCTTCTCCTTCTAGGCTTCCCATTTTGAATAAAGTTAGCCTCATCTGCGTTACAAAAGAAAAATATTTGCATCCACAAGTTTAATCAATGGGTCGCAATTGTAGAACGGGCTCAGTTTCGCGATTAAGTCCCTTTTCAAAGCCGGCCGCCGCTGCCCGAGCACGACCCGAATGCCACCAATGCGCCACTAGAAAAAAGAAGCCTAAAAAAATATGAGAAGAGGTAAGCCAAGATCGGGGGGAAACAAAATTAACGGAATTCATTTCTGTAGCAACACCCGAGACTGAATTTAATGAGCCTAAAGGCGCATGAGTCATGTATTCAGCAGCTCTACGCTCTTGCCAAGGTAGAATATCGTAAAGAATTCTGTTCAAATCTAGCCCATTAGTTCCGCGCAATGGTTCTAACCAAGGGGCGCGCATGTCCCAGAATCGCATTGTTTCGCCCCCGAATATAACTTCACCACTAGGTGAACGCATTAAATATTTTCCAAGACCAGTAGGGCCTTGAGCTGCGGCTACATTGGTTCCTAAGCGTAAATCGCGTACAAGAAATGTAAATGCTTGGGCTTGGGAGGCTTCAGGGCCTGTTGGCCCGAAAAACTCGCTAGGATACGCAGTATTATTATACCACACGAAGAGAGATGCAGTGAATCCCATAAGTGCTAATGCAGCTAGGCTATAAGAGAGATACGCTTCTCCAGACCAAATAAATGCTCGTCTTGCCCATGCAAAAGGTTTGGTAAATATATGCCAAATTCCCCCAATTAAGCAAAGAATTCCTACCCATAAATGCCCTCCGACCAAATCCTCGAGGTTGTTGATAGAAACAATCCACCCATCTCCGCCAAAAGGGGACTTGAGGACATAATTAAAAATAACGAGTGGGTTCAGGGTTAGATTTTTGATTACTCTTACATCACCTCCACCAGGCGCCCACGTGTCATAAAGACCCCCAAAAGACGTTGCTTTCAAAATGAACGCAAAAGCTCCCATGCTAAGAAAACATAAATGTATTCCAAGAATTGTGGTCATTTTATTTTTATCTCGCCAATCGTACCCAAAAAGGGGTGCATTTGTTTCAAGAGTATCTGGCCCGAAGAGAGAGTGATAAATTCCTCCAAATCCCAAAACTGCTGAAGAGATTAAATGAAGAACCCCAATAATAAAGTAGGATGAGATATCAAGAATTTCTCCTCCTGGTCCAACGCCCCATCCTAAAGTAGCTAGATGTGGTAAAAGGATAAACCCTTGATCATACAAAGGCTTTTCTGGAATAAAATGGGAAACTTCAAACAGAGTCATTGCTCCGCACCAAAAAACCATTAATCCTGCGTGTGCTACATGTGCTCCGAGAAGTTTCCCGGATAAATTGGTTAGGCGCGCATTCCCTGCCCACCACGCTAACCCGCTTGATTCAATTGTATTATTTGTTGCTATATCCATAGTGTTAAAGCGCGTTTCCACGTGGAAGTACCTCTTCTGGAAATATATAGTTTTCATGTGGCTGATCTTGAGCCGCCATCCACATTCGAATTCCTTCATTTAAAAGGATATTTTTCGTATAAAATGTTTCAAATTCCGGATCTTCCGTGGCTCGCAATTCTTGGGAAATAAAATCATAAGCCCGCAGATTTAGTGCCAAGCCTACCATACCAAAGGCACTGGCCCAAAGCCCTGTGACTGGAACAAAGAGCATAAAAAAGTGAAGCCATCGCTTATTAGAAAATGCGACGCCGAAAATTTGGGACCAAAATCGATTTGCGGTAACCATAGAATATGTTTCTTCTGATTGGGTTGGCGTGAAGGCTCTAAATGTATTCGCGGCATTCCCATCTTCGAAGAGCGTATTCTCCACGGTTGCACCATGAATTGCACAAAGTAAAGCCCCCCCCAATATGCCGGCAACGCCCATCATATGAAAGGGGTTTAGTGTCCAATTGTGAAATCCTTGTAAAAATAATAAAAAGCGAAAAATTGCGGCTACTCCAAAGCTTGGCCCGAAAAACCAGCTTGCTTGCCCTAATGGATACAATAAAAAAACAGACACCCATATAGCTAAAGGACCTGAAAAAGCGAGAGCATTATAAGGACGAATACCTACAAGGCGAGCAATCTCAAATTGGCGTAGGCAAAATCCAATCAAGCCAAACGAGCCGTGAAGTGCGAGAAAGGTCCAAAGGCCACCAATTCTGCACCATAAAGAAAAATTTCCTTGTGCTTCCGGGCCCCATAGCAATAAAAGCGAGTGCCCCATACTGTTTGCAGGTGATGAGACTGCGGCGGTTAAGAAGTTACATCCTTCCAAAAATGAGCTGGCTAATCCGTGTGTATACCAGGAAGTAACAAAGGTTATTCCTGTAAACCAACCTCCTATAGCTAAATAAGCGCAGGGAAATAGAAGTAATCCTGACCATCCTATGAATACAAATCGATCGCGCTTTAACCAGTCATCGACAAGAGAAAAGATGCCGCTAGCTTTCTCAACTGTTTTTCCTATTTTTATTGTCATAAAATATTGTTAGAGAATGAACTTAGTGGTTTTTACTAAAATTTCATAAAAAAATGCCAGAATTTTCAAGAATTTTTTATTTGCTCTATGCCTCTAAATTTTTTCAATTATTTTAACGTATGCGTGGTAATTTCTTCGAAAGGCCCTTTTTCAGTTTTATGCGAGAAAGTAAATGTGCTTGAGAATATATTATAATTTTCAATAGGGCATATAAGAGCGTATATTAATTGAAAGAAGCGAAAAAACCACCTATGAATTTCAAACTAAAAGCTCCTTTTGAAGAGTTTATTTAAAGCAGAAAAAAACGTTGGCATATGCCTAGCGAAAAGGATTGGCTAAAGTGTCTTTCATATCTGAAGCTTAAAAAAGTTGAAAGCTAAAGTCCTGTTATTGTTAAAAAGAAAATAGTAAAGGTGTTGACTAGGACGAGGAAAGGAAGGAACATATTCTTCCTTTTTACTTTTGTCTATAATTAGTCTTAGTTTATCTGAGTATATTTGGAGAAATTAGTAGCAGGGAGATGATTCTAATGATAGGGATAAAGAAAAGAACAGCGAATATACGTTCTCAAAAGCAAAAAGACTTGACAGAAAGGTATTCATCTTGTTATACTACGAACTGTTTGTAAATGTGTCTGCTTATTGCCAATTGAACTTCTATTGCTTTCCCAAAAAGAGGGAGCAGTAAAGAATTTCGAGTAACTTCAGGAAATATTATTTGATTAATAAAATTAAGAGTTTGATCCTAGCTCAGGATGAACGCTGGCGATATGCCTAACACATGCAAGTCGTACGAAAAAGAGATTTAATCGCTTTTTAAGTGGCAGACGGGTGAGTAACGCGTGAGAATTTACCTTTAGGAAGGAGATAACTGTTAGAGATAATAGCTAATATTCTATAGCTGTCATTCATAAGAGAATCCTATAAAAATTTAAAACTAAAAGAGAGAGTTGAATTTACGCTTTTAAAGAGTTTTCATATTTTTATAGAAAAAATGTTATGAAAGATGAAAGGAGAAATCCGCCTAAAGAAAAGCTCGCGTCTGATTAGCTAGTTGGTAAGGTAATGGCTTACCAAGGCGACGATCAGTAGCTGGTTTGAGAGGATGATCAGCCACATTGGAACTGAGACACGGTCCAAACTCCTACGGGAGGCAGCAGTGAGGAATTTTCTGCAATGGGCGAAAGCCTGACAGAGCAATATCGCGTGAGGGATGAAGGCCTACGGGTTGTAAACCTCTTTTCTCGAGGAGGAATAAATGACGTTACTTGAGGAATAAGCATCGGCTAACTCTGTGCCAGCAGCCGCGGTAATACAGAGGATGCGAGTGTTATCCGGAATTATTGGGCGTAAAGCGTCTGCAGGTGGACTTATAAGTCTTTTGTTAAATCTCTAGGCTTAACCTAGAATCGGCAAAAGAAACTGTTTGTCTAGAGTCTGGTAAGGGTAAAGGGAATTTCCAGCGGAGCGGTGAAATGCGTAGATATTGGAAAGAACACCGAGAGCGAAGGCACTTTACTTGGCTTGTACTGACACTGAGAGACGAAAGCTGGGGGAGCAAACAGGATTAGATACCCTGGTAGTCCCAGCCGTAAACGATGGAAACTAGATGTTGTGTCAGGTTTTTCCTGAGGCAGTGTCGTAGCTAACGCGTTAAGTTTCCCGCCTGGGTAGTATGCTCGCAAGAGTGAAACTCAAAGGAATTGACGGGGGCCCGCACAAGCGGTGGAGCATGTGGTTTAATTCGATGCGACACGAAGAACCTTACCAGGACTTGACATGAAGAGAAATTTTTTGAAAGAAAAATGTGCTACGGCCTCTTACACAGGTGGTGCATGGCTATCGTCAGCTCGTATCGTGAGATGTTGGGTTAAGTCCCGCAACGAGCGCAACCCTTATCTCTAGTTATTCTGTGTTTTCATTTGTTTAGCAAAGGAGAATAAAATTCTAGAGAGACTGCCGATTATAAATCGGAGGAAGGTGAGGATGACGTTAAGTCATCATGCCCCTTACGTCCTGGGCTACACACGTGCTACAATGGGTATGACAAAAAGTTGCAAACTCGCGAGAGTAAGCTAATCTCTAAACATACTCTTAGTTCAGATTGCAGGCTGAAACTCGCCTACATGAAGGTGGAATCGCTAGTAATCGCAGGTCAGCTATACTGCGGTGAATCCGTTCCCGGGCCTTGTACACACCGCCCGTCACACCCTGGGAGCTAGTTACATCCAAAGTTATTTTAAAGATACCTAAGGTGGGGCTGGTGACTGAGGTGAAGTCGTAACAAGGTAGCTGTACCGGAAGGTGTGGCTGGATTACCTCCTAAATAACATAAAAGAAGCAGGTTAGTATAACTTTCTTTCATCTACAAAAAGCAGAGAAAAGGGCTATTAGCTCAGTTGGTTAGAGCGCATCCTTGATAAGGATGAGGTCCCTGGTTCAAACCTAGGATGGCCCATTTGGGGATATAGCTCAGTTGGTAGAGCGCTGCTTTTGCAAGGCAGATGTCAGGGGTTCGAATCCCCTTTTCTCCAAAGAAAAATGTATGCAATTCAATTGATTTGATTGAATTAAATAGCTTAAGAAATTTAAAAGCTTGCAAGGGATCCCTTGGTATCCAGAAGCGATGAAGGACGTGGCTACCAGCGAAATGCTTCGGGGAGTTGGGAGCATGCGTTGATCCGGAGGTATCCGAATGAGGAAACTCTACAGCTTCTTGCTGAATGTATAGGCAAGAAAGAGCGAACTCAGGGAACTGAAACATCTTAGTACCTGAAGGAAAAGAAAGTAAAAACGATTCCCGGAGTAGTGGCGAACGAAAGGGGAAGAGCCTAAACCGGTTTGATTAAGTTCAAATAGGGGTTGTAGGGAAAAACAATAAATACACGGAAAAGCTCCAGTCCTGAGAGGGAATGATTGGGCAGAAAATTAGGTGAAAAAAGTTGGAAAACTTGACCATAGAAAGTGATAGTCTTGTAACCGAAAATTTTCTTCCGTTAAGTTTTTTCCCGAGTAGCATGGAACACGTGGAATTCCGTGTGAATCTGCGAGGACCACCTCGTAAGGCTAAATATTCCTGGATGTCCGATAGTGAAATAGTACCGTGAGGGAAAGGTGAAAAGAACCCCGGAAGGGGAGTGAAATAGAACGTGAAATTGCAAGCTTACAAACAGAAGGAGAACGACTTAGCGTTTCACTTCGTGCCTGTTGAAGAATGTTCCGGCGACTTATAAGTAGTGGCTGGTTAAAATAGAAATATTGTAGCCAGAGTGAAAGCGAGCTGTAAAACAGCAATAGTCACTAGTTATAGACCCGAACCCGCTTGATCTAACCATGGCCAGGATGAAACTTAGGTAACACTAATTGGAGGTCCGAACCGACTAATGTTGAAAAATTAGCGGATGAGCTGTGGTTAGGGGTGAAATGCCAATCGAAAGCGGAGCTAGCTGGTTCTCCCCGAAACGTATTTAGGTGCGGCGGTTACAAATTTTTAACGTAGGGGTAAAGCACTGTTTCGGTGCGGGCCGTTAACCTGGTACCAAATCGAGGCAAACTCTGAATACTACGTGTATATTTAACCAGTAAGACTACGAGGGATAAGCTTCATAGTCAAGAGGGAAACAGCCCAGATCACCAGCTAAGGCCCCTAAATAATTGCTAAGTGATAAAGGTGGTGAAAAGGCTTTTACAACCAGGAGGTTTGCTTAGAAGCAGCAATCCTTTAAAAAGTGCGTAATAGCTTACTGGTCTAGCAGTTTTGCGCCGAAAATTTACGGGACTAAGCAATTTGCCGAAGCTGTGAGATATTTGTATTTCTTGAGATAGTTCTATTTTTTGATAGCTCTATTTCTTGTGAATAAAATATCGGTAGGGGAGCGTTCCATTGTAGAATGAAGTATTAGCGAAAGCGGATATGGACGACGTGGAAGTGAGAATGTCGGATTGAGTAGCGAAAACATTGGTGAGAATCCAATGCTCCGAAATCCTAAGGTTTCCTCCGGAAGGTTCGTCCACGGGGGGTTAGTCAGGCCCTAAGGTGAGGCTGAAAAGCGTAATCGATGGATAATAGGTTAATATTCCTATACCCAACATGGTAGGTAACGAGGGACGAAGAAGGCTAGATTAGCCGAATATTGGTTATCGGTTCAAATATTCGAGGTGTTGAGAAATAGAGAAACTATTTTGAGCCGAGATATGAGTACGAAAAGAATTTGCATTTCTTCTTAATGGAGAAACAAAGTTCAAAAGTAATTGATGTCAAACTTCCAAGAAAAGCTCGCAATGCCGTAAGAAATTCATAATGAATTCTTGAACCCTTGTTGGCCTGTACCAGAAACCGACACAGGTAGGAAGGTAGAGAATACCAAGGAGCGCGAGAGAACTCTCCTTAAGGAACTCGGCAAAATAGCTCCGTAACTTCGGAAGAAGGAGCGCCCGTAAGGGCTGCAATATCAAGTTCCAAGCAACTGTTTAGCAAAAACACAGGTCTCCGCAAAATCGTAAGATGACGTATGGGGGCTGACTCCTGCCCAGTGTTGGAAGGTTAAAGAAGTTGGTTAGACAAATTTTTTTGTCGAAGCGAATAACTGAAGCCCCAATGAACGGCGGCCGTAACTATAACGGTCCTAAGGTAGCGAAATTCCTTGTCGGGTAAGTTCCGACCTGCACGAATGGAGTAATGATTTGGAAGCTGTCTCAAGGAGAGACTCGGCGAAATAGAAATGTCTGTGAAGATGCGGACTAATTGTGCCTGGACATTAAGACCCTATGAAGCTTTACTGTATCTTGAAATTGAAGCCTGATCTTCTTTGCGCAGAATAGGTGGGAGACTAAGAAGACTCTCTTGTGGGAGGGTTCGAGTCACCGTTGAGATACCACTCTTCGAAGATTAAGTTTCTAACTTTATACCTTAAGCAGGTTAAAAGACAGTTTCTGGTGGGCAGTTTGACTGGGGCGGTCGCCTCCTAAAAGGTAACGGAGGCGTGCAAAGGTTTCCTCAGATCGTTCAGAAATCGATCTTAGAGTGTAAAGGCAAAAGGAAGCTTAACTGTGAGACCTACAAGTCGAGCAGAGACGAAAGTCGGCCTTAGTGATCTGATACTGCTGTGTGGAAAGGGTATCACTCAACGGATAAAAGTTACTCTAGGGATAACAGGCTGATCTCCCCATAGAGTTCCTATCGACGGGGAGGTTTGGCACCTCGATGTCGGCTCATCGCATCCTGGGGCGGTAGTACGTCCCAAGGGTTGGGCTGTTCGCCCATTAAAGCGGTACGTGAGCTGGGTTCAGAACGTCGCGAGACAGTTCGGTCCATATCCGGCATGATCGTTAGAGTATTGAGAGTGACCTTTCTCTAGTACGAGAGGACCGAGAAAGACATACCGCTGGTGTACCAGTTATCGTGCCATCGGTAAATGCTGGGTAGCTACGTATGGTTAAGATAACCACTGAAGGCATCTAAGTGGGAAGCTGTCCTCAAGATGAGTACTCTTAGGTTGCGGCAAGACTAGCCGATTGATAGGCATTCGGTGCACGTACAGCAATGTACTTAGCCAAGATGTACTAAGTACCTACTTTTTAAGCATATTCTTTTTTATTTCGGTATCTATAGCATAATAGAACAACGCCATTCCATTCCGAACATGGTTGTTAAATGTTATTGCGGCGACAATACTTGAGGAGCAGTCCTCCGGAAAGATAGCACGACGCCGGTATTATCTTTCTTTTACTCTTTTTTTTTCTTTACCTAGTCCTTAGTAGCTCAGTGGTAGAGCGGTCGACTGTTAATCGATAGGTCGTTGGTTCAATACCAACCTAAGGAGATACACGTTTTTCTTATGCTTGTCCTGTTTTTTGGACACATACTTTTTCTATTTTTTATCCAGATAAAGGGTAAACTACCGCTAAATTAGAGCTTCAGAAGGCTCATCTTTGCTACCAAAATTATCTGGATCCTTTTCGCCGACGGAATTCTTTTCATTTTCTGCTTCTTTCACCGCTTGTGCTAACTCTTTTTTGTAATCCAATAACGGCATCTGTTCTAGCGAAAACTCTATAAGAGTAGTTTCATCTAATAAATCCAGCTCCTTCTGCAATTTCCTTATTTCACGGACTATTTCTTCCCTCGATTTTAATTGCTTTTTTTTTGATCCCAAATAATAGCAAAAAATTCCGACTAACGCGAGAGCTAACACCCGGGCGGTTCCAACTTTAATAGCGGCCATACCTTTTTTTAATAGGATAATCCCATGCTTCTTGTAGTTTCGCCACCCAAATACACGCGAATGCTTAAAAAATCTGTTGGACATGCACTTTCACACCTTTTGCATCCAACACAGTCTTCTATTCGAGGAGCTGATGCAATTTGTCCCGCTCTGCAGCTTTCCCAAAGGACCATTTCTAAAACATCTACGGGACACGCGCGCACACATTGGGTACACCCTATGCATGTATCATAAATTTGTACTTCGTGGCTCATTTATTTATACTTTTTTTGTAGTCTCTTTTCTTGTCCACTACATATTATAGTGATGCTTGTTAATGTTGTGACAAGACCAATTTTAAAATAAAAGTGTTTTTTAATTTTCAAGATCATGATAGAATTATGTCATCGTCAACGAGAAGATGCTTTTCATGGGCTCCGTTTTCGTGCATAAAGGGAATTCTTTAGCAAATTTACCAATTGTTCTTATTTTATTTATGAAAATAAAATATTATTCCTTTGTAATGACCCAACAAAGTATGCTGTGCAACCATATTCTCGAAGAGATTCTAAGAGAGCGTGCGCATAATTATCTTTCTAGAAAAAAACCGTTGGATTTTTGGCTGATTCTTGCCCCAACATTTTTGAGCCAACTGGAGATACAACAAAAAACAAAATACATCCGTATTGAGGATTATTGCTCTCTAATTTCTTTAGACATGGATTTTTTACATTGGGTACAATTAAGATTAGGCTCTTCCGAAAGTCTTTTATGCAGCGAAAGCTCTGACGGGTCTTTTTTATTTGACAAAATTGAGGAAAGCCCGAATTCCCACGATCTTTGTGCAAAAAAGTACGCCCGCTGGATGGGCAGTTTCATAGATAGAGATCCTTTTTCTCTAGATACGAATATAAATCCTTTGCTTACTCGAATGTAGCCAATAACTCTACTGCTTGCAGATACACTAGCATAAGTTACTTTATTAAGGAATTCCAGGATACGTTACGGGTTAGTAGTATCTAGTATGATAAATAGATACGGTATGTAAAAAACTATTTTAGAAAAATCAAGGCTTTTAGGCGCAATTTTGCGCTTTTGGCATAGGTACCACAAAAGTCCAGTTTCATTGGGCAGCCGTAAATATATTGACACCTAGTATTAAATAGTGTATAAATTTATATAATCAAAAAAGCGAAAGTGGCGGAATGGTAGACGCGCTAGACTTAGGATCTAGTGTTACGCGTGAGAGTTCGAGTCTCTCCTTTCGCATTTACCTTTTTAGTTAATCATTTATATGAAAATATATGAAAACGTTTGCTCTTTTATTGTCTAATTGCTTAAGAGCCGGAAAGATAAAAAAGAAAATCTGTTGCAAAGAAAAAAAAAGTTAATATAATGATTTTAATAACTTAAAAAAGGAAAAAAGAAAAAAAACTCATGAAATACGCAATAGTTCAAACTTCGGGAAAGCAAATGATTTTAAAACCTGGCTTATGGTATGACGTCGATTATATAGAGGGGGCCATTTTAGGGGATTATGTTTATTTAAGTAAAATTTTATTTCTTAGAAAAGATGATGCAATTCAAGTAGGCGAACCTTTTCTTTTATCTTCCCGAATTCCCGCTAAAATTATTCAGCAAGTTAAGGGAAAAAAAATAACTGTGCTAAAAACAAAGCCAAAAAAAAATTATACGCGGATAAGGGGGCACCGACAATTGTATACGCGCATTCAAATAGACAATTTAAGTTAAAAAAATAAAATGGCACATAAAATGGGTGCGGGAAGCACAAAAAATACGCGGGACTCCCAATCAAAACGTTTAGGAATAAAGTGTATTGGAACTCAAAGAGTGAGGGAAGGGAATATTTTGGTAAGACAGCGAGGAACCAAATTCAAAGCAGGCTTACAAGTAGGTTGCGGAAAAGATCATACTTTATATGCTCTAGGTGATGGGCTGGTTCATTACACACGAAGCGGATTTGTGCATGTGCTAGAAGAAAAAAAATAAAAAATAATTCTAATTATTTCTTTTTTATTTTGATTTGTAACCAAAATGCTACAGAATCAGTAATATTTCTTAGAATCCCGGGAAATACTGGAAAAAGACCTCTGAGTGATGTAAGATACGCATACGCGTACAAAGCGAAAATACCAAGAAAAAGCATGGTATTAAAAATGGTAAGCGCGCTCTTATCAATAAGCGCTGCCCCCGCGTATAAAGAGGGTACCTCGCGTGTAAAAAAGAGTTCCCAATAAGCTAGAGATAAATTTTGAAGCAACTCTATTGATAATATCGAAAGGATGTTATACCTTACAAGTAATGAAAATCCGAAAATCTTACGATTCAGGCATATTTCATACATGAACATATATACAAGAGGCATTTTTTCGGGGCTCGCAAAGAAGCGAAAAGCAGATATTTGTGTTAATGGAACAAGAAATGGAAATAATGTAAATAGAATTTCAGGAACAAAGCCTAAAGCCTCCTGCACACTAGACGTCAATGACATTAGGGCAAAAAAATAAATAAACGTAAGTTGAATTCTTTCAAGAATAAATTGATTCTCTTTGCAGCCTTTTCGAATGAAAAAAGCTATATCTTTAACGGCTTGAAGGCAAGTCCGAAAAAATCGAAGGCATTTTTTTAAAAAAGAGTTATTTTTAGTTGTTTTTTTACTCATTCCTGATTCTTTAAGTACACGTTCATCAGATATTTTTTAGTTTACAGACAAATGTCTCGTTTAGCAAGCTAATCTAAATTTCGTAGTAACTAGCGCCAGTTGACAAAATATTAGTATGAATAAATTAATTAATGAAATAAAGCTTGAATCAAAAAAATTAAAGGAAAAAACTGCTGAAGAGCTGAGCTTACTTATAAAGAGAGTAAAAAAACGAGCAGAAAAAGAACAATTGGATACTTTAATTATAGAATGGTTTGCTCTTATTCAAGAAGTCTCCTCTCGAACTATAGGGTTAACACATTATGATATCCAATTAGTAGGGGGATTATTACTCCATCAAGGTAATATAGTTGAAATGAAAACTGGAGAAGGTAAAACATTGGTATCAACTTTACCCGTAGCTTTGAATGCCCTTTGTGGAAAAGGCGTTCACGTGGTTACTGTGAATGATTATTTAGCTGAGCGTGATCAAAATTGGATGAAAAAAGTATATCATGGATTGGATTTAACCGTCGGTTTAGTAAAAAGTACAACAAGTTTGGCTGAAAAGCAGAAAAGTTATAAAGCAGATATAACGTATGTTACAAATTCTGAGCTTGTTTTTGACTTTTTACGCGATTGCTCAGCGGTGAATATAAACGAAATTGTGCAAAGGCCCTACCATTACTGTCTTATCGACGAAATCGACTCCATTTTGATTGATGAGGCACGAACCCCTCTGATTCTTTCTGCGGAAAAAAAGAATGAAAACTTAAATAAGCTTTATTTTGCAAAATCTATCGCGCATTCTTTACAGATGGGCGCTCATTTTCAATTGGATGAAAAAAAAAGGGACATAAATTTAACAGAGCTTGGATATAAAGAAGCAAAAAAAAGAGTTGGGCGTAATTCTTTGTATAATCCCGAAGATCCCTGGATTTTGGTTATTCTAAACGCATTAAAGGCTAAATACTTATTTAAGCGCAATAAGGATTATATCGTTTTAAAAAATAAAATTGTAATTGTTGATGAATTTACGGGTCGAATTATGCCGGATCGCCGATGGAGCATGGGTTTACATGAGTCGATAGAAATAGAGGAGCAAATGCCCATTGGGGGCGGAACGCGAACAAAGGCTTCCATTACGTATCAAAATTTTTTCCCATTATATCCAATTCTTTCAGGCATGTCTGGAACAGCAAAGACGGCTGAAAAAGAGTTTCAGGATATTTATAAATTAGAGGTCCGAGTACTCCCAACGGTTAATCCTTTAATACGCATTGATTTGCCTGATTTTATTTATCAAACGGAGTTAGCAAAATGGAAAGGTGTTTTAGAGCAAGCTAAAGCATGCTTTAAAAGAGGACAACCCATTTTAATTGGAACTGCGACGATTGAAAAATCCGAATTTCTCTCCGAGCTTTTAACAATTTCGCAAATTCCCCATACAACTCTAAACGCAAAACCACAAAATGTCGCTCGCGAAAGTGAGATTGTTGCGCAAGCTGGGGCAAGATTTGCTGTTACAATCGCCACAAATATGGCTGGACGAGGAACAGACATTATTTTAGGAGGAAATCCTAATTTTATTGCAAAACAAACATTGCGCGAGTTTTTAAAGGGAACAAATGTGCACACTGACAAAACTATGGACGCGTCTATCCGAGAAAAAATTAGGGCGGATTATAATCTATATCCGAACAAGCTGGAAAAAGATATTGAGAACTTACCTTACTCAATTGACGTTTGCCAGAAAACATTGAAAGATTTGTATCAAGAAATTGAACAGAAAATATATGCCTCTTGGAAAAATGAAAATCAATTAGTTAAGGACTTAGGGGGACTTTTTGTTTTGGGAACGGAGCGCCATGAAACAAGAAGAATAGACAATCAATTGCGGGGCCGAGCCGGAAGACAAGGTGACCCCGGAGCCTCTCAATTTTTTGTTTCTTTAGAAGATGATCTTATTAAAATTTTTGGGGGTGGGAATATCCAACGCTGGGTGCAATATTTTCTTCAAGATGAATCTATTCCGCTAGAGTCAAGTTTACTCACTAAAAGTTTAGAGGCTGCTCAAAAAAAGGTAGAGGTTGCTAATTATGAAATACGAAAAAACATTTTTCAATATGACGACATATTAAATCTGCAACGTACATTATTTGTTAAAGCTCGTCAAGAATTTTTAGACGCACGTGTTCATAAAGATTCTTTTTTGCGATATTTAGAATATTTGATGAGTGAGACTAAACAAGTGCGGGTTTCTGATATTCCCATTGAAATTGACAAATGGGTTGAAAATTCTTCTAATTTGCTAAAAAAAAAAAGACCGCTATTTAAAGAGCACATTTGGATATCGAATGATTTACGTGTTGCCGAGTCCAACTTTTTCCAGAAAAATTTTTTAAAATCCAACCGAACTATTGATATATTAGGTATCGCTGATTTTTCTTGGTCGGACCATCTTGACAGAATGAGTTTTATTCGAGACACTATAAGTTGGCGATCCTATGGGCAGCAAAATCCTCTCGTGGAGTATAATAACGAAGGGATAGAATCCTTTAAAGTAATGCTGGACCAAATTCGATCGGGCATGCTATATTATTATTTTAAAAGTCCATTAAATTATTCGTAATTATATCTACTTTTTATGTCTAAACATACTCTTAACGGAACTCGAAAAAAATTGGTGAAAACCTCCGGTTTTCGAGCGAGAATTGAAACTAAAGCGGGTCGTAAAATTTTACGAAATAGAAGACGAAAAGGTCGTTTAAAATTAACAAACGGCTAAATTTTTTTTTTAAGATATGTTTTTGAAAAGCCCAAAAATTGTCACAGAAGCAGTGTTTTGCTTTAGCATCTAAAAATCCTTAAAAAAACTTGAATACTCACTTTAAACCCTTAATCTTAATTTAGCCATCCATAAGTGTGTAATCCTTCCGATAAAAAATTAACGCCCAAATAACAAACCCAAAGGATGAAAAAGCCACCGGACCCCACTATTGCCGCATTTCTTCCCTGCCAACCTTTCAAAAGCCTTACATGTAAATAGCTAGCGAAAACTAGCCACGCGATTAATGCCCAGGTCTCTTTTGGATCCCAGCTCCAATAGGACCCCCAAGCCTCGTTCGCCCATACGGCTCCCGAGATAATTCCAATAGTTAAAAAAGGAAACCCTAGGGTAATTACGCGATAACTCCATATGTCGAGGGTTTCAAGAAGGGCCTTTTTTGAAAAAACTATTTTTGGTTCCTCCTTTTGTACTGCAAGTGTTGTCTCGGTTCGCTGCATAGCTAGCTCCGCGGGTTTTCTAAACCCTGCAGGTACCCATGCGATTTCCTCACGATAGGCCTTGGTGTTTATTATTTTCTTTCTCTTTTTTTTTGAGCTAAAAAAATCTAAAGCTAGGTAAAAGAGCGACAGGAGGCTTCCAGAGAAAAGGGTTGCATAGCTTAGCATCATCATACTAACATGCATCATTAGCCAATTTGATTGTAAAGATGGCACGAGCGGAAGCGCTTTTTGCATTTCAATAGGCAATGTTAAAGTTAGGAAGGTGCAGATGACAAATTCAATCGGGGCTAGAACAACACCAATTAATCTACTCTTTGCTTGATATTCGATTGCTAAATGAAAAAAAGAAATTCCCCAACATAAAAAGAGAAGTGATTCGTATAAGTTACTTAAAGGGAAGTAACCTTCTTTAGTCCATCGAGATAATAATGTATATGCAAGAACACAATTACTTCCTGCAACGGAGAAAGAAGAAGCTTTCAGCAAAAAAGCATTTTTTGAAACAAATAAACTAGACCAATATCCGAGTGTGGAAAAAAAAAGAAGAAAGCAAGCGAGTAAAGGCAAGTGAGACTCATAAAATGCCATTTAATTTTTACGTAAAAATAGTGTGTGCTTTAATTCTTTTAATATTATAAAAATAAAGGCAATATGGCAAAAAAGAGGCAACACACTTTTGTTTTTACGACTCTACGCGTGACTAGGTAAACGTGCGATATTAGATACCATTTTGATAACTTATCTGCAAATAGTAATTTTTACTATTAGAGCTTCAGCCTGGGCCAGCTGACTTTAAGCATACTCTTGGTTGCAATTGGCTTAATAGATTAAAAATGCTATTACTAAAAAAAAAGTAACTCAAGGAGATTTTGATTACTAGTTAATGGAATAAAATGTATAGATTTTATTATCATATTTAAAATTTCGCACGGGCAAGGACAAATTTATTTGTCATAATTAAATATGTCTCTTTTTTATAATCCGAGCATTTGGGAATTGCTTCGGCCTGGAACAAGCATAGGATAGCAATTTTCTGTTTGCAAGACTTGAATATCAACTATTGTTGCACAAAGAAATGAATCAGATATGTTTTTTTTCGTAAAAGTAACTAACAGCTTTTTCAAATTGTCCAGTTGGTAAGGCTCATATCCAAGTAATCCGTAGGCATGAGCAAGTTGAGCAAAATTAGGTATTCCGGCACGCATTAAAGAATGGGAGTACCGATTTTGATAGAAAGTTTCTTGCCATTGGCGAACCATTCCTTGACACCGGTTATTAATAATAAAAATTCGAATGGGCAACTGGTACTGTGCAATCGTTCCTAGTTCTTGAATATTCATTTGAAAGCTGGAATCCCCTGTAATGCACACAACCTGCTGTAGTGGGTTTGCCAGAATTGCGCCAATGGCAGCCGGCAACCCGAATCCCATTGTTCCTAATCCGGCGCTAGATATCCACTTTTTTGGTTGACAATTTATTAATTGGGCTGCCCACATCTGATGCTGCCCAACATCGGTAGTAAAGAACGCGTCCGCATATGATTCTCCAATCAAGGAAATGCATTGTTGAGGCGAAAGGTTATGCCCTTCACTGCGTGTGGCTGGCTGTAGGGGGTAATGTTGTTTCCAACGTTGAATTCGCTTTTGCCAGCTTTTTGTTTGCTTCCTTTTAATTTTTCTGAATTTTCTTTGGTAAGATATAATTTCCGAGAATACAGTTCTTAGATCGCCAAGAATGCTTAATTGCGGACATCTATTTTTCGAAATCTCTGCAGGATCAATATCTAGATGAATGACTTCGGCGTTGCACGCAAACTCATCCAATTTTCCAGTAACTCGGTCATCGAACCGTGCCCCGCAGGTAAGGAGCAAATCGCACTCACTTATTGAAAAATTTGCATATGCAGCTCCATGCATTCCTACCATACCAAGAGATAAATGATCAAACTCGTTGAAAGCGCTCTTTCCCATGAGGGTAGTAACTGCAGGAAGCTGCCGCAATTTGGCAAATTGTTGCACAACTTTGAAGGCATTTGCGCGCAAAATACCGCCTCCAAGATATATAAGAGGCTTATATGCTTCTTGAAGATAATTTAGAATTTTTGCTAGTAAAACTCTCTGAGCAATTAGTTCAGAGCGGTAATTATTCTTTAAAAAAAGATTAGGCAATTTTACATAGACATATTTGCGAATTTTTTCGAGACCGACATCCTTCGGAATATCAATTAAAATAGGGCCAGGTCTGCCATTTTGGGCCAAAAAAAAGGCCTCGGAAAAAATACTAGGTAACATGCTTGTATTCCGCACAGTATAGGAATGCTTAACAATTGGAAGTGTAATGCCAAAAATGTCTGTTTCTTGAAATGCATCTGTGCCGATGAATGCTCTTGTAACTTGCCCTGTAATGATTATAAGGGGAATGGAATCCATTTTAGCGTTAGCAATTCCTGTTACCAAATTTGTTGCTCCAGGCCCTGAAGTCGCGAAACATACGCCAACTTTGCTTGAGCTTCGTGCATATGCGTCAGCCGCATGAATTGCTGCTTGCTCGTGTCGAACTAAAATATGCTTAACGAGATTTCCCTCTTCCCAAAAATGAAGCTCATCATAAATAGGCAATATTGCGCCCCCAGGGTAACCAAAAATATATTCGACTCCGTTTTGAATAAGATTATCCAATAAAATAAACGCGCCTGTTCTTGCAGAACCATTTTGTAGTTTCATTGTTTAATCCCCTGAAAATTGATAAAAATATTTTGCACCAAAGTTGCTATGTATATATATATTTGCCTCTAATGGATTCGATAATAGGTTTTTTATTCAATTATTTAATTTAATTAATTTTATTCCAAGTGAATCGAATACTAACTTTTTAAAGTAACAAATGCAATGCTATTTCTTTAGTATGCACTAAATGCAATGACTGCAGCCAGATGCCACGCGGGCCATTTAGCGGGTCTGAATCTAGAATCTTTTTTGAAAGAAATCGCGCGGCAAATCCGCGATCTTTGGTCAATAAATTTAAAAGTTAAGTGCCTAATAAATAATTATGCTCTTCCGGAAGACCTTATTTTCAATAGCACGCATTGAATTCTCGAATTCAATTTCTGCCATGATTTTTCCACGATTGGTGCAGCCGCCAATGAATAAAAAATAGTGTAGCTGGATACCCCAGATTTGGCTATATGGTAAATAGCTAAGTGAGGTGGTTATCATTAATAAGGCAAAACCCCCATAAATGAGAGCAATACTTTGATCCGCTTTTATAAACAGTCCCGTAGAAGGTAGTATCTCAACGAGAGTCAACCCATTAAAAAAGTTATCTCCAATTGCACCTTTTTTAAGAAAGGTCCCCTTCTTATCATAAATTAAAAAAGTATTCTTAAATTGGTTAACAATTAAGCTATAATTAGCTTCTTTATATTTCACCCATGTAACCCAAAGTTTGGCATTTTTATTAACTAAAAATAAGGGGAGCTCAAAATGGGTAACTGCACTATTTTTTTTTAACCGGACTCCCAAAAGATTCCAATCGCTTTGATAAAAATCTATCGCGGAAGAATGAAGGGGATTATTAACAAGTATTGTTTTTTGTTCGATTTCATTCCCGTAGTTATCTAAAATAGAAAGGTTCGAATAAAATTGGCGGATTTTATTCTCATTATAATTTACCCAGAAATCGTTTACTCTTGCATTTATTCGAGGGTATTTAGATAGTACGCCAGATCGTGTAAGGTTTTGAAGATTAAAAAGCTCCCCCTTTGGCAAACTTTCTTGAGCCTTATAGCCATAGAGGGACCCCATTGCTGTACCCACCAAAATGAGCAGTAAGCTCAAATGAACCAAAATGGGGCTAATTCTTCCTATTAATCCGCGATACCCATAAAAGGATTTTTTTTTTTGGTAAAGATGGAAAAAACTTTTCCGGATTTTTAATAGAATAGATTCTTGAAAAAAAGCCCCGTTCGAAAATTTAATAAAAAATGGTAAATTATTAGCGAATTTTCCCGCTTGCTTAAAGAAAAGTGCTTTTGATCCTAAAAGTAGTGGCCATTGACGGGTCAAAGTGCAGCCACTTAGGGAGGCGGCAAATAATAATAAAAGAAAAAAAAACCACCAGGTTTGATATAAATGATCAAAGCCTAAAGCTAAAATAAAGTCCGCGCTGATTCGAGGAAAAAGATTACTGTTTGTTAAATATGTTAAGTAATAGAATTCCGAAGGTTGCTCTTGCTCAATAATGGATCCTAGCGAGGCGGCTAATGCAATTAAAAATAATAGAAAAAAAGATATTTTTAAGCTGCTTAGCATACTGCAATATTTATTCCACATTTGGAACTTGGTAAGCTACATATGTTTATCAGGGCTCCTCCAGATCTTTTTTTAAATCGAGGGCATGGAGTAAAGGCAATATAAAACACTTAATAAAGGCGTGTCAAGTGCTCTTCACTAGAGAGGGAATGTAAGATTATACAAATAGTCGGATGAAAAGATCGCGCTAAATTATTGCTCAGTAATAAGGTATTAAATTTTTTTTTCAACTAGCGAATTCTATTAATCTAATTTTGGGAGGAGAGGGTGAGATTCGAACTCACGGAACCTTTTTTTGTTCGTCTGATTTCAAATCAGATGCAATAGACCACTCTACCACCTCTCCGTTATATCTTGTATGTGTTAAATAATATGGTACCTAAATTATGTCTTTTTTCCAGGCTCTTTACCAATCGCAAAATTATTTATTCCCCGCCCAATTCTACCGTCGCTTACTTTTTCTGGAAAAGTACCATCTTTTGGATGCAGAAATTGCATCTCCAAATTTGGAAAAATTCGAGCAATTTTGTACTCCGGAATTTTAAAAGAAGCTCGCAATTGTTTCCCTAGCGCTAGACATTGTTCTTTTTTTGCAAAATAGGTTACATTTCGCCCCAATTGCATAATAGCGGAACCTCCTGTTGGCATTTCGAAAATGCTCCGTAAGCTATAATTATTGTCCCATATAAGCACATACTTTTCTTCCGTTTCTGCAGATCGCAACCAGCCACCAGTGCTCCCTCCAAAGGTTGGAAAAATATCCGCTTTTTCTTTTTTCAATCCAGAGTCCGTAATTTTTTTTTTGCTCGTCATTTGTTACTTTTTTATACACTCTTTTATGCTGTTGGCTCCTGTTCCTTAAAGCATATGGTGGTATCTTTAGTGGTTTTTAATCCGTAGCGGAGGGTGGATTTGAACCCCCGACCTTCGGGTTATGAGCCCGACGAGCTACCGAGCTGCTCTACCCCGCCCTTTACATTATTCTAATACTTTTTTTTGAAAAAATCAACTTAATCATTCAATGGCCACCTTTTTTAAAACCCGGCTTCTAAATCACATTATTAAATACCAATTTGAATCAATAGAAGGAATAGCTGTAAAAGAAAAGCTATAAAGGTTACTTTTTTTAAGGGGCTGAGTATGATATTTGAATTATGTGTCAACATTTGATCTCTCCAATTTTCGTTCTGATTTAGAATTGCTCCAATAAGAAAAAAGCTATTTCCTATTAATACATCAATAAAATTACCCATTAAAAGAATCCGTTGGGCACATCAGTTATCTGCACATATAAAAGAGCAAAACCTAAGATGAGGCCAAACAGAGTGATCGCACAACAGGATACAGCAACGACTATTATTTGATCATTCATATCTTTAACTTATTTGTTTCATCGTAATGAAAATTTTTCGCAAAATATTAAAAGCCATTTCGACCCCATATAACAAGGGCTAAAGAAAATGAGAATGTGGCCATTAATGATGCCCACCCCATACTAATTATATCAAGCATTTTTTTTTTAATCCTTTTTTATTGTCTATTATTTATTATACTGTTCGCTATACTTTCATCCATATGATGATTGTATATTCGCTCCGCGAATTTGGGCCTACAAGTGTATTAATTAGTGTTAGACACAGTAAAGAAACCGCTATAGCTACCTGCCCTCAATACGTAAGTACGTAAAAATTATGAAAATAGTAAAAAAAAGGATAAATTTTCCCTTTTCGGCCATTATAGGGCAAGAAGAGATGAAACTAGCTCTACAATTAAATATAATTGATCCTAAAATTGGGGGGGTAATGATTCTGGGGGATCGTGGAACAGGCAAATCAACAACCATTCGGGCACTTACAGATCTGTTGCCAGACATTTATATAATTAAAAATGATCCCTTTAACACGGACCCAGAAGAGTTTTTAGAAATTCGGCCGGAAACTGAAAGAGTGCAAATACCGATGGTGGAACTCCCTTTAGGGGCTACCGAGGACAGAGTTTGTGGAACTATTAATCTAAAAGAAATATTAGCTGGCGGAAAAAATTCGTTTGAGCCGGGGCTACTAGCTCGAGCTAACCGAGGCATTCTCTATGTAGATGAGATTAATCTTTTGGATGATCATTTGGTGGACGTTCTCTTAGACTCTGCAGCATCGGGCTGGAATATAATTGAGCGTGAAGGAATTTCTATAAAACATCCAGCAAGATTTATTTTAATCGGCTCTGGAAATCCAGAGGAAGGGGAACTAAGACCTCAATTATTGGATAGATTCGGGATGTATGCAAAGATTGGAACTATTCATGAACCTCATTTGCGCGTTAAAATTGTAGAAGAAAGAATAAGCTTTGATAAAGCGCCCGATTTTTGGTTTGAAAAATATAAAGCCGAGCAAGGCACAATTCAGGCTAGAATTAAAAAGGCGCGGCAACTATTACCAGATGTAAGCATGTCTCACGAATTTCAATTAGGAGTATCACAAATTTGTAGCGAATTAGAGATTGAAGGGTTGCGTGGAGACTTGGTTTCTACACGTGCAGCAAAGGCACTAGCAGCATTCGAAGCAAGACTAAATGTAACGAAAGAAGATATTCACCGAACGCTTCTTTTATGCTTACGACATCGGCTTCGAAAAGATCCGATGGGCCCTCTATCTTCTGAGAACAAAATAGAACAAGCTTTCACCAAATTTTTTACCCATTAAACAGTAGCGATTTTTTACTAAGCGCTTTGCTTCAGTTTTGTAAGATTCGAAAAAAAAAATTTGGGAATTAATGATACCATTGGGCATACCTACACTTCCCCTTTTGCCAGCATGTGCGCGGGTAGAAGTTGTCAAGAATTTATGCTCCTATTGTTTATCTGTTGAATCAAGGTAATCCAATGAAAATTCAATTAGAGCTACAGCTTGCAAAATCCTAAGTTTAGAAAATTCGCTTTGCTCCGCGCAATAAGTCTCAATTTTTTTTTTTCTTTTAAAATGTAAGCAACAGGATTTCCTATTAACTCCTTCTGCAGTCCTACCAATGCATTGTGCGGCATAGCATACATAACAAATCCAGGCAAAAAAGCGTGGGCTTTTTAAAGCCCCCAAAGCCCCCCGCCGTGATGCGCGCGTATGGCCTCCTTAAGAACGTCTACGCGAGAAGTATAGTCTTTAAACAATTTCATAAGTTTTTCATAAAGAAAAGGGCTCATATCATTAGGTATGTGCTTATCTAAAAGGTCCAAAATCCGCTTACCAGTTAGAATCGCTTTTTCACGATGGAAGTACAGGACCGCGGGAGTCTTTGTTCTTTTTAACTCCGTTAGAATGTGAAACAACTTGCCCTCGATGCGGCGGAGAGATATAATGCGCGGATTTAGTTCGTGGAAGTATGGTAACCGATTATTATCCAATTGCTCAAAAAAAAAATAGTGTAACCATTTTAGAAGCCTAAAAAGCAAAGTTAAGGCTATTGGTGCCGCAAAATACAGTATTATTCCAAATAACAGCAAAGCAATTAAATATTCAGAGATACCCATAGAGCGAAGCCAAGCAATAAGAGCCCGAAACCGTTTTTTAATGCTTTCGGACCCATTTTTTATTATTTCTACCAACTGCTCGAGGAGGGTCTCTTTTTCGACCAGGATTTCTCGCGGATTCCTAAAATGCTCGAGAATTTTTGAAAAAATTCCCGCAGCCTTTAATGCCTCGTAAAAAAAGTAGGCAGACACAGCTAAGGCAGCAATGGTCTTCTCTTTAGAAAGTAGTTTCTGAATACTACGTAGTGTTTTTCCTGCTTAAA
>Ga0302140_10001015_pt1 | contig 36671 bp, 27 predicted proteins | sample I_Bog_E1_1_FD_202095 | JGI IMG/M metagenome (GOLD analysis project Ga0302140, IMG submission 202095) | Peat permafrost microbial communities from Stordalen Mire near Abisko, Sweden - I_Bog_E1_1 | ecosystem: Environmental > Terrestrial > Soil > Wetlands > Peat | place: Sweden: Abisko, Stordalen... | reverse complement strand
CTGAGGGGGATGAGGAATGGAAGAAGTCCCTGAGCGTAGAGCATGAAGGCGGCTCCCATGTTGTGCATGGTGGTTGGGGAGACGTAGCCATCCAGGCCTAGCCAGACGAAGCCCTCAATGAACTGGTGGATGGCGAAGAGGGTCGGGAGCGAGGCGAAGAGGAGTTCTCGGCGATGTTTGACCTTGGTGAGCGTGACGACACCTACGGTGGCGAGGACACCACTGCCGACAAAGTTCGCGGTTGCGGAAAAGCACATTTCGGGGGCCCTCGGGTTCTGGAGATGATAGCGCAGGGGTGGTGAGGGCGTCAGTTGGGTTGATTACATAGGGTGTGGATGGGATGCTGGCGGAGCTGTTACGTCCGAAGTGGCGGGAGTAGATGGAGGCCAAGGCGCGGAGAGCAGAAATACAGGAGTCTCTCCACTGCGCTTCGCTTCGGTCGAGATGACGAGGATGGGTGCGGCTTCGGTGGAGATGACAAAATTTTGGGTCACGCTATGGAAGGCAAGAGCAAAAGAAGAAGCAGATCCCTGCGGGATGACAGCCAGAAAGGCAAGGACAAACGCAAGGCGGCGGGTGTGGCTTCGGTTGAGATGATGGGTGGTTGGTCGGTCGAAGTGAGCTGAGGTTTTCCACAAATGTCGGTGTCCGACGCGCCGGGCGTTCGCGGAGCGGATAAGGCGGTTTGCTATTCATTCGCTGCCGGTTCGGTTATCCTTCTGGGAATGTCCAAGCTTTCGATTCGTGACCTCGATCTTACTGGTAAGCGGGTACTGCTCCGCGTTGACTTCAATGTGCCTCTCTCGAAAGAGGGCACGATTACGGATGACACACGGATCCGCGAGACGATTCCGACGATTGAGTATGCGCTGCGGCGGAAGGCGAAGGTGATTCTCGCTGCGCACCTGGGTCGGCCGAAGGGTAAGAAGGTGGATTCGATGAGCCTTCGACCCGTGGCCGTGCGCCTGCGGATGCTGCTGGACGGCGTGCTGGATCCGGATGAGAATGTGGCGTTCGCTCCGGATTGCGTTGGGCCTGTGGCGGAAGAGATGGCGAATAACCTGGAGCCGGGGCAGACGCTCTTGCTGGAGAATCTGCGCTTTCATGCAGGCGAAGAGACGAACGATCCTGGGTTTGCGAAGCAGCTTGCGAAGCTGTGCGATGTATATGTGAATGACGCGTTCGGAGCGGCGCACAGGGCTCATGCCTCGACGGAGGGAATCACACATTTTGTGGCGCAGTCGGCTGCGGGATTGCTGATGGAGAAGGAGCTGAACTATTTGGGGAAGGCGGTGACGGATCCGTTCCGGCCGTTTGTGGCGATCATTGGCGGGGCAAAGGTGTCGGACAAGATCGAGGTGATCAATTCCCTGCTGGACCGTGTGGACTCGCTGCTGATTGGCGGAGGGATGACGTACACGTTTCTGAATGCGAAGGGGCAGACTACCGGGAAGTCGCTGGTGGAGACCGACAAGATTGACGTGGCGAAGGCAGCACTGAAAAAGGCGGAGGAGCGTGGCGTGAAGTTTCTGCTGCCGGTGGATCATGTACTGGCGGACAAGTTTTCAGCGGATGCGAAGACGCAATTGTTCTCGGGCGACGGTCCCTTCCCTGCTGAGTGGATGGCGTTGGATATCGGGCCGGCTACGGTGAAGCTGTTCTCGGAAGAGATTGCGGAGGCGGCGACGGTGGTGTGGAATGGGCCGATGGGCGTGGCGGAGTTTCCGGCGTTTGCAAAGGGAACGAACGCGATTGCGAAGGCTCTGGCAAAGAACGAGGATGCGATTACGATTGTGGGCGGCGGGGATTCAGTAGCCGCGCTGCATAATTCCGGAGTCGCGGATAAGATTACGCACATCTCAACAGGTGGTGGTGCGAGCCTGGAGTTCCTTGAGGGGAAGACGTTACCGGGGATTGCGGCACTGACGGAGAAGTAACGCGCGATCGACGTGCAGATGGTATGCGGGTCGTGGTGCGCTCTTTTAATCTCCTATCACGTGAAGCAGGAGTGTGGATGCGGAAACCGGTCATTGCAGGAAATTGGAAGATGTACAAGACGCCGAAGGAGTCGCTGGCGTTTCTGAAGGCGTTTCTTCCACTGGTGGAGGGACACGACCGGGATGAGATTCTGATTTTTCCTACGATGAGTTCACTGGCGTATGTGATCGAGGCTTCACAGGGGACGAATGTGCGGGCAGGCGCGCAGAATATGCACTGGCTGAACGAGGGGCCGTATACGGGGCAGACGTCTCCTACGATGCTGGTGTCGATCGGCTGCAGGCATGTGCTGCTGGGACACTCGGAGCAACGGCTGTATTTCAGCGAGACGTATGAGCGCGTGAATTTGAAGTTGAAGGCCGCGATCAATCACGGGATCACACCGATTGTTTGCTTTGGCGAAATGCTCGCCGAGCGTGAGGATCTGCGAACCGCGGGCGTTCTGCGGACTCAGGTGCGGACGGCGCTGCGAAATATTTCGGCGAGTGAGGCTCGGAGGCTGGTGGTGGCGTATGAACCGATCTGGGCCATCGGGACGGGATCGACGGCGAGCCCGGATGTGGCGGCACAGGCGCATGGAATTATTCGGCAAGAGGTAGCGCACTGCTGCGGTTTGGAGACAGCCGAGAATACCCGGATTCTGTATGGGGGGTCTGTGAAGCCGGAGAACATTGGGGCGCTGATGGCGCAGGAAGAGATCGATGGGGCGTTAGTGGGTGGGGCGAGCCTGGCTCCTACGACGTTTGCGGGGATTGTGAAGTACGAATAGGGCCAAGGGTGGGGTAGGCAGGGGCTGAATTCATGCTGTCTCGGGAGCGGCGGCGGGGGGGGGGGAAGAAGAAGCAGATCCCTGCGGGATGACCGCCAGAAAAGCAAGGGCAAATACAGGGTCTCTCCACTGCGCCGCGCAAAGAACGCGCGGCTCCGGTCGAGATGACGATGGCGGCTGCTAAGAACAGGGCTTAGCGGACTACGCCGGTCTGGTCCATGGGCCAGTAGACGAAGGCGGCTTTGCCGTAGATGAGAGCTCGGGGGACTGGGCCGAAGTCGCGGCTGTCGCTCGAGATGTTGCGGTGGTCGCCCATGACCCAGAAGTCTCCGGGGGGTATGACCCGTTCGGCCTCAGAGCGCTCGTCGCGGAATCGGTTGGGAATGTAGGGTTCGCGGAGGGCGTGGTCGTTTACGTAGACCTCGCCGTGGTCGATGCGGAGGGTGTCGCCGGGGAGAGCGATGACGCGCTTGATGTAGCTCTTGGTGTGGTCGCCGGGGTAGAGAAAGACGACGACGTCGCCGCGATGGATGGACTCGAAGTTGTAGGCAAACTTGTTGATGAAGAGGCGGTCCTGATCCTGTAGGCGGGGGAGCATGCTGGTGCCTTCCACACGGACAGGCTGGTAGAGAAACAGGATGATGAAGAGCGAGATGGCGATGGAGGTGAGGATGTCTCGCGACCAGGAGCGCCAGACGGCGGGCTTGTGGGCCTCGACGGAGGTTGCGGGAACGACGGCTTCGCCGGAGCGGAACTGCGGTGCGGGCGGCAGCAATGATCCATCAATCGGTGTGGCTGGCTGATCAGTTGGTTGTGGATCCTCTTGTAGCGGGGGTGGCACGTTCTGAGGCCTCGATGACAGGGTGATGAGGATGCGGGGCCGAGTGGGGAGCGGCATCTGTTAGATTAGACGATCTTGGTGACGTATGTGTATGCAGAGGCGGGACGCTTTAGGTTCTTTCTCCTGCTAGGCCGGGGGCTAGGTTTTTCCGTCGAGGCCGGAGGGGCTCCAGGCGTCGACGATCAGGCGGAGACTCGGGCGGCAGTGGCTTGCTGGAGTTTTAGCTGGAGCGCGAAAGATCGCGCGGAGGGAGCGACGGGAGTGCAGAGAAGAAGGGCTGCAGGTGAGGGGCAGGCGTGAGGCGTGGGATGTACTCCTTATGGGTTTGATCCTCGTCCAGATGATACGCGGGGGCTCCTGACGTGGATGCGGGGGCGCCCGTTCGACCAGATGACACCACATGGTCGCTTGCATAACATAACAATGTCGTCCAAATGGCGTTCGATGCGACTAGCGTCGGATGATATGTGACAGGTACGACGTATCACAATCCAATGCAGTAGAATGAATGTGGTGACCTATTTGCCATGTCAACATTGACTATGCCCTCCTCTCCGATGGAACAACCGCTCTCGCGGACTGCTTCCGATCTACAAAATCTTCCGACTGAGCGGCCCAACGAGGCGTCCGAGGGCTTGGATACCAAGTCCGCCATTGAGATCGCGCGGATCATCAACCATGAAGACGCGAAGATCGCGGCGGCGGTGAAGAAGGCGTTGCCTGAGATTGCGATGGTGATCGATACGGTGGCGCGGTCGCTGCGGGATGGCGGGCGGCTGATCTATGTGGGGGCTGGGTCGTCGGGACGGATCTCGGCGTTAGACGCAAGTGAGTGCCCTCCGACGTTTTCTACGGCTCCGCAGCAGGTTCAGTACATTATGGCGGGCGGGCCGAAGGCGCTGGCGAGCGCGAGCGATGTGAATGAGGATTCGCCGGAGCTGGGACAGAGGGACATTGCCCGGCGGCGTCCGACGCGCAAGGATATTGTGATCGGGGTTTCGGCTTCGGGGCGGACTCCTTATGTGGTCGGAGCGACGGAGTATGCGCGGGCTTGCGGCGCGAAGACGGCGGCAATTACCTGCAATGCGAACTCGGCTCTGTCGCAGGTGGTGGATATTACGATCCTGGCGGAGGTTGGGCCAGAGATTCTTTCGGGCTCGACGAGGATGAAGTCGTCGACCGCGCAGAAGATGATTCTGAACATGATCACCACGGGGGCGATGACGCGGCTGGGCTACGTCTACGACAACCTGATGGTGAACGTGCACATGAAGAACGCGAAGCTAGTGGAGCGCGGGATTCGGGTGCTGATGAAGGTGTGCGGGATTGACCGCGAGACGGCAATTCGGACGATCAAGTCGGCGGGGAAATCAATACCGATTGCGGTCGTGATGCTGAAGGCCAACGTGGACAAGATGGAGGCCGTGCGGCGACTGCAGAAGTCGGATGGGAATGTCCGGCTGGCTATTGAGGACTCGCGGCTGGAGCTGTAGAGGCGGGGGACTGGGCGCGGCGGATCGTGCCCAGCTGCGATAGAACAAGCAACGACAAATACCAATACAGGGGTCTCTCCGCTGCGCCGCGCAAGTGCGCGCGGCTCCGGTCGAGATGACGGACTTTTGTACAGCAGGGATCAGGATTCAGCAGCTGGAGCCAAAGTCGCGGATTCTGGACGGGCCTGATTAGAGGCCGAATCAAACGCAGCACCCCTTTCCTCATGCGCGTTCCGTAGACTGGAGAGATGGATAAGTTTGTTATTCGCGGGGGCAATCCCCTGCTCGGGACGATCAAGATTTCGGGGGCGAAGAACTCGGCGCTGCCTTGTATGGCGGCTGCGATTCTGACTGAGGATGAGGTGATCCTCGAGAACATTCCGCAGGTGCGGGACATTGAGACGGAGCGCAAGCTGCTGGAGTCGATGGGCGCAGAGGTGGAGCTGGGGTATGGGCGCGCGCAGCATCGGACGTCGATTAAGTGCGCGGTGCTGAGCGATCCGGTGGCGAAGTACGAGATTGTGAAGACCATGCGGGCTAGTTCATTGGTACTGGGGCCGCTGATTGCTCGGACGGGGATGGCTCGGGTGGCGATGCCGGGTGGATGCGCGATTGGGGGACGGCCTATCGATCTGCACATCAAGGGCCTGGAGTCGATGGGCGCGACGATCACGCAGGAGCATGGGTATCTCGAGGCTCGTGCGGAGCGGCTGCGTGGCGCGCATATTGTCTTCGACAAGATTACGGTGACGGGCACGGAGGATTTGCTGATGGCGGCGGCACTCGCCGAGGGCGAGTCGCTGTTCGAGAACTGCGCGAGGGAGCCGGAGGTGACGGACCTGGTCGCGTTGCTGAATGCGATGGGAGCGAAGATTGAGGGCGCGGGGACGTCAACGATCAGGATTACTGGCGTGGCGAAGCTGCATGGGGCGCGGCATCGGATTAATCCGGATCGGATTGAGGCAGGAACTTACTTGATGGCAGGTGCGATCACGGGTGGCGACCTGAATGTGGATTGTTGCAATCCGGAGCACCTGGGAGCGCTTCTGGCGAAGCTGGAAGAGATGGGCGTAAAGCTCGAGATTGGCAAGGAGAATGTGCGCGTGCATTCGGGAGGAGCGCTGAAGGCCGTGGACATTACGACCGAAGAGTATCCGGGCTTCCCTACCGACATGCAGGCACAGTACATGGCGCTTGCGACCCAGGCCGAGGGAACGACGGTGGTGACGGAGAATATCTTCGAGAACCGCTTTATGCATGTGGGCGAGCTGAGCCGGATGGGAGCGAATATTTCGGTGCAGGGACGGTCGGCTACGGTGCGCGGAGGGACGAAGCTGCAGTCGGCTGCAGTGATGTGCTCGGACCTGCGGGCGAGCGCAGCGCTGGTGCTGGCGGCGCTGGTCGCTGATGGCGAGAGCATTCTCGACCGGGTGTATCACATGGATCGCGGGTATGAGCGGCTGGAGGAGAAGCTGCGAGGGGTGGGTGCGCAGATTCGCCGGATGGGCGAGGTGTTTGGGAAGAGGTAAGTCCTGCGGGGACGGCGGGAGTTGGGCTCGCAGTTCGCGATCAGGTGGTGACAGCGGAGAGCCGCTCCCCACGCAGCGGAGGCTGGTTGCGGAGCTAGAGCGTTGAGAGCTGAAGTGGGTTCATGTAGTCGCGGATATGCGTGACCTTGCCGTCGCGCCGGGTGATAAACCAGACGTAGCTAAGATCTCTTGGAGCGCCGTCCGAGACTCGACGATGGTGGCCGGTGGCTTCGATGATGAGCTCGTCACCAGCTTCGCGCACGCGGACGCCTGACAATGACCCAAAATGAATTCGGGCCGGGAGCAGACGCATGTAGGCGGCGATCACGTCGCGCCCCTCCAGGCGGGGAGCACCTGCAGGCGCGAACGGAAACTCGTGGATGGCATCGGCCGCATAGATCTCCATCCAGCCGTCGATGTTTCCGGCTTGAAGAGATTCAATGGCGTGCTCAAACCATGCAGGCAGAGAAGAGGTCGGGGGCATGCGTGTTTCCTTCGGTTGAAGTGCGGACTATGACTGTTGGAGCAAGCCCGTCCTGGGGATGTGATGCGTCGGTTTCGAATTAGCTTCAGTGCTGTCGCATATAGGATGACCGCCTATAATTAGGGCGATGCGGTTTCTGACGAAGTTCTTCGCCCCTGTCCTCGCTCTTGTGGCGATCTTCGCCTTTGGCACGATTGCGTTTGCACAGACGGCCGAGAACGCTGGTGGGCGCGTTGTGCTGGTGCTTCCCTTCGATAACCATTCCGGGGACGCGTCGCTGAACTGGATTGGGGATTCGTTTCCGGACACGCTGAACAAGCGGCTGACTTCGGCGGGATTTCTTACGATTTCGCATGACGATCGGCAGTTTGCCTACGACCACCTGGGACTTCCGACAGACTTTCGGCCGACGCGGGCGACGACGATTCGGATTGCGGAACAACTGGATGCGAACTACGTGATCCTGGGCAGCTATAGCGTGGTGCCGGGGCCGGGGGGCACAGCTGGGTCGGGTGGAGGTGCGGCGAACAGCAAGATTACGATTCAGGCGAAGGTGCTGTCGATTGATGCGCTGCGGATGTCGGCTCCGATTAATGATTCGGCGGAGTTGATGCGGCTGTTCGATGCAGAGAATGCGATTGCGTGGAAGATTGCGGGGGTGATGGATCCGCATTTTTCAGCGTCGGAGCAGACATTTCTGGGAGCGTCGGATGCTGTGCCGCTGCCTGCCTTCGAGGACTACATTCGCGGGATCAACGCGAACGGGGATGAGCGGCTGAAGCGGCTGAAGAATGCGGTGTCGCAGGCGCCGAATTATCCGGGGGCGCTTCTGGAGTTGGGCAAAGAGCAATATGCGGAGCGGGACTTCGACGCAGCAGCGACTACGCTGGCGAAGGTTCCGAAGACGGACCGGCTGGCGCTGGAGGCGAATTTCTATCTAGGGCTGGCTGAGTTTAATTCAGCGAACTACGCTGGAGCGCAAGCAGCGTTCAAGTTTGTGGCGAGCCGGTTGCCTTTGCCCGAGGTGGTGAATAACGAGGCCGTGGCGGTGAGCCGCCAGGGTAAGGACAGCGTGGATCTGTTCCGGAAGGCGAGTGATGCTGATCCATCCGATGAGGATTATCACTACAATCTTGCAATCGCGATGTTCCGTCGAGGGGACACGGCGGGAGCGACGCGCGAGGTGGACGCGGCGCTGAAGTTGAAGGCTTCGGACAACGAGGCGGGAGAACTTCTGGCGCAGTTGAAGAAAGTTCCGGCGGGAACGAAGCTGAACGCGGATAAGGATAATGGGTTTAGTCCTCTGGAGAGGATTCGGAGGAACTATTCGGAGACGGGATTCCGTCAGGCGGCGTTCCAGCTGGAACAGGTTCGCGCGACGCGGCTGGCGATGTTGCCGGCGGATCAGCGGGCGACGGAGTATACGCAACTGGGGCGCGAATACTTGTCGGAGGGACTGCTGCCAGAGGCGGAGACGCAGTTCCAGGATGCGTTGAAGGCGAGTCCGAACTCTGCGGATGCGCATGCCGGGATGGCGCAACTGCGCGAGGCGAGCGGCGATCCGAATGGGGCTCGGGACGAGGCGAAGACGTCACTGATCATGAAGCCGAATGTCGTGGCGCTACTGGTGCTGGCGCGGTTGGATCTGGCGGACAAGAAGTTGGGAGAGAGCGCGCAGGAGATTACGCAGGCGCTGCAGCTCGATCCGAAGAATGCGAGTGCGATTGCGTTGAAGCTGGTAGTGCAGCAGCGCGGTCAGACGGTGAGATAGGATGGCCGGGCGGCTGGCAGAACTGGCGAGGCTCTCTCCAAATAGTGCGCTGCTGATGTTGACTCTGGGGATCCTCTTGATCTATGTGGAGTTGAACCGGCCGGGTTGGGTAGTGCCCGGAGCCGTGGGTCTGACGGCCGCGTTATTTGCTGTGGCCTCGCTGATGCGGGTGATGGTCAATCCTGGGGCGGCTGCGTTGGTGGGCACGTCGGTGGCGTTGCTGGGAGTGGGTCTGTGGCGGCGAACTCCTTGGTTGGTGGACGTGGCGGCGACGCTGGCGCTGGTGCTGGGGTTCGCTTATTTGGAGCGCGACGCGAGAATACAGCTGGGGATAGCAATCGGGTGCGGAATATTCCTTGGGGGGGTGACCTCGATACTTGCGCGGATTGCCCGACGCGCCCGCAGCAACAAAGGGTTAGACTAAACAAGAGCGCAGTTTCGCGCCCGGAGCCTTCACGACTTGATCCGCAAAGCCTTTCCCTCTCTTGCCGCCTTCCTTTTTGCAAGCATCGTTTTTGCAAGCAACAGCGCTGCTTCTTATGCGCAGACCACGGCTCCGCCGAGCAAACTTCAGAAGCAACTCGACAAGCTCGATCTTTCGATCGCGGGCGTTGGTTTATATAACAGCACTGTATCGGGGACAGTCGTCTCCGGTGGTGGAGCCGCGAACCAGGGTGAGGCGATGACGCAGCATGCGTCGAACTCACTAGGTGCGCTGATATCGATCCATTACCCGGCGAAGCCGTATTTTGGGCTGGAGTTTAACTACAGCTATGGCCGGTACACGGAGAACTACACGGGGCCGGCGATCTCGACATTTTTGCCGAACGGGATTACAGACTTCCAGGTCCAGACAAAGGTAACCGAGTACACCTTCGGGTACCTGATCACGCCGCCGTACACCATCTTTGGATTCCAGCCATTTGCCTCGGCGGGCGGTGGCCCGATGTCATTTCGGCCAACACCGGGCGGCGGACAGGAAGAGCCGGAGAAGGCGCGCATGACTTACTATTACTCGCTGGGATTGCAGAAGGACGTTAGCCCTCACTTTGGAGTCCGTGCTGGCTTCCGTGAGCTGTTCTTCAAGGACCCGGATTTTGGGCAAAACTATCTTACGATTCTGAAGCAGGCCACGACGCTTGAACCAATGGTCGGCTTCTATATTCGCTACTAGCACTTCCCTGCTGAACCTTTTCGATTGAGTCTGCCGCGATGAATCCTCTGCTGGATGATGACGAAGACGATCTGAAGCGAGAGCGCGAGCTGACGCTGAGCACGGGAATGATCCTGGGGATATTTCTGGTCCTGGTGCTGCTGTGCGGGGCGTTCTTCGGCTTCGGCTACAAGATGGGGAGTCGTGCGCTCACTCCTCCTATTGTGGCGACGACCACGGAGAGCGCACAGCCGTCGTCGGAGACCTTTGGTGGGTTCAAGCCGTCGGCGGGATCTCCTGCGGGTTCGAACGCAGCGGCCAATGCAGAGCCGGCTGCGGATACGTCTGGATCGGGCGATGCTGCGGGTGGTGGGGCTGCTCCTGAGAGTACAAGTCCAGCGCCTGCTCCTGCTCGGGCGGCGACTCCGGTGGTGACGTCGCCTGAACAGCCCACGGCGGCTGGAAGCTATGTGGTCCAGGTGGCGGCAGTATCGCATGAGGAAGACGCGCAACTGCTGGTGAGCGCGCTGAAGGCGAAGGGGTATCCGGTGAGCGCGCATACCGAGGCCGCCGACAAGTTCTATCACATCCAGGTGGGACCGTTTTCAAGTGTGAAGGACGCGACGGCCGCGAAGCAGCGGCTTGTGGCGGATGGATATCAACCCATTATCAAGTAGTAGAAGGTACGCAGTAAGCGGAAGAGAACGGCGGCCTTTGGGTCAGGCCCGCCGTAGTGCGGCTTGCATTTGCTGACGTACCGCGTCCATCAGGGCTTCACGGTTGGCGAAGTCTTTGGGGTGGACTGCGGGCAGGAAGCGAACCGTGGCTGTTCCCGGAAAGACCTTCTGGCTTCCCTTGCGCATCATCTCGGTGGTGCCCTGGATGATGATCGGGACCATGGGGACGTTGGTCTCGGCCGCCAGGAAGAAGGCTCCCTTCTTGAAGGGGAGAAGGTCACCATCAAGGGAACGAGTTCCTTCGGGGAAGATGAAGATGTGCATGCCACTTTGAAGCGCGTCGGCAGCAATGGCTACGCTCTGCTCAGCTTCTGCGCGGGAGTGGCCTCGCGAGACGGGGACGTATTTTGCCATACGCATGGCGATGCCGACGAACGGAATCTTCATGAGGGACTTCTTGAGGAAGACGCTGCACATGCCGGGGATGGCGGGAAGGAGGATCGGCGGGTCGAGATTGGAGACGTGGTTGCTCAGGAAGATGCAGGATTGGCCGGTGGGAATGTTCTCCGTGCCTTGGATGACGACTCGGATGCCTCCGGCACGGATTCCGGCACGCATGGTGAACATTGCCCAGCTGTACATGGTGCGGATGTTGCCACGAAGGAGAGAGTAAGGGATGCCGATGAGGGCGGCGAGCAGGCCGAATAGGGTGAAGACGAAGAGCATTCGTAGTGCTGAGAACATGGCGATCTGAGGTCCGGTAAAGGTGTTGCTTCGGAAGCGGTTGAGGCAGAGGCGGGGAATACAGGGGTCTCTCCACTGCGCTTCGCTTCGGTCGAGATAACGATAGGTTGCCTGCGTCTAGCTGAGCAGGCTGTTGGCGAGTTTTACGTAGAGGTCGACGCACTCCAGAAGTTCGGACTTGCGGATGTGTTCGTCGGGGGTGTGGGCGACGAGGATGCTTCCGGGACCGAGGAGGAAGGGTTCGCCCCAATTGGTGAGCGATGGGATGTCGGTGGTGAACTTGGCGACCATGGTGTCAAAGCCAGGGACGGCGCGCATGTGCATGTAGGGCAGCTTGAGAGTGAAGTTGACCTCGCAGCGACCGGCGGCGGCTTTCGTGATCGCTTGTTGGAGCTCTTCGGGTGGGCCGACGAGACGAATGAGGATGTGAGCTTCGGCTTTGTCCGGGATCACATTGGGAGCGACGCCGCCCTTGATGACACCGATGTTCATCGTGCAGTCGCCAATGCCTTCTATTACGGGGAGAGGCAGGGCCTGGATATCGTGGAGCGCAGCGAGGAGTTTGTCGATGGCGGAGTCGCCTAGTTCGGGGTAGGCAGAATGGGCCATCTTGCCGTGGGCTCGGAGTTCGACTCGTAGGCAGCCTTTGGAGGCGAGGGCGAGGCGGTTATCGGTGGGTTCGCCATTGATGATGAAGCGCGAGCCCTTGGGGCTCTGGTTGGCGATAAGGGCGCCGGCGGAGTCGCGCTCTTCGCCTACGACGTAGAGCAGCGCTATACGCTTGCCAGCGGCGATGAGTTTTTCGGCGGCGGCGATCTGCGTGGCGATGATTCCCTTGGCGTCGCAGGTGCCTCGGCCGTGGAGGAAGTCGGCGTCTTCGCGGCAGGGGCCGAGGAAGGGCGGAACGGTGTCCATGTGGGAGGAGAGGACGAGGTCGGGGGTGACGCCGGGGAGCGAGGCGTAGACGTTGAAGCGAGGACCGCTGCCGGCGGCGGGGTTCTTGGCGAGGTCGGGCTGGGGAACGGGCTGGCGCTCGATGATATATCCCTGGTCAGCGAGGTAGGCGGAGAGGAACTCGCCGGCTGGGGCCTCGTGGTAGGTGGTGGACTCGAGGTCGACAAGTTGTTTCGTGAGTTGGATGGGATCGATCGGCATCTGGTGTAAGGATAACCGACGTGCGATGAGCGGCTCGGACGATAGACTGGAGGGGTGAGTGATGCTGCGCGATTTCTATCCCATGTGAAGAGTGTTGACGACCTGCGGGGACCGGCCGGACGGTTAGAGGCGGTACTCAATACCGGCAAAGAAGACGCGCTGTATGCAGCGGTGATCGTGCATCCTCATCCTCCGAGCGGAGGGACGATGCATACCAAGGTGGTGTATCACGCGGCCAAGGCATTCTCAAGCTTTGGCCTGCCCGTACTGCGCTTCAACTTTCGTGGGACCGGGCTAAGCGAGGGCGTCCATGACAATGGCTACGGCGAGGTGGACGATGTGCGGGCGGCGGTGGACTGGCTGACGGAGACGTTCGGCCTGCCGGTGCTGTTTGCGGGATTTTCGTTTGGTGCCAATGTGGGACTGAGAGCGACCTGTGGGGATGCGCGGGTGCGCGGGCTGGTGGGGCTCGGATTGCCGATTCGGGCGATGGGGAGGGACTACAGCTATGAGTTCCTACCGGCGTGCGGGAATGTGCCAAAACTGTTCGTGAGCGGGGATCACGATAAATTCTGTCCGCAGGAAATGCTGGAATCGGTGCTCGTGGAGGCGGGAGAGCCGAAGAAGATTGTCTGGGTGAAGGGGGCGGACCACTTCTTTGCGGGGACGCCTCAGTCTCCGGATTCGAAGCTCGGAGTGATGCGGGATACGGTGAGGGCGTGGGTGGCAGAGACGTTCGCGCTGTAGCGGATGACAGGTGCGGAAACTTCCTTCTCGAGCCAGGTTCGGAGAAAGGCGGCCACGAGAGCTGGGGCCTCTTCGGCAGGCCGGTGACCTATGCCGGGGAGCGTGATGAGATCGGAGTGGATCAGGTGGCGGCAGAGCTCGGACGCGGAGTGGATGGGAACCGCACGGTCGCAATCTCCCCAGAGCACGAGGCTGGGAGTTTCGAGGTGGCGGCGCAGGGCTCGGCGCAGTTCGGACATGTCGTCATGCCAGGTCTGGAGGAGGCGGAGCAGGTGGTAGATGGTGCCGGGGGTGCGGAGGTTGTCGCGATAGGGCTTGAGGCGCTCGGGAGTGTCCCAGCTCTGTGGGCCGGCCATGCGGCGGAGGCCGATCATCTGAAGCCACTCAGGCAGCCAGGGCATGCAGTGGGCGAAGAGCTGGCCAGGGCGAGAGAGATAGAAGCGGACGAGGGGGTCAGCCTCGCGGAAGTAGGGATGCGCGGGAGAGATGAGAACCAGGGAGCTGACGGACTTGCGATGATTGGCGGCCAGGCTCATGGCAACTGCTCCGCCATGGGAGTGGCCGAGGACAATGGGGCTGCGCAGGTCCAGCTCGGCGAGAACGCGGCTGACTTGATCAGCGGTGGTGGAGAGGCGGGAGTCGATGTCGTGACGACGCTCGGACTGACCCGCGCCGGGGAGATCGAGGGCGATGACGTGCTGGCCGGGTTCGAACTCCTGCATGAAGGGGACGAAGGTTGCGGCGCAGCCCATGAGTCCGTGGATGAGGACGAGGGAGGGCTGATCCTTCACCACCGTTCCCTGTTCGAGATACGAAAGGCGAAGGCCATCGAGCTGAAGATGATGGCGCTTCATCATGATTGCGGAGTTCACATCCTGGTACCAGTTCAGTTAAAGGAAACTTGCTGAGCCTGGTTCCTTAAACTTGAAGAACATGCAGGCCGAGAATGATCTCGCGGCACCACAATGTTAACGATACGTGAATTTACTACCGAATACCTCCCAGGGCCGCGGATTTTAACAATTGCAGCGCTAAGGGTTTAGATGGAGGAACGCAGGTGAGGCGTTTCTTTGATTCGACAAACGTTGCCGGACCGGAATTTGATCAGGTACATAACGAAAAGAGGGCGGAACCACGCTATTCTGAATTACGTATCTGCCTATGAATTCGTGCATCTCGAAGACCTTAATTTCGTCGACTGCCCTCATTCTGCTGGGCTTTCGGGAATTTGTTCGATGTTCGTTCTTTGGCCGCTGATTTGCTTACCCCTACTTGAAAGACGGTAATTTCCCGTGAAGAGCGGCGCTCAAACCCGATTGCTGGCGATAGTCCTCGCAGTGTTCACCCTGGCTGCCCTGGGGTTGGCGATTGCGAACCTGATGCAGGAGAATGATTACACTCCTCAAACAGACGGGGCGCGCTGGACAGAGACTACAGGGGGACTACGCGCTTATGTGGTTCCCCCGGATACCCCAGCGCATCGAGCCGGGGTTCGCACGGGGGATATTCTTACCTCGGTCGACGATGTTCCGACGGTGAGGCTGGCTTCCCTTCAGCGGCAGATCGACGCCAAGGGAATGTGGTCGAAGGTGAAATATTCGCTGCTGCGGAAGACCAGCGGGAACTCCACGGTTGCCGTCCCGGTGGTGGTGTACCTGGAGCCGACAGACCGGACGGATTGGCAGGTGGAGCGGCTGATCGCGCTGGTGTACCTGGCGATCGGGCTATTTGTGCTTCTGAGGCGCTGGACTGCTCCGAAATCGACCCACTTTTTCGTCTTCTGCCTGGTCTCGTTCACCCTGTACGCGTTCAAGTTCACGGGGATTCTGGACGGCCTGGACATCACAATTCTGACCGGCAATATCATTGCGACGGAGCTGCAGCCAGCGCTGTTTTTGCACTTCGCGATTAGCTTCACGCAGGAGTCCTCGAAGAACCGGCGGAGATTACTCTATCCGCTGATCTATCTTCCGGGGCTGGCGCTGGGGATTCTGCGGTACCTCTCGTACACATACTGGGAATCAACGGGCGCGGTCCAGTTGCGCCTGAACAAGTTCGACTATGCGTACCTGGCGATCTTTTACGTTCTTGCGGCGATTGTGTTCTGGGTGCGATATCGCGACGAGGTGCAACCGCTGCAACGTCAGCAGCTGAAATGGCTGTCGCGCGGGACGGTGCTGACGGTGGTTCCCTTCACCGCGCTGTACGTGATTCCGTTTCTGTTCGATGCGTACATGCCGAGCACTCTGACGAGGGTGGCGCTGCTGTCGTTGATCCTTTTGCCGTTGACCTTCAGTTGGGCGATTGTGCGCTATCGCCTGATGGACGTGGACCTGATCTTCAAGCGCGGCGCGTCGTACACCCTGGCGACTGCGGCGCTGGTGGGGATTTATTTTGGCGTGGTGGCGATCAGCGCGGAGATGGTCCACACGCGGTTTCAGCATCTCGGCGAGTGGGGGCTGGTGGCTGCGGTCATCGTGACAGGCCTGGTCTTCGATCCGCTGAAGCGGGTGATCCAGGGGCAGTTGGATCGGGTGTTCGATCAGAAGAGCATCGACTACCGGGAGACGCTGGTGGAGTTTGGCAGCGAGTTGAATGCGCAGACGGATCTGCGCGCGCTGGTGAATTCGATTGTGGAGCGGTTGCCGGAGACGCTGCTGGTGACGCGCGTGGCTGTGTTCCTGGCGCAGGAGGAAACAGCGGGACGCAAGAGCAGATTCTCGCTGGCGGCGTCGCATGGTCTATCGCAGCAAGTGCTGTCCAATGCGGACTCGCTAGAGCTGGGGTTCCTGGATTTTGACAACCGCGATAGCAGTGGCCATTTATTCTTCGAGACGCCACATGCGATGCTGCGCCTTCCAGATGCAGAGCGGCAGACGGCGGCATGGCTGGATCTGAACTATTACGTACCATGTCGGGCTGCAAGGCACGAGGGCACAGGGCGGAGCACGATTGCGGTGCTGGGATTGGGTCGGACCGGGGATGGGGATTTTCTTTCGAGCGAGGATATGGAGCTGCTGGAATCGCTGGCTGGATATATCGGGATCGCGATTCAGAACGCTCAGCTCTATCGCCGTCTGGAGCAGAAGATTCAGGACTTCGAGCGGCTACGCGACTTCAACGAAAACATCGTGGAGTCGATCAACATTGGGGTGTTCGCAGTCGATCTGGAAGACCGCATCGAGAGCTGGAACGCGCAGATGGAAGTGATGTATGCGACGCCGAGGGCCGATGCGTTGCGGCATCCGTTGCGGGATGTATTTCCGGTTGAGTTTCTGCAGGAGTTTGATCGCCTGCGCGGCGAGCAGGGAGTAAGCACGCTGTATAAGTTCCGGCTGCCAACCCCTACCGGAGAAGCGCGTGTTGCAAATATAACGATTGCTCCGCTACTGAATCGCGACCTGAAAGCCGTGGGAAGAATTGTGATTGTCGACGATATCACCGACCGCATCAACATGGAGACGCAACTGACGCAGGCAGAAAAGCTGTCATCGATCGGGCTGTTGGCAGCGGGCGTGGCACACGAGGTGAATACTCCGCTGGCGGTGATTTCGAGCTATGCGCAGATGCTGGGCAAGCAGCTGCGCTCCGATGAAGCGACACATGCGCGGCTACAGCCAGTGCTGGAAAAGATTACGCAGCAGACGTTCCGGGCATCGGAGATTGTGAATGGGCTGCTGAATTTTTCGCGGATGGGCAGCGTGGACTTTGCGCGAGTCGATATGAACTCGATGGTACGGGATACGGTGCTGCTGCTGGAACACCAGATGCGATCGGCAGGCGTGGCTGTGGCGACGGAGTTGCATGAGGACTTGCCGGTGGTGTCGGGTAACCGCGGCAAGCTGCAGCAGGTGTTGGTGAACCTGGTATTAAATGCGAAAGATGCATTGCAGGATAGAGGCAGCGGCAGCGTGCGCATTTTGACGGCGCGCACGTCCAAGGGAGTGGAGCTTCGCGTGGAGGACAACGGCGTGGGCATGTCGCCCGAGGTGATGCGCAAGATCTACGACCCGTTCTTTACGACGAAGAGCAATCCGAAAGAAGGTCAGCGCAAGGGCACAGGCCTGGGATTGGCCGTGACGTACGGCATCGTCCAGGAACACGGTGGAACGATTGAAGTGAACAGCACGCCAGGTGAGGGCACAGCCTTCCGGCTGGAGCTGCCGGCCATAGACGCGACATCGCGTATGCAGCATAAGTCGCAATCTGGCAGCGAGCCTGCCAGCGAAGAGGGAAAGGTAGTCCATGTCTAAGGCAGCTGTCAGTAATGGGATCGACGAAGCGAGTGTAGCCGTCCATCCGCCGGGCCAGAGAATTTTAATCATCGACGACGAAGCGGGGATCCGCGAATCGCTGGAGACGCTGTTGACGCTGGAGGGATTTCGCGTGGACTTGGCAGGCGATGGCATTGCGGGTCTCGACCAACTGACGCGCAATGCGTATGACTTGCTTCTGCTGGATCTGGCTCTGCCGGGAGAGAGTGGCATTGATCTGCTGCCTCGCATTCGCGCGCTGGTCCCAGACCTGCCGGTGATCATGATTACGGCGTATGGCACGGTGGGCAACGTGGTGGATGCGATCCGCGCGGGCGCGTCGAATTTTGTGCAGAAGCCGTGGGACAACGAAAAGCTGCTGGCAGATATTCGGATTGCGATTGGAAAGAATCGCGCCGAACAGGAGGTTGTTCATCTCAAGCGAACGCTGAAGCAGAGGGTTTCGTTTGAGAATATTGTGGGCAAAAGCGAGCCGATGCTGCGGCTGTTCGACCTGGTGTCGCAGGTGGCGCCGAGTCGGTCGACGGTGTTGATTCAAGGCGAGAGTGGAACGGGCAAGGAGCTTATCGCGAAGGCGATTCATGCGCACTCGCCGCGGCGAGATAAGCCGTTTATCCCGGTTAACACGGGAGCGGTTCCGTCAGACCTGCTGGAGTCGACGCTGTTTGGCCATGAGCGCGGTGCGTTTACTTCGGCGGTGGCGGCGAAGAAGGGGCTGTTCGAAGTTGCGGACGGGGGGACGCTGTTCCTCGACGAGATTGGCACGATGCGGATGGACATGCAGGCGAAGATTCTTCGCGTGCTGCAGGATCGCCGGTTCATGCATGTCGGAGGGACGCAGGAGATCCAGGTCGACATTCGGATCGTTGCGGCGACGAATGTGAACCTGGAGCAGGCAGTGAAGGAAGGACGATTCCGCGAGGACCTTTTTTATCGGCTCAACGTGATTTCGCTGGAGCTTCCGGCGTTGCGTAATCGCAAGGAAGACATTCCTCTGCTGGCGAATCATTATCTGAAGTACTACGCGGAGGAGAATGGGTTTCCTCCTCCGGAGCTATCATCGGAGGCGCTGCGCTTGATGATGGACTATGAGTGGCCGGGCAATGTGCGAGAGTTGGAGAACGCGATGGAGCGTGGTGTAGTGCTCTCGAACGGTCCGATACTGAGTCCCGACCTTCTGCCACCGCAGCTCCGTGGCAACGTGTTTTCAACGGCGCTACTGGAGCAGAGACCGGACGCTTCCCTGTTCGATGTGATTGAAGACATTGAGCGGCGAATTATTGCGGACCGGCTGGAGCGCTGCAACTGGAATCAGACGGAGACGTCGGAGTTTTTCAGGATTCCTCTGTCGACGCTGAATCAGAAGATCAAGCGCTTAAACATCGTTCTGAAGAAACGCGGCAAAGAATAGTGGCCGTCGATGACCTCCTGGGATAGCGTTCGACGGTCGAGCATGGTACGGCAGGTGGGGACCTTGCTCATGGGCATGGTGGTCGCGTGTCCGTCCTGGTCGCAGCAGTCGGGTGCTAAAGATAGCGTCACGGCAGCCCAAGCGGGTGTTATGGCGGCAGATGCTCTGCCGCGACTGGTAGACATTACGGCGAAGGCGGGGATTCACTTCAGCCATCTAACGTCTCCGAACAAGAAATATATTGTGGAGTCGATGAGCGGCGGTGTGGCGCTGATCGATTATGATCGCGACGGCTGGCCGGATATTTTTTTCACGAATGCGCCGGACGTGGAGATGTCGTTGGAAGGGACGAAGGCGCGGAGTGCGCTGTATCACAACAATCGCGACGGGACGTTTACGGATGTGACGGAGAAGGCGGGCGTGGGGCATCCGTGCTGGGCGATGGGCGCGATGGTGGGTGACTATAACAATGACGGCTGGCCGGATCTGCTGGTGTCGTGTTTTGGCGGAGTGGTGCTGTATCGGAACAATGGGGATGGGACGTTTACGGATGTGACGAAGGCATCGGGGCTGAGCAGCGACGCAGGGTGGGCGATGGGCGCGACCTTTGGGGACTATGACAACGATGGGTTCGTGGATTTGTTTGTGCCACATTATGTCGACCTAGACCTGAAGGACCTGCCGACGCTGGGATCGAAGAAGACGTGCATGTATCACGAGATTCCTGTGCAGTGCGGTCCGCGCGGACTGGTGGGTTCGCCGGACAACCTTTATCACAACAACGGGGACGGGACGTTCACGGATGTTTCGAAACAGGCAGGCGTGGACGATGCGTCGAAGTACTTTGGGTTGATAGCGCTGTGGTCGGATTTCAACGGGGATGGCAAGCTGGACCTGTTCGTAGGCAATGATGGCGAACCGAACTATCTCTATCAGAATGACGGCAAAGGGAAGTTTACAGATGTCGCGTACACATCTGGCATCGCGGTCAATAAGGACGGCTATGAACAGGCGAACATGGGGGTGGCGCTGGGGGACTATAACCATTCTGGCCGGTTCTCGGTGGCGATCACTCACTTCAGCGAGGAGTACACCACGCTGTTTCGCAATGATGCGGATTTCAACTTCACCGATGTTTCCGACCAGACGGGATTGACGGTTGCGACTTCGCCTTATGTCGGTTGGGGGAATGCGTTTTTCGATCTGGATAATGATGGATGGGCGGATCTCTTCCAGGTGAACGGGCATGTGTACCCTCAGGTGGATACGAGGGACATTGGGACGAGATTTCACGAGCCGAAGCTGATGTTTCTGAACCAGCATAACGGCGGGTTTCGAAATATCAGCAAGGTAGTGGGGCCAGCCATACAGACTCCGCAGGTGAGCCGCGGGCTAGCGGTCGGCGATCTGTTCAATGACGGGCACACGGAGTTGGTGGTGGAGAATCTTGAAGGCAGCCCGATGATTTTGCGCACGGAGGGGGGCGCTACGAATCACTGGATCAGCCTGGAGCTTGCAGGGACGAAGAGCAATCGGCTGGCGCTGAATGCGAAGGTGAGGATAACGGCGGGCGGCCTGGTGCAACTCGGCGAGGTGCTGAGCGGGGGTAGTTATCTCTCGCAAAATGATCTGCGATTGCACTTCGGTCTTGGCACGCACAATACTGCGGATAGCGTCGAGATCACGTGGTCGTCGGGGCAGAAAGAGGTGCTGAAGAATTTATCGGCGGATCAATTCTATTGTGTGCTGGAGGGACAGGGTGTGGTGCCTCGCGAGAAGATCGTTCCAGTTCAGGGGAAGCATTGAGCTAGTTGTGTGAGCGCTTCGCTAAGGCTCGACTGGCGTCCGCAAGCTCTTGTTGGAGCGCCGCGTTGTTGGGCTCAAGCTTCACGGCTGCCTGGTATTGGTTGATGGCGCTCTTGATGTTTCCTTGCGACCGCTGCAGGCGAGCGAGAGAGATGTGCGCTACGACGTCCGAGGGATCGAGTCGAATCGCCGTCTCCAACTCGGCTATAGCGGTGGTGGGCTTTTCTTTTGCATAAGCTGCGCCGAGGGCGCGATGGACTTCGGCTACGTCTGGATTATCTTTTGCCAACGTCACCAGACGAGCGATGCCGGTGGTATCGCCGGTCTCGATCAACGATACGGCATAGGCAAGACGGAGGCGCAGGGCTTCGCCGGCCACTCCATCCAGCGGCTCCAAGGTGGTGCGCGCGGCGGCGTAGTCCTTGAGTGCGAACTGACTGAGGCCCAACTCCGAACGCGCGTCCTTGTCATTTGGATTGGCCTGTAGATAGTGGTTGAGCGGAGCGATGGCCTGGGCGAAGGCGCCGGACGAGAAGGCTGCGCGTCCCCAGTTGATGTCGAGGCCTGGCAACGCGGGGTTCCACTCGGCTGCTAGCTCGAAAGATTGCAAGGCAGCGGCGTAGTTCCCCTTCGTGCCGGCGATCGCTCCGAGATTGTTGTAGCTGTCAGCGATGGCGGGGCCGAACTGCTTCTCGAGTTGATCTACTTGACGCGCGGCCTGGGGATCCACAGTGTGGTCGTCGACCGTCATGGGCATTTCAGGCGCCAGGGTGGAGGCGGTCTGCGAGGGTTTCGTGGTTTGCATGTAGTCGGAGAGCTGACTCTGAGCCCCTCGGATATTTTGCTGCAGGAGGGATTGAGAAGTTGCAATCTCTTGCTTCCCTTCTTCGACCTGACCGGTCTGCATGAGTAGACGGCCCAGAAGGTAGTGCGCCTTCTGCACCTGGTAGTTGTTTCGCGAGACATCAACGGTGAGGGCGATGGACTGTCGAAGGGCGGCTTCGGCTTCGGGAAGATTGTGAGCGTCGGCGTAGAACTGTCCAAGGTAAAGAAACCCGTCAGGGCTGTGGGGATCTAGCTCGGTCGCATGCTTCAGGTCCTTCTCTGCTTCTAGTTGAGTGGGAGCGTCGTGTTGCTGTGCAAGCAGATGACCGAGGGCCGCGTAGGCAGCTGCGTATTTTGGCGAGAGGGCAATCTCCTTTTTCAGCTCCTCTTCGGCCTCGGGCAATTTCGAGTTGCCGGAGGTGCTGAGGTAGGCAGCAGCTAGGGAATAATGAACTCCGGGGAGCTTGTCGTCCTTCGCAATGGCTTTCTGGAACTCGGCAACAGCGTCATCCTGAAAGTCGGAGCGTCCATAAGCCTGGCCAAAGTACATGTGGATGGCCGCGGTATCGCCGAAGGAGGCAAGCATCTCGGAGAAGATTTTGGCAGCCGCTTTTCCGTCGCCGAGATCGAGGTCGGCAACGGCGAGCTCGTATCCATTCTCGAACGTGGGGTCCAGGGCAACGGCGGCTTCGAACTGCTGTTTGGCCTTCGTATCGTCATTGGATTTGAGAAAGACTCGGCCGAGGATTGCGTGGGCGTCGGCAGCGACTTTTGGATTGTTGGGATAGGTTTCGATCACTCCGGAGGCAAGCAGCTTTGCGTGGTCCAGGTTTCCACTGTCAAGTGCTACGCGCGCGTATTGGATCTTCATTGCGGGGAAATCAGGGACTAGGCTGAGAGCGGTGTCGAAGTCGTTCGCGGCCTTGTCGTATTGGCCTGAGTGAGCTCGGCCGAGGGCAATCTCTCCGAGAGCGTCGGCGATGAAGATGCGGTATTGCTGGGCGGCGTGGTCGAGATCGTTGGCCGCCTGGAATTTCTGCGCAGCGTCGTAGCGACGTTGCAGAATGGAATCGTCGTGTGCTGGTGGAGGCCTCTGGGGCTGCTGCGTTGGAGTTGGGAGAGCGCAGAGGAGAACCAGAAGACTTGCCCATGCGGTGCCTGGCGGGCTCATCGTTACGAGGCTCATCGGGAGATCCAATTCCAGGGATATCGGGGTGCGCTGCGATGTGAATGTGGCAGGCGACGACCGATACAACGTTATCTTACGCGACAAAAAAGAAGGTGGCTGAAGTACGCCACCTTCCGGATGGAGGCACTGAATGAATATCGGGTGCTTGGGTGGCCGATCGCCCGGCCTGCACCTCTGAAGATGTAGGCCGGGATGCATTGAGATGCAACCCGGCCACAAGGTCGGGGTTAGAAGGTGTACTTCACGTTGAGCTCGATGATGCGCTCATAGGGAGTGCCTGTCTTCGAATCCATGAACCCAAAGGTGCTGGACGTTCCGCCATCACCCTTAGCATCGGTGCCTGGGTTGAGGGTGATGGTTTTGCTCGGGTAGTCGACCAGGTACCGCAGGGTAACCTGGTTGGCTGAGCTGAAGTCCGGCAACGCATGATTGAGCCAATCGAATGCGGATGCGCGGAACTGAACGTTTTGCGACCCGTGGATGTGGATGGTCCGGTAAATGGCCAGATCATTATCGAAGTACGAACCCATGCTCATGTAGGGGTATTTCTGACCGCCGAACTGGCCAATCTGGCCGGCACCGCCAATCGCAGGAGCAGCGAAGCAATTCACGTTGAGGCGCTGATACTTCGCGAGTCCTTTGTTTGGGTTGCAGGTGAGCACCGGCTGAACTGCCAGGGCCGCATCTGTACCGTAGTAGGTAGCGGAACCGCCGCTGCCGGTGCCGATGGCACTGCTGATGCCAACCTGGCTCGCGTTGGCGGGCAAGTTGGTATAGCTCTCCGACAATCCGAAGTTCGGAACGTTGTTTCCGAGTTCGGACAGCAAGCTGCCTCCCGCCTGCCAGGTTGAGATACCAGAGATGGTCCATCCACTGAGAATCTGCCGAACAATGGCATCTCCGTGGTGGAAGTCTCCGACCTGGTACGTATAGGACGAGTTGAAGACAAAGGGACGGTCGATCGGGGCCACGCCATAGTTACCGGCGCGGACGACGAACGGATTCTCCTGCAACACCGTTCCCAGGGTCTTCGACCACGTGAAGTTGAAGTCAAAGGTCAGGTGGCCTGTTTCCTTTAGATACGCAACCTGAAGGCCGTTGTAGTTGGAGTACTGATTGCTCTCCGCTTTGATCACCTGGTTGGTTCCGTAAGCATAACCGTACGGATGGTAGTCCGCAGCCGTATTCCCGGTGGGTGTGCCATCGGTCTGCGTCGACAGGTTTTCAGGGTTGTTGGAGGTTACGCCCGTCTTTGGATCCGGCTTGAAGAACGCACCGATCGGGGTTTTATTCTGATCCGCGAGGCCGGTGAAACCGCTGCCCTGAATCGTCTCGCCGTCGTCGATGATCTCGCTGCTGGTGTTGCCGACGTAGGCAACGTCCAAGAGCGTATTCCATTTGAAATGGCGATCGATCGTGAAGTTCCAGGCGTAAGTAATTGGCACGCCGTAATCCGACGCATCCAATCCGGTCTGTCCGCCGGTGATTCCGCAAGGAGGCGTGGTGCAGGCAGGTGCGGCCAGGGAAGAGATCTGCTTCAACAGGACGCTCTTCTGCCCAGGCAGGCTGTAGGTGATGACGTGTTGCGCTGTGGTAAGCGCCGCAGCGTAGTCGTTGTACTGACCGGCAAAGCGATAGACGCCCCAACCGCCGCGGATTACAGTCTTGCCATCTCCAAACGGATCGTAGGACATACCAAAGCGAGGAGAGACGAATGCCAGACGATTCGGCTGACCGCTCAAAGGAACGGAAGGATCGATCGCATGCCAATAGAAGCCTGGATCGAACTTGCCGGAGTAGTAATCGGAAAAGACGCGATCTGGGAAGAAGTCAGCCATACCGACACCACCGCGGTCATACCAGTGACCGACGTGCTCAATACGGGCACCCAGCTCGACATTCAGCCGACGGTTGACCTTCCAGGAATCATCAACGTAAACAGCCGTGTTCTGGTAGGCCATGTCGCTGACCGGCGCCGAGTTGCTCTCCGTGTAACTGGTGACATCGCCGATCACGAAGTTCGCGTCCGGGTTCTGGGGTGATCCAGTGTTGATGCCGGTGATAATATTCGGCTGCTGGCCGCTAAAGCTGTTAATGATGCCGTTCGGGTTTACGCCGTCATTTCCCTGCAGGTTGCCGGTGTTTTGAGTGTAAGCACCGATCTTGAGGGTATGTGCACCGAAGACCTTCGTGAAGTTGTCGGTAAAGCTCGGAACTTCTTTGCGGACGAGGTAGTAGCCATTCGGCTCGAACCAATCCCCTTGTGAAAAGTCGGGGAATGTGGAGGTTCCAGCAGAGCTGTATCCCGGAACGTGAGTTGAAGCGTTGAAGACGGAACCGTAGGTATAGCCAAGCGTGCTCTTATCGAGAGCAGCCGCGTTGGGAGGTCCGAAGGGGAAGCTACCAAAGCCCCAGGCTGCGATCAACTCGTTGGTGGTCGACGAGTTGAAGGTGTGAACGAAGTGACCCGAGATGGATTTGGTAAAGACCTGGCCAACCAATCCGCCGCCAGGGGCGGGAATCGAGTTGCCGGGAGTCCAGTAAATGTGAGCACCATTGCCCTGTGCGAGGGTAGAGCTGTAAGCCTGCTGGTAAGAGACATAAAACTTATTGTTGTCGTTCAGGTTGTAGTCCATGCGAATGCGGTACACCCAACCGTTATTCGGCGCTTGTACTGGCGCCACATAGTTGTAGCCGCCTGGGGTCGTGTTCGGGTTGGCGTTGGCTTTTGGCCAGAAGGATGCAAGCGCCGCAGCACCTGGGTCGATGTACTGCGAAGGAATGATGGAACCAGTTGTTCCCGGTCCGGGAGTGATCGCAGTGCCGTCCGGCAGGACCATGCCTGAAAGATTGTTGCACCATGTTCCCTGGGCAGTGGCCGAGAAGCCGTTGGGGCAAAGGACGTTGTTGTCGGCGTTGTCGGTGCTGAAGTCGCCCTTCATCATTTCCGGACTGGGGATATAAGACTCGAGTTCGTTGGCATTGCCTGGATTCTGGAGGAAACGCTCGTAACCGCCCCAGATGAAGACCTTCCCGCGGGTGAAGGGGACGGGGCCGCCGACGTTGCCGCCAGGATAGTAATAGTGCGCGCCAGCCTTGGGCTGGCCCTGATGATTCTGATACCAGCCGTTGGCGTTCAGGACGTCGTTACGGGCGTCGAAGTAGCCTTCGCCGTGTATGTGGGATGTTCCCGACTTGCTGATGGCGCTGACGACGACTGGACCGTTCTGCACATAGGCGCCGAAGTTTGAAGTCTGCACACTGACCTCAGCCGTCATTTCCGGGTTGATGATGCCGATCGAGCTTGCGTTGTCGCCCGGGTCAAGAACACTGACGCCGTCTGAGAGCAGCGCGGTACCCCCTCTGTTCGGAACGCCGTTGATGTTGATGCCGTTGCCGATCGCGCTCTCGTTGGCCGAGATGCTGAGATCATTGAAGGATCCAGCTGAATTGGTAAGGCCGCCGGATACCGTGGTGGCGCCGGGAAGGACTTTCAGGAGTTCGGTCGTATCGCGGCCTTCGAGGGCCAGATTGTCGATATCTTTGGAGGAGAGTACGTCGGAACGTTCTCCGTTATCCTGCGGGATCATTTCTCCAGCCGCTTGTACCGTTACAGTCTGGTTCTCGGATCCGATGGCAAGGGCCAGCGCCGGAATCGCTCGTTCATCACCGGCGTGGAGGACAAGGCCCGTGAGGTTCTTTGGCTCGAAACCCTTTGCCGTGATCTTGATGGTATAGGTGGACGGAAGCAATGCAGGAAAGGAGTAGAGTCCATCGCCGTTTGAGGTGACGACGCGAGTATCCTGCGTGGCTTCGTTGACCAGGGTGACGGTCGCTCCTGGGATGACGGCACCGGTATTGTCAGTGACTAATCCTGAGATCTGCGCGGTCGTCTGTGCGTGCAATGCCGGCATCGCGAGGATCAACAGCAGCATCGCGAGCAATCCTCCCAAGCTAAGCCATTTGTTGAAGTTAATGATCCCCTTCGACAGGTTGGCTGGAGCTAACAGGCGAATCGTCCCGCCCTGCTCCACAATCCTTTGATTCTTCTGCATACTACCTCCAAAGTTCATACGGCCTCTTCTTAAGTGGTTCGGTTGAGAGCTACTGCCAATCTCGTTTGCACTTATTAATGCGATTTAATGCCGCACCATTCTTTACATACCTGACCGTAGGATTGTCAATCTCTTTTTTTAGCGGGTCGGAACATCATGAAACGGGGAGCGATTTTGGGCCGAAGAACATCGAATCGGAGACATCCGCTATCTCTTCCTTTTCCTTTGGAATGTGAGCGTTGGAGGTCGAGATCGTTCCTGACCGATCGGAGCGCGACAGGTGAAGCGACGCTTGCCCTACACACTAAGAGCAGTGCGGCGGAGGAACTACTTAATCGATTAATTCAGGACGCATGCCGGGGTCGGGAGTATATCGGTGCAAAACCTTCACTATCCTCCAGTTCGCCTCACGCGATTGGCGTGCCTGCCGCTCCGTAGATGGCCTCAATCGCCAGCATGTCCTTGAGACCTTCTTCTCCGGGCGATTCGGGCTGCTTGTTGTGGCGGATGCAGTCGGCGAAGTGGTCGGCTTCAAGCGTGAACTGGAACGCGCCCTTTCCGGTGCTAAGCACATCGATCTCCTGGTCATTGGCGCGGCCGAAGAGGTGGAGGCCGTCGTAGTTGAAGGCGGGTTGGAACTGAAGCGAGCCCTTGTCCCCGTTGATCGTCAGAAAGCCTGGCGCAGTTTGGCCGTAGGAACAGCCGCAGGAGGCGATGATCCCTGAGGGAAGTTTCATGGTCCACTCCACGGACTGCTCGACCTCGGCAAACCGGCCACTGAAGTCTCGTGTCGAGACGACAGCTGTGAAGTTGTTGGGCTCCTCGCGCGTGAGATGGCGGATCGCATTGAGCGGGTAGATGCCGAGATCGAGCACAGAGCCGCCGCCCCCGAGCTTGCGGCTGAGTCTCCAGGCTCCGGGGCGCTGCTGGTTGAAGAAGCCTCCCTGGAAGGACTGGAGTTCGCCGATGCCACCGGAGTCGATGATCTGCATCGCCTGTTTCCAGGTGGGGTCGTAATGCACACGATAGGCGATCATGAGCTTGACGTTGGCGGTGTGGCACTCCTGGATCATCGTGCGGCATTCCGTACTGGAGATGGCCATCGGCTTTTCGCAGAGGACGTGCTTGCCGATCCTCGCGGCGCGCACGGTGTACTCGCAATGCATGCTGTTGGGAAGGCCGATATAGACCGCGTCTACTTCCTTGTTGTCGGCCAGCCGTTCGTACTGTTTGTAGGTGTAGATAGAGGTCTTCGGGATGCCATACATCGCTGCGTACTTGCTTCCCTTCTCCGATGGATGCCCGGTGACGAGCGCGGTGATCTTTGCAGACTGAGAGTTGGCACAGGCTTGCATGAAGATGTCGGATATCGATCCGAGGCCGACTGCGGCAAAGCCCACTCGCTTACCGGGGGGCTGGCTTTGGGCGAAGGATGGAAGGCGGGTAGCAGCGAGTGCAAGCGCGGAAGCCGTCGTGAACTGACGTCGATTCATTGGATTCCTTTCGAAGGGAGCAGCCTGCAATGGAGCGATAGCGCTGCACGAATTGCTGATTAGTTCTGAGATTCCGAACCGCGGTATCCAATATTCTTGTCGACCCACTGGATAAAATATTTCATGTTGGGCGCATCAGTATGGCCGCCGTCATCTTGACGCCAGGCGAGCTGTCCACCCAGAAGGCCATCGTTTACGGGAGGCATCGGCGCGGTGCGATAGTCCTCTGTGACACCGATTCCCTTTGCTCCAAGCAGCGTGAAGACGGGGCTCGCGGCGACGGTGGCCATGAAGCTGCCTCTCTGGTCAAGCCATTGGGCATCGCCCTTTTCCGGAATGCCGTAGCTAATAAAGGTGAGACGAGGGGCGCATAAGGCAATCAACTCATTGGAGTCGACGGGAAGGTCGCCCGGATTCTTGCTCCCGAAGGTTGCGTCGGCGGCTCCAAACTTGAGGAAGTTTCCGGCCATCCAATGGTATTCGCCCTCGGAGGTGAGGCTCTCGACTGCTTCTCCAAAGTTGCGACGAAGCGGTGTGGCGCCACCCTTGCCTGAGGAACCGACGAGGACCATCGCGAAGCGCTGGTCGAAAGCCATGGTCACGAGCGCAGCCTTTCCGTAACGCGAGACGCCTTCAATACCGACGTGTTTTGCGTCGACGGCGGGATCCGTTGCCAGGTAATCGAGGCCGCGGCCTGCACCCCACGCCCAGGCGCGCAGCGCACCCCATTGGTCGGGCGAGCGCGGTTGCCCCTTGTTGACGAGGCCGATGATTCCCTGAGTGAGGCCTGCTCCGCTGTCCGCCTGGATGCTCTGTGGATCAATGGTGACGAAGCCCCATCCGGCGGCAATGAGCTCCCAGGTATTGGGCGGATCGCCGTCCGCGTTGAACTGGGGAAACTCGAAAGGCGCGGGCAGGTTGGGCTGCCATGCTGGATGCTGGGCAAAGACTTCTTTAAGTGAAGGATCCTGCTGGACGAGAAGCGCCTTTTCCGCCACGTTGATTCTAGCCAACTCGTCCGTCGAAGGCTGATTGAGCGCGGGAAACCCTGCTCGGCCGAACATCATCAGCACCGGCACCGGGCCGGTCGCGTTAGCCGGAAGAACGAGCGTCATGTGGATAGTTACTGAAATCAAGGGGTACGCGGAATTGTCCACACGACCGACCAGATCCTTCGCAATCACAGGATGTCCGCCAATATTTTCTTTGTCGATCGCTGCGACGGACCAGGTGACGGAGGGAACATTCTTTGGAATTTTTCCGTAGACATCGTGCTCAAAGGCTTCGACGAGTTGGGGCCGGCGAACGTCCCACCATTCTTTCGCGGTGGTTACCGGATGGCCGTTGTTCAGGCGAAGGGCGTCGGGGAGATTGGGATAGGGATTTGCTTTCGACTCCTCATAGTTGGCGTGATCGGGCGCTTTTTCATTTCCGCTCGGTCCTGGCCGCAGGCGCTTGATGCCGAGCTGGTCCATCATGTTCTGATGGTCCTGTGCAGCCGTAAAGTTCGCAGCGGAAGGTGTTGATGGGGCCGCATTGTGCTGAGCAAAGCCAACACACGCAGAGGCTATCAAACTGATAACGACTGTGGAGTTTCGGGGTAAGGTGGAACGGCTCACGGATCTCTCCCGGAATTTTAGTCTGCGCTGGATGCGTAAAGCGCTTTAGTTCGCGATCCATAGTAATGCCTGGCGACGACCATGGGATAGTGCAGATTCGCAGTCGGCACGCCGACGCTGCATTCGCAACACGTTACCGATAGGTTTGCTCGGACGGATCGCGCAGGAGAAATCGTACGGAGAACTTTCCACGGGGTGGCACTGGCGATTGTCACCGATGCTGAGGCTATTTCAGTTCGACCAGGTGCAACGAAATCGGATCATTCCCCTCCCGGTCGAAGGTCATCTCTCCGGAGGCTCCTTCGTAACCGTGCACTTCGGCCAAGCGATGCCGGATACGTACACGATTCGTGCCAACTGTCGTCAGCGCCTGTAGGACGATGGCGACGGCATCGTAGGTTTTCGCTGCGACAGGACTCGGAGACGCTCCTGTGGCTTGCCTGAAGCGGATCGCAAAGCTCTGTTGGAGGGGAGAACCCTTAGCATCGTCGGCAACCATCCACGCCTCCGAGGCCTTCGGATTGGTTCTTGAGGCGTCGTTCATTTCGGCATGCGCATTCTCTGGGAGATAGCAGAGCGTCTCCACGCCGGCCGTGCGCACAGCATGGAGCAAGCTCGCTGCAGTCGTCTCATTCGTCCAAAGAATGATGGCTTGTGGCGAAGCAGTTTCGATCGTGTTAAGGACAGATCCGGGATTCGATTGCGTTGCATCGAGGACCGTATTATTTGGCGCTGAAGAATTCAGATTCAATGCGGCTTGGCGCATGGTCTCCACACCCCGCTTCCCCTCGTAATCCTCCTGCGTGATCAGCAGCACCTTCTGAAGTTTTCGCACACCATAGATATCGCGCGCGATCACCTGTGCCTCCGCAGCATCGCTCGCGCCGACTCGGAAGATCCATGGGATATCGATCTGTGTGGTGGTGGCGTCCGAAGAGAGGGTCAGGACGGGGAAGCCGATCCTGTTGCCCACCTGCTCCACTAAATGCGTGTCCGTTCCGCTGGTTGAGGTGATCACGGCGACCGCATTGTCATTGAGTGCGAGGCGGATGACTGCATTGGAAACTAGGCCCCATGAAGGTGCGCTTGCATCCTCCACTGCCAAGGCTATGTGACGTCCGCGGATCGCCCCATGGGGCGCATTGTCGTGCAACGCCATCTGGGCGGCTGCGACCATTGCATCGCCCTCGTTCTTGCGCACGCCCTGCAAAGGAGCCAGCAAGCCGATCCGGATGATGCTTCCCTTAAGATCGTCTGCAGAAGTTTGGCGGGGGCCTGCGTAGCTCTCACCGTCACTCGCGATGGAGGCGTAGGGCTGCAGCGTCGCTTGAGCGCGAGCCGGTGCGACGACTTTGAAGAGTAGCAACGCTACGAGAGTAGCGCGCAGAGTTGATCGGCTAGGGAGCACTCGCCGTGTCCTTTGGCTTCCAATCGGTGCGCTGTTCGGGCCAGTATACAAATCTTCCATCACGAACCCGGGCGAACGTTACAGGCCCGATATTGTTGAGCGTGTAGTCGAAGAACGCGTTGCCGCTGACGCCTGCATAATGCCTCATTTCGTACTTTCGCAACGCGTCCATAATTCGGCCGCGATTAAGACCCGCATCTTTGATGGCGCTCATGAGCATATTCGTGCCGTCATAGGCGTAGGCGGCATACGCGTCAGGCTCAAGGTGGAACTGCTGAACGAAGCGTTCGCGAAAGGCCAGCCACGCTGGATCGTTGCGTGTTGGGTCCATGGCGCTGACCATTACCAGGCCGTCGGATGCGGTGCCGGCAATTTCAACGACTTCGGGGGAGCAGATGCGGCTGCTGCCAAACACCGACTGCTTCATTCCCGTGGCGCGCATCTGTTTGAGGATGAGTCCTGCCTGGTTCGCATTGCCCCAGATGACCAGGCCGTCCACTTTGCTTGCGTTGATTGTTTTCAACTGGGAGGCGAAGTCTTTCGCGCCCGCTGCATACCAAACTTCGACGACGGGCTGGTAACCCATGCGGCGCGCCGTCTGAACGAAGATCTCCTTGCCGATTCTTCCGTATCGGTTGTTGACTTGCAGGATGCCGATTCGTTTCAGATGACGCTGCAGGAATATGTAATCGGCGAGCGCATAGCCTTGCTGCCGATCGTCGGGAAAGTTGTGGAGCAGCCAGGGAATGAGCGTCTGGGTAACGGTTGGGTCGTTGGTTGCCGTGTCCATGATGGGAAGTTCGAGCTTCAGGGTGGCGCGCAACTCGATGTGCGTGGAGGCGGAGTCGACCGAACCGAGCATCGCCCATGCCTGGTCCTTGAAGCGCATGTCGACGATTGCCATCGAGGAGGCACCCCAGAGGGCAAGATCGTCGTGCACAATCAGAGCGAATGGCTTTCCGCGATAGCCGCCGGTTGCGTTGGCTTCGTCGATTGCCAACTGCGCGCCGTGCAGCATGGCAATTCCATAGGGTGAGTCTTCGTTGTCTGCATCCAGCGGCCCAAGAAAGCCGATTTTGATGCTCTTGAGCGTGGCCACATCTACATCCGGCTCGCTGCGCGCGGCGCCCGCATAATCGAGCGTATCCGGTTGCACATACCACTCCTGATACGGCTTGATGTAGCTTGCGTAAGGCCGGGCTGATGGGGGCATGTTGGCGTATGGCATCAAAGGCTTCCCAGACGGAGCAACTTGCGCCCTTGCCGGTCCTGCCAGAATGACGCTGCCGAAGAAGAATAGAAAGGCTGTATAGCATCGCACTCTCATGTTTCGTGGCTTCCTTTCGAGCGCTTGTCTTTGTGCCATGGATTGAGCAGTGTCACCCGAAGGATCTGCGAGGTCTGCTTGTCCTGCGATCTTCCATTCCGCCGCCACTCCCGTTCCCCTGGCTACGTGATGTCGGGTGATTTGGTTGCGAGCGGTGTCTCGAAGATCGCCATGGCTTCCATCTCAAACAACAAGGTTGGCCAGCACAGGATTGCCTGGATTCCCGTGGAGGCAGGCAGCAGCGAGAGACCCTGTTCGCGAAAGAACTCGGTACGGATGCGATTGAATTGCTCGTAGTCACGCTCGATGTCACGGAGGTAGCAGGTGGTACGAACAACGTCCTTCCAGGTTGCGCCCTCGGATTGGAGGAGGTCCGTAACGTTCTGATAGGCGCGTCGGGTTTGAGCTCCGAAGTCCCCGGGATGGACCGTCTCGCCATTTTCTCCGACGCTAGCCGTGCCCGAGATCATGAGAATGGTGATGCCCTTGATGTCGAGCCGCATACCTCGTGAGAATGAGGAGGGGCGCTGATAGTGGTAAGCCTCGTTGAGTGCCTTTGGCGCAGACATCGCCTTCTTCCGAATGGGCCTGCGCTTGGTGATACTCACTGAATTGGCTGCTGCGATGGTACTGCTCATATTGGTTACTCCTTTGGTAGTGCGTGGGTGCCGTGGCTCAGACCCTGTGCTGTCGCCACCCAGATGTCGTCACCTTGAAATTCTGTGTTGAGGATGTAGTTGTGCGCCAGGCCTGTGTCCGAAGGGATCCGCTGCTTAGTGCCATCGGCATGCGTGATGAGAATCTCTCCACGGCCCGTGTGCTCGTCTCGCCGATAGGTGGTCCACGTATTTGTCTTTGTATCAAGTTCGCTCAGACCGCTCTGCGTCGACGTCCATTCCTCGTTGCCGCGTGACTGCACCGCGTTGATGAAGTTCGAGGCCAGGCCGCTGTCTTTAGTGAGATAGTTGTGCCAGTTGCGGCCGTCGTAGCCGCTTAGACCGAAGTAGGTGGAGGCCCAGAACATCTTTGTCTCCGAGTTGTAGGAGACGCTGCTGACGATGTTGTGAATGAGCCCCTGGTTTCGGTATAGGACTAGTTCCATTTCTCCGTCGGGATCTGTGAAGGGCTTCCAGGTTTCATTTGCGAGATTGTAGGCCAGCACACCTCCGCCCCAGACAGCAACGTAGACCTTTTCCGGTGCGACAGAGATTCCATAAGCCCACGGTTCCTGGAATGGCGCGTTGGTCTCATTGAAGATCGACCAGGTGCCGGTATACGTATCGAAGCGGTTGACACCTGCTGCTGTCGCTACCCAAAGGACATGGCCCTGCAATGCAACTCCGTAGACCAAGTCATTGGCTAGACCGCTGGTCAGGTTTGTGTAGTTTGTAAACTTTCCAGCCGAGTAACGGCTCAGTCCTCCGAATGTTCCCGCCCACAGGTCACCGTTTTGTTTGTCGACTGCGATCGACATTACCGCGCGGCCGGCTAACCCGTCGTCGGTCGTAAAGATTCTCTTGACACGCCCATCTTCAAGCAAGACGAGCCCGTGCGATGTTCCTGCCCAGACTCGCGCGCCATCCACTGCAACACAATACACTTCACCCGTTGGAAATCCGTTCGCAGGACTGTAGTTGATCCACCTGGTATAAAGAGCGGGTTTAGGCGAGCGGATTACGGGAGACTGGGCGTGGGCAGTTCCCGATAGCAACGACACAGAGGCCGCGATCAGCAGCATGCTTCTCGTTATTCTTGAGTTCATCGCAGGTCTCATAGTGTTTTCAGGTATTCGATCAGGTCGTTGAGTTGTGCCTTGTTCATGTCAGAAGTCAGGCCGTGTTTATCTTCGGGGTTGAATCGAGTCCAGATCTCTTCCATGTCCAACGCTTCGCCGTTATGTAGATATGGAGGCTTCATGACAACGCCTTCCAACTGCGGCACATCGAACGCGGTGATGGTGTCGTACTTCGTTGCAGTCCCTACATCGATCTGGATCTTTGAGGTGAAGTGCGTGAGCGGCGAATGGCAGGTTGGACACTGCTGTAACGAAGAGATGGGGGTGCCGCTATTGGTAATCTCACGAAAGAAGAGGAATTTGCCACGGGCTTGCGCATCCGTCAGATGACCGTCGGCCGCGAGATGCGGATTCTTAGCGAGGCGCAGCGAGTCGATGTAGCCGACTAGGTCCTTCACTTCGCTAGAATTGAATCCCTGCGAGCGAAAGATGTACATGGCCGTGCGTGGACCATCCTGTGTTTCGAGGTCGGGATTTTTGCCGTTCCACTTGAAGGGTTCAGTTCCTTCGATGCTGTAGAGGGTTCGATTCTCCACCACATCGCGGCCTAGTTGCGGCGTCTCCAGGCTCCATGCGAGACCGTCCGAAAGCCCCTCATGCGGATGACAGGTGGCGCAGGCCATCTGTCCCTGGTAGCAGTGGCTTGCGTCGAAAAATAGCTGCTGGCCTCGGCGGTTCCGCGTGAGTTGTTTTGGGCCGCCGAGATCAATGGTCGATGCAAGCCATTGCTGCGTGATGTCGATGACGCTGATGGTGTCGTCCATGCGATTGGCGATATAGGCGAAGCGGCCGTCGGGAGACGTGACGACGTCGGTGGGGTTGCGTCCTGTAGGAACGCGGTTAGTGACGAACTTACGCGCTGAATCGAGGCGGTTCGCCAACTCCTGCCTGCGCGCGGGACTGCCTGCAAGCAGCGTACTTAACGGAAGCGTGTTGATCACAGAAACCACATTGGACCCCGACGCCGTGACAAGCGCCCAGCGTCCGTTGGGAGTGGCGGCAGCTCCATAACCGTCGGCATAGTAATGATCGATGTCGTCCAGCAGGACCTCAGAGACTTGATAGTCGCGCGCTTGCCCTACGCTGGAGCGGGAGGGGCGAATCACCGCCATGCCATGCGTGAGATAGCCGCCTTGCTGGATCTGCACAAGGGGGATCAGGTTCTTGGGCCGCATAAACGGCACGAGCAGATAGCCTCCCGCGCTGGGAGGCAACTCCGCAATGTGGCGCATCTGGAGAACGCCGGGCACATCGACTCGAGCGGCTACCTGGCGCCTAGCGCAATCGATCACGGTCAACTCGGAGGTGGGGGGCTGATCAGGAGGTCCAAGGCGCGCAAGGAGATTGGCAACGTATACACGACTGCCATCGCGAGAGAGGGTGACATACTCTGGAAAGCGCCCGGCGGGTAGACGACTCTGCTCGAGACCGGTCGGCAGATCAATTAGCGAGACGTCGTTGCCGAGGGTGTTTGCGACGTACAACGTGGTTCCTGTGCGATCGGTGGCGAGACCGACAGGCCCCCAGCCAGTCGCCAGGGTTCGGCGGATGGCGAAGGTCTGCGCGTCGATCTCGGTGACCGAGTTACTGGCTTCGTTGGAGACGTAAAGTGTTTTGCCGTCTGGTGAGATTGCGATAGCCTTAGGACGCTTGCCCGCCCTGGCACGGCCGATCACACGCCGTGTGCGGGTGTCGACTGCAAGCATCTCGTCGCTGTCCTCGCAGACGACGTACAGACGCTGCCCGTCCTGCGAAAGCTGTAAAGCTATGGGGCTGAGATAGTGGGAGGACACTTCCGGTTGGGCCTGCGAAGTTTCCGAAACCTGAGCGGCAGCAGCGGCTAGGATCGGAGGGCGCCCTACGAACACGATCAAGGCGCAAACGACCAAAAGCGCCGCACTCCCTAGGCATGCTTCTTCGACGGAAGTACGCCGCCGCGCGGAACTATTTCTGGGCTGAATCATGGAGTTCCGCCCTTCACTGGGACGGCGGCGGACTTGATTGGCTCGGTTATCTTCAGAACCTGGTCAGCCTTGATATCGTGCAATATTTGCAAGGTTCCACTGGGCCAGCGAATCGTGAGCGTGTCGACCCTTGTGTGTTGAGCG
>Ga0302140_10001012_pt1 | contig 36729 bp, 45 predicted proteins | sample I_Bog_E1_1_FD_202095 | JGI IMG/M metagenome (GOLD analysis project Ga0302140, IMG submission 202095) | Peat permafrost microbial communities from Stordalen Mire near Abisko, Sweden - I_Bog_E1_1 | ecosystem: Environmental > Terrestrial > Soil > Wetlands > Peat | place: Sweden: Abisko, Stordalen... | reverse complement strand
CCTCGCAGTTGAAACTTGAAATCTACACTGCGCATATCTGCGTTCCAAGTTCCACGTTCCACGTTCCGTTCGAACTCCGTTTGCATTCGCAGTTCCCAGTTCCAAGTTCCGTTTGAGATGCAACGCATAGCTTTCACCTCTAGCCGTCGCTTCGGGTTGTAAGCACGCAGTCTTGCAACTGCACACGAGAACGTGGGATACAGCCGCCCAAGCCGTCCCAGTCGCAGCCTCGTTTTGGGATTTCTGCAGAGATTTGCGGTGCTTCATGTCTTTAGGCAGAGTTTAGCCTGCCGAGGTAGAAAGCTGTTGGGAAAGAGGGAGGGTGTGTGGTTGGTGGTGTGTTTGGAAACTGATAAGGTGGTAGAAAGAGGGGATAAGGATGGAGGGAAAAGGTGAGGGAGATGAGGGGGGCGGATCCAGAGTTCGGCGATTCTTGTGGTAGGTGGGAATTGGGAATGTCCTTTCATTTTGGTTGTACGGGCTAGAGGGAAACTGCCGGATTGAGGGGTGTTGTTGAGGTGTGAGGAAGAGCGAGGTTAGGGAGGGACCATTTTGCCGTAGGTGGTGGGGAAGGGGAAGGGGGATGAGGAAGAGCAGGTGTGCTCGTACTGCATGTTGGACTGGGGCGAGCACTGAGAGCGAGAATTCGATAAGTTGTTGGGGACTTAAGGCTCGAAAGCTCAGGTAAGTATATGAAGAGATTTATATGTGGTTTGCGAACATCCGCAACAGCCTTTCCTTCCTGACCCACCCAGCGGTGAGCAACACCACTTTTATTTTTTTCGTGGACAGACCTCAGTAAGACTACATACGGTCCCTTTTGACAACCAAAAGTTTTGATTTTCGTAGAACGCTCTGTGAGCTTTCTAGGAGGGGAGTCTGCCATTTCGTTTCGATGTGAATGCTTTCACACTGTCAACTCGGACTCAACCATACAAAGAGACAACCTTTCTCCATATCGATTTCAAATTTTCTGACTCTGTCGAACGAAAAGCAAACTATGCAATGGCTTGTAAATTGTACAGGCTCATAGATACCTGGCAGCATATTTACGTCACGAGTCATTTTGAATTTGGAAGTGCGAAGTTTGGTAGAAACTCATCTTGCCTCTCTTGCATGCTCTATAGATACACTCTCTTATTATAAAATGATGCTAATATCTACTCAGACTTATATTTGGGATGTTATTATTGAATAGGGGGGGGTTTTTTTTTGCAAGCGCTAGAGCCTAGAACAACATCTTGAAGCCTTTGCGTTCATTCCGTATTTGTGAACAATGGATGGACCGTGAGTTCGGCTGGTTTGGTAGCTGTTTTACGCACTCTCGACACTCACTAAAGGTTGCTGCAGCGCTCATACTCCCTTTCAAGGGGAAGGAACTTGACAGTCGAATGTCATTCCCTGGAGACCTTTCGGCCGTTCTTTTCGCCCCATTTGATAGGAGACACATGCTAGCTTTTTGTCCACGGTTGTCATATCTCGTATCACAGGGAACGATGGGAAAGTGAGTCCTGTCACTAGGGCACACGGCTATGTGAGCGCAAAACCACGTTATTCGACTCTTGTGCTGTAAGCATATAAAAATTAGGACCGCAATCATTAATCCGTGACGCACAAATATCAACCAAACTCATAAAACAGTCACTTAATAGCCAGAAAGACGAAGTACTCCTATCAAAAAAGCCAAAGCAATAGCAGATGAACAGAAAGATGCCACCACGTTGACAATAAGGGAAACAATCGGGTCGTCCATTGCGTTTCTCAAGGCTCCAAAGATGTGTGGGTGTCTATTCTTTCTTGACTGAGAGACTTCGGCATCTGGGGACTCTGGTGCGGGTTGAAAAGAACCCTGCGGTTGTATCCCAGCCTCTCCTGCTTCGTATCCAACATCGGTGGGAGTAGGATGCCCGATTGATGGCGAGCTTCGATGAGGTGTTGCCTCCGGAGCTGTCACAGACAGCGTGGTCGCTGTACTCAGAAGAGTGTCTGTCGACCCCGTGGGTGATGTATCAAAGCTTGGTGACGCCGGCGGCAGGAGTTCGCTATTCGTTTGACGAACTTGACAGGACGAAGCAGCGAGAGTAATTTTGGGGGATTTTTTTCTTCTGATGAAGGAGAAAAGTTTGACATAGAAAGCCTGGGCTGGTTGCCCTCCCCGACCGAAGACGACGGCGCCGTGAAGCCCCACCACCTTGGCTTCATAAAAGCCGCTTTTCCATTTGTTATAGTCTTGGCAGTCTTGGGGATTTTTCTCAGTATCTGCACTCACAAGATTTTGGATGTGGATGTCGCAGTTCGGGTCCCTGCAGCAACAGAGAGAAAACAAATGGGATTTCTGCCAACGAACGGCACAGGTCAACCACTCGAAATCCGCTTTATGGTCCGATATGATCTCGGTGCAATAAGGGTTGAGAGCTAGAAGACTGGCAGCGAGATAATCAGAAGCTTTCGGGACCGTCTTCCATCTCTGGCACAGTTTGCCACACCCGTCACCAGTGGGTTTGATTACCTCATCCATACCGTCAACGAAGAAGACTGGATAGCCGAAGCAGAGTTCGGGCCACACTCCACTCGTGCCTTTCAGCTTCGCCATTCTTCTTTGGGGAGCATCGCACTTGGGGTCAATCATCTCGATGAAGTCCCATCCGTAGAGAATATTCTGCTTGGACCTTGGCAGTACATCTGCTTCCTTTGACTCTGTAGCCACATTGTTTAGAGCTATGTTCAACTTTTCTAAGGCCATCTGAAGGGTTATATCTTCCTTAGTATCTGACTGACAGATTATTAAAGAGCGGTGATTCTTAAGGGCATCTTTAGCTGCCGTCCCTTCATCAGATGACATAGCAGCACGTGGGAGGCTCGAGTTGCCAGAACTTCCGAGAATAAATTTTCTCTTGGCCATCTCGTGGAGGATGAATAAAAAGGTGCTCCCTCGTGTAACTAACCATGCTCTCCTGTCAATGGAGTCATAGAAGAATACAGGTTCTGTCCACTGTCGATCTAGATTAGAATCGGAGGAAGATAGTCCCGGATTTATTGACTTGTTCGGCAATCTCACTGTTGGCTGGTCGAAAGGTGCCAGGGTTGTCCCGGCACTGAACGTGGCGATCGGGCCAGCTTTGATCTGAACGCCGAGATTGATTTGTGTTACTCTCAGTTTGAACTTCGACAGCGGTGTCAATTTGGGTGCCCCTGATTTTGAAAGACTAGGATTGTATCCATTAGCTGCAAGAGACACGCATCCTGCTGTCGTCCATCCAACGAAAGATCGAAAGGTGTGCAACTTCATGAGGTCTTCGATTCCCAGGGGCTCCATTCTCCCGCAGTCTCCTAGGACTTTGGTGGCAGTTATGCCGTCTGGTTCCAACATGAAGTGCCAGAGCAGACAGTCCTGATCGTCAGCGTCGCGGCCTCGAACCATGAGGGTCGGCACCAGAGCAGTCGATCTGCCCTGCAAAATTAGGCCCTCGGAGAAACGCACTGGAGTTCGTGTTCCTGAGATTGACAGAAGCATATTGAATGGTATCTCCAAGCCAAGAAGACCGACTTCTGGTCGCCGACGAATAGGAAAGCTGTCGGCAATAATACTCGCCGGAAAGAGCGGGGTCCAGCACATCTGGAGGTCCTCCTTCGCAAGAGGCCGACATTCTTTGGTCCGTATTGTGAAGTGTATAGATGTGGGGTGCGTGTGATCTCCAAAAATTCCCTTCAGAGCTGTTCTCTCCTCGAAAGTCGCGTCAGAATAGACGAGGCGGCCATTGCTCGGAGAGAGTCTGATGGCTGCCGCGAGCCAAGCCAGACCACAAGCTACTTTTTTTATTGTCGCCACCGATCCAAATACCGTGATCTCTGCAAATTGTGCCGACTTGCAGGAGTCAAAATCGAGCGTATCGCTGAGCTCTTCTAATAAGGGTGCCCAGACTAGTATGGATTCTGCTGAAGCTATGCCCGCTGAGAGAGATTGTTGACTTTGTTCGCCAATAAGGACCGAGACTGCCGACTCTTTCTGGGTTGGATTTCCAGGATGTCTATCTGTAGAGGCATGCTTGGGGAGGCTGGCCCTAATTTTAGAATCTCCATCGTCGGGAAATTTGGCCTCTGATGACATTGTCAGCTAATTGGCAAAGCCGTTCTGGGGAAACACGTACCCCCTGTATTTGAGTCTGATGCAAGCGCAGACTCAATGCATTGCAAGATAGCCGGACCAACTTCAGGCAACATTTCTCCCAAGTATTCAGAGCACGTTGTGGCTCTACCATAGATGGCCCTACCAGTGATAGTGACCATAGACCCTAAGCGGTGGCTTTTAATCTCTTCTTCCATGAATCTTTGCAGCTCCCAATCAACTCTGATGCTAGCACAAACATGGCCGTCCGTACTGACTCCCCATCTAGCCAGGTCCTCGGCAGCTTCGTCAACTTTGACTTCTATGTCAGAGAATTTGGATGTCTGCGACATGTCGAAGTACAAAGCCTCGCGAAGTTTGCTGGAGAAGCCGTCGAGAACAGCCATATTTTCCGACAGAAAATTGAAGACGTTTGGCTCCTCTCTCTTCAGTAAGTTTCCCAACTTGTTGCTCCGTGAGACCTGGTTTTGAATCAAGTCGGCCGCCCCGAGAGTCGGCGACTCTTTAGAGCGTTCTTCGAGTGGTGCGTCGGCGTGATCATAAGTTTGCGCCAGCTGCTTGAATTGCATGAGCAATCGAGTCCTCTTAGTCATGATAGAGCCAACAACTTTGTTTTGTAGATCATTTTGGGCTAATTCGGCCAATTCGTGACCGAGGCCATCCACACACCGAAAGAACTTCTCCGTAAAGACCTTCTTGGAATCATCTAGTCGCTCGCTTGCGCTGATGACTTGTGACGCCCACTCCTTAAAACCAGGAGATATGCCTACCCTACTGACAAGATAGGTGACAGTCATCTCTTCAACCTTCACAGGAAGTCTATTCGGAAGATCTGCGAGATCACCTCTCGTGAACACTCCCTTCAGTGTCCTGGCTTCAGGAACGCGGAAACTTCCGACATTGCAATCTCCAAGCTGGATCGTTTCTGGCCACTCTTGTTCGTAGAAAGTGTCACATTTTCGACTACATTTCGTCAGAGAGAACAGTTTATATGTGGCATTGGCATCCTTACCACTGAGTTCGTCCCTCGCCCATGTTCACCTTGTAGGAGCAAACCTCACAGTAGCTGTCCAGGGGCAAAAGCACTGACATATTCACTTCATCATTGGGCGAGAAAATGTCGCAAAGTTTGTCGTTACTCTCCTTGAGCCCGACAATATGTTCCGGATTTTCCTCCGATTGCCGTAACAAAGTGAATTTGTGATGTTCGATACGCTTCTTCAGGCGATTCTGGTTGGAGAAACGGAGAAGAAGCAGTTCAAATAGGTCCTATATCCGTCCGCATACGGTAAGTAAATGTACTTAAAGATCACGACAGACATTAAGGAATGAGAGAGTCTAGGAAGTTTAATGTAGAAACTGACAAACCTTCTTGGATTGGATATACTCAAGACGAAACGGGCTCCAATGGCCCATTGCGTCGTGCAGCAGGACAGGAGGGTCAAATCGTACCTGAGATGACGGTTCGCCATCGAGTGTGCGCTTGAAGAGAGCTGTGGCAGCTAAGTACATCCGAAAATTTCCGTATCTTTGTCATAAATTAGATTTACTAAATCGAGAGCAAGGACCATAAATGTAGATAACATACATCACATCCATCGTCCTCTCTGGATCAGAGAATTTAATGGCTCCATCTTTAGGTACCATCCACTCAAGAGAGTGTACACTCGGAAGCTTGATCTTAGAGAGAGTCGAATGGCCTACATCAACGCTGTTACACATGAATATCTTAGTACGAGCGAGCACCATTTGTATCCTAGGCCAAGGTAAATACTCACTTTAGATAGCTTTGCTCGTATAATTGCCATAGCAGACTGATGGATGCATAGTGGCCCGTCAAGACGGCAACGAGAGAATTGACTCTATTGACCTTCCAGGTCTTACTACGGATCGCCGCCTTATGCATATTGCCTCCTTGCGCGGGCTCGAACCACAATTCTCTCTTTCCTAATGCCCTCTCCCTTCTGAGAAAGTCTTCAAGAGCATTATGACATTGTGAGGCAATCTCCAGCAACGCTAGTTGAGTTGGTATAGACTCCTGGCTGTCGTAGTCCCTGGGAAATGAGACACGACCAAGTAGATCCTTGAAGGAGTCCACAAATCCATTCATCGAAGGATCCGTGACATGAGATTTTTGAAAGTCAACAAGTAATTCCTTGAGATGCTCTGAAGCCTCTACTGGATCACTGGCTGGCAGATTGGAGGACCCCAAATCCGGCTGCAACGACAATGAAGCAACGAGGCTGACACTAGGATTTGAGTGGTCCATTTGAGCGATTGTCGACCTGAAGACGAATCTAACCAAAGAAGATATGTAAGTCGCTCTTTTGAGGATTGAGAGTACTGTGTACCTGGAAATCCCAGAAGTGAATGAAGAGCCATCTACATGTGCGTTGATGTGAAGCAGCACTTTTACCATTTATCCTTTTCCGTGAGGTGTGTAACACAGCTTTTCAGCTACCTGCCGCACCAAGAATAAGTTTCTCATGCAATAGGTGCTACAGTAAAGCAGATATTGGCAATACTCGGAGACGGCAAGTTACAGGAGTGACTGCAAATCACAGTTGAGCTTGCGACCAGGAGAGACGTCCACATGGAGTATCACCCTCGCGATTTCTGCATCTCTGAAAGAAGTGTCACTGTGGCGTCTGCAAGATAAGCAGATTTGTGATGTTTGACAGGTTTTCGTGCATGAAGGTGTGCAGAAATGCAGCTTGGGAAGTGGAGAGCTCTGCCGTCTGTCCGTCTTCACCGAGAGCCACTCGTGTCATTGGGCTCTGTATATGCAAGCTGATCAATTGGGAGCTAGCCTCATGCATTCCAGAGTTCAGACTGGCCTATGATGCGACTCGGAGCCTCATATCTCAACTACAGCCCGCCGAGTACTGCCAAAGAAGTTGGCACACCACCCATCTCGAGCATCGCCGGCCCAATGAACTGTCAAAGTTGGAAAATTGAAAAGATATGGTGTGACTTTCGGCCGGAGTATCGTAATTTTTAACATAACAGATATTGCTCATCAATGTGAATGCTGAAATTGATCGAATTGATTGAGTAGCCGTAGGCCCCTAGCGATCGTCGCGAACGTTAAGACCCCGTTCGGCCATCCAATTGCCCTTTTTGAAATCGGAAGGGCTTTGGAGGCTTTGGTTGGGCTTGTGATCTCTAATCCAGAGGCCTCCAGAAGCCTTTTTGGGCTTTTGGTCGAACCAAGAGGCGTTTGGCCAGTTCGTCGTTAATCAGAGCTTGTGGTTATGATTCTAACATATGACTAAGCTTATGGGGTAGAGGGGACCAAAGAGCAAACCGAAAGCCCTCCAAAAGCCGTTAAAGTTAGAAATTCTCTGATCTTAGTCCCCGAGAAGGCTATCCGTCAGTTCCCATACAAAAATTTGCGTACTTTTGGAGGGCTTTCGATGTTATGGCTGAACGCATTTTGGTGGGCTTGCAATCTCACTTTTAAGGCTTTTGCTCTTAGAAGGGCTTTTGGAAGAGCTTTTAGAAGGCAGCACGAGCTGTAAAGCAAGGAAACTTTCATCTAATTAATGTAAGTAATCTACACAAGACGAAACCCCGTCAAGAGCTATACCTCCCCCCCGCAATCATTTCAGTTGAATCGTCATAGGTCTAATCGCCTGGAGCTCTTCTAAGAGACATTACAGTAGCTTCGGTGACTAGTGACCTTAACGGGTCTTTAGAAAATTTACTGAGAAACTCAATGCAGTTGATTGAGAAGAGGACTCCTCCTCACCAAAATTGGAGTACGGTCCCTAGCCTACACGCATTAGACAGTCATGACCGTCCTCCGAATTTAGTATCCTTTGCTTTGTTGTTAAAAAACTTCTTGCGATCAAGTCTCTCTTGGTAGGGTTGATTAATGAGGATCATCAACCCGCTCTAGGCAGCTTTCTACCGGATTGCGTGTGCTTGCTGCCATGAGCTACGTCTCTCGACCGTCCAAAGATGTCTCCATCGCAATCTCTTAAATAGCCTCAGAGCCAAATTCTCTTTTGGACTGATGGGAAAGTTGTGTGACGGTTGTGCGATTAAGAAGTCGTTTCCAGTAGTTGTTTAGTTTCGTGTCCTTTGCGGTCGTACAGAACTCGAGACCCCTGAACGAGCTTTCTGGCTGTTCCTGGTGTAGTTCAAAGGGGGCTTAGAGGATGTAATTGCTATCACGTTACAGATATTGATTTTTCTTCTGATTACTACAACCAAATTGGTCGCCATCCTTGCAATGATTGTTGGCGAGGATGCATTCCTAGATCAAGCTTATGAAACGCGCTTGCTAATCTCCTTCGTAACATCAACCCAGAACTCGTTGCAAACAGTACCAAGATAGAAATCGCTCCACAGAAACTCCGCCAAAAAATCAACAAGCTCGTCTGTTCCTGCAATTCCTGCTACGTGACACGACTCTGCGAGTAGCTTGATAAACCACGCGCAATTTTCCGACCCCATACTGGCTATCCCACCGACTATGATTACCCAAAGCATCATCTCAGGGTATGCAATCTGAAACGATGGTATGTTAATCCTCTCCAAGATTGCCTTTATCCGTGTCGATGTTGAAATAGGACCTCCTGCCGGTACTTTAGCATTACATGTGAACATTAAGATATGCCCAAACCCTGCATATGCAAATAAACAATAAATTAGAGAATTCTGATTTGATACTTCAGGGATCTTATACTGAGCGAGGGCAATTAGTCGGTACTTCAGGTGAAAGAAATATAGCTGTAGCGTTTGAAAGTCTGCGTCCGTGATTCCCCTTTCCTGTAAGCCTGCGGCCCGTTCTTTGTCGGTAATCAAGTGTCGTAAGATATAGTAGACTCTTATCGTCTCTTGACTAATATCTTGTAAGCCTGTGAGGTTGAACATCCTGCGCTGATACCGTGCGCCTATGTGATTGCCGGGCTCGGAATGTTCAAGATCAGGATAAGGGAGACCAGGGGTGCCAAGTCCAAAGCGTGGTTGCAGGCCCAACTTAAAAGCGCATTGGATATCAACCCTATCCATAGGTAATGTAAGTAACGTCTCCTCCCGACAGTGCCAATAATAACTTACCAATAAACGTGTTTCGTTGTAAACGGATCTCTAGCCAGAAGGGCTATCATGCCCCCTTTACTGTCCACTAAAGCTTCTAGCCCATCGAGATGACCGCCGCAGAAACTGGTCTACCAGATCTGAGCTAATAAGAGGGACGTCTTAACTTTTATTCCTTTGAAGCAGATGTATAAGGAAAAGAGTGTAGGTACCTCTAGGTAGGTCAAAATAGCAATAGCACATATGGTATCGTCGGTAACAGTTTTGTAACGGAAATTTGCGATCCTTTTGTTCATAATAGCAATTGCTTGGCTAGCATGATAGAACGCTTCAGGTCCCAGTTTAGTACCTGCGAGGTTGCTTAGAGAAGTTGATATATGCGCAAGCGAGATATGTAAGAGCGCTGAATCGAATATCGCGGCCCTAAGGCACTCCGGTTCTTCGATTGCTGGTCTGATTGGCGAGTATCGGCGATTTGTAGGGTGGAAGAGGTATTGTACTGCTCAGGGTATTAGTGAAAGTAAAAAGAAAATTTCTGGCGCTGGTAGCCTAAAGTTGCTAATTAAATAGTGCGAATGCACTTCCTCTCCTACCGGCAAAGCATTAAACGGGTCGAATTTATTACTTGCCTTACTTCTGTAAAGGTTGGTTCTCGGATTGGTTTGGACGAGGTGATCTCTGGGGAGTGCAGAATTCGAGAATTCTCTACTTCGATCTGATTCAATACTTAGGACAAAGCTGACGACTTAATTGTGTTGGTTGTGAAGTCTGTTTTCGGTTCTGCTTTCGGATAGACGCATCTCGCCTTGCTTGAGAGTGGACCAGTCGTCGAGCTGCCCCTTTTGGACGCGAGTGTCCAGTCTCATGAACGAATAGAAACCGCTAAGCGCACCTTGATGTCAGCAGGCGAGCAATACAGCCAAGTTTGCGAAGAAAAAGGGCTGACCGATCGAGTCGCTTCAGGTTCTGCGAGAGCAATGTTGTCAACCCCTGATTTCCTCAAAGGATCTCCTACATGTTCCTTACCAGTGTCGTCTTGTCCATCTTCTAGTACCATGGTAACCCCAATCTGCTGCTCCTGGGAGTCAGTTACCTGCCTAGGTCGCACATGGATTGAAGCCTCCATAAGTTTGGAATACCCCTATTAGACCAGATTCCTTTAGTCGCGATGAAGAGTTAACGCCAAAACCCGAAAGGGACTACGTTATCCCCCAATCACAGGTCTTAAATAGTCCCGAGGAGATGGGCGTGCACAATTCCTCTGAAACACAACGGATTGGTTAAGGGCTTGGATGCAAAGGGGTTACATGCCTCCCAATCAGTTATCTTCGATTGTGGGTAGTCTTGGCTCTAAAGTTGTCAAGTTGTCTCTAGGCATGCAGGAGTGCGTGGGTGTTAAGCGGGAGAATGAGAATGAAAGAACCCATTGGAATCAATCTTATTAGGACATTCAATCCACTCATGTGAAGGCTGATTATTCAGCCCCATGCATCTCTAGAGTGCGGGTTTGACGTTGTTTGTGTGTGAGGTGGTCCACTTGGAGCTAGGCTTGCCAGCCACCAAGCCACCTATATTTCTTATTTTTTGGGAACCCAATCATTTCGTCCACATACTGTCTGCTCTGCCAGCATCCAGCCCACAAATTAGGAATTGATTTGCACATAAATGAACTCAAATGGCTGGAAGTGCCAGACTGGAACTGACAGACACTATAATATGGGAGCTAATGACTGTCCTCCAAAGTCGGGAGATCGAGATGAAGTTCTCCAAATAATCTTACATACGAATTGAGTTAGAAGGGTCCTCCTACTTTCTAGCCTAATTGAGGAGAGCAAGGAATGCTGCTGGCCTTAAGCTCTACTCAGGCTCTGCTCAGGTACGCTCACGCTCAGCTCAGGGAAAAGCAGCAGTAGCCCAGGTCCGGCGACTAAAAAGGAAACAGCGAACGTGAGATTAGAGTCCACTTTCGTAGTAGATGGTACTAATATAGCGAGTTTATGACTCTCGCTTAAGGCTTTGCAAAGCCCCTTTCGTTGTTGATCAATGGGGATGGCAAGAACTCAAACGATCTAATGATGAGAGTACAAGTGGAGGTTGCATCGCTTGTAAGCAAAAATACGTCAGGTGTTAGGAGAGTGATACAGATCAATGAATCAACAGGGCATATCCATAAGCCACTACGAAGCAATTCTCTGGCATTCAAATAACACGTCGAGTCCGGAAATTCCTTGGGATAAACAATGAACCTATATCGAATACCGGGTCTCAAAATCTCAGAACTCTCAAACTTCTCATTCGCAATCTGTCGGATTGACCCCAAAACGCCAATTCCAATTGGGCTCAAAATCCAAACCAGATCCTGTTGTCTCCGACCTCATTAGCTACCGACAGCCAGTGTTGGCCCTTTTCACGTCGATAGCCCAGTCCTCGAAGTCAAATCCAACCCAATTTGAGAATATAATATGGTAATACAGGTAAAAAGTGAGAGTCCCAGACGTATTGCCACCTAGCCACGCAGCAACATCCTAGTAACTTGCTACTGCATTATTTGGCTGTCCTTCGATCTTTACCCCTCCAGTTCGAAGACAATTGATTGTATCAGGAAGTCGCGTACGACCTTGCAGTTGGGCGTGGTTGATCTTTTTGATATGTTGAATTGCGAAATTGATCCCATCTGTCGCTACATGTAGAGGAATAATCCCTATGGAGTTACTCACGGTGCCTAAGTAATGATGCTAGATGCGCGTGGGCAGTAGGGTGCCGTTGTATAAGACATTCGTAGGGTTGTGTCGTTGGATAATGGATTGAGCTCTTCGTGCTCAGCTGGGATTTGATCCGGTGCAGCCGATATCATCTCCCGTGATTTTGACATCTGTGATCTTGACGTACTCTTGAGATGGCTCCAGAATAAGACTCGCACCGTTTATGTCTCTTTTCCACCAGCCAAGGCTTGTGCTTAACAAAACAGCAGAGCACAATGCAGCTACTACAGCCACGGCGCAAGAAACCTTTTGTCTTAATGTTGCTGGAGCTTCTCCATTGAACTCGCATTTTTCGATAAGATCATCAATATGACCTCCTACCGCAGAAACGCCAACGACAAATGAGACCACGGCTCTGACTCTATGGCTTTGTGTGTTCGGCCAATTGGCTTGCAGGTAGAAGAATGTTGCGAGTAAAAGTGGTATCATTGCGCTGCCACAGATAGATGTCTCAAGCTCCTGGGCCGCTAGTAACATGACAGAAACTATCGCGAATAAAGACTTTGTTGCTTCTCTTCTCGTGTATTGTTTGCTCAACTGAATTGGGATTTTGGGGAGCTGCCTAGGTCGGGTATCCGCTTTGCAGTTTAAAGCGAGCTGAAGGACAGCCTACGAGAAAGGAGATAATCCGAAATCAAATATAACGAGTACCTAGACAAAGGCAAAGATTTCAGACATAAGCTGATGAATGTCGAAGATTGAAGGCGGAAGAAATTAGAAGAACATATTGGCCATCTTCTAGGTTTTCTGCCTAGTGAGGCGAAGCACAAATGCGGGCGAGTTTCAGTTAGCGCCCAACAGGGCCATCACCCTGTTGTTGGCTATATGATTACCAGTCGTCACTGTAGCTGCCCAGCCCTCTAGAGAGTGGCCCATAATTGGTTCTTAAATTAGCAGCCAAGTCCCAACGGGATGTTGCGATGTTGGACGATTGGGAGACCCAAGGGATAAAACATTTCATAACTATAACAGCTCGGTCCCTTACACATAACTGTTGAATACCAGAATCAATATTCCACTCTCTAAAATACCAAGCTCAGAAAAACTTCTTTTCGTAATTTTTGCAATTGTCCAAGAATCGATGAAACCACAAGCATGCCAATTTGCAGGCGTTTTCACGACCCCCGACGTGCGAAGGCTGCGCAGATAAACCAACATGGAAATTAACGAAATCTTGAATCTGAAGTGGTGCATCACTTTCCGACCAAACCCAGAAGATCTTGGTCTTTCCAGTAGTTCCCCGCTCGTTACTTTCTCGATACCATTCCTCATAGTTTGGTCACGGCTCCAGAGAGCCATCCACACCGTTTCACTTATGATTATTCTCAATGTACACATATCCTCCCAGATAGTCTATACCTGTATGTCGAACGATAGAAACGGAGTCTGTCTGAGTTACTCTAGACGGAAATGCACATAGAGTAAACCAGTGGCGTTGATGGCTGTTATCATTTCGGTTGTTCTGGCTTACTTGAGAGCTTGGAGATAGTAGGGGAGCGAGGATGATGATGCTCTTGATTATTAATAGCAAAGGGAAAGAAAGCGACGACGGCCGTATTGGATCTCTGGAAAGACTGAGTCGGAAAATACTGGAGCCGAGCGTAAACATACCGTTCTAGCCTCATTCATTAGGGGGGAGTGGCACGTGATGTCTGCAGCCGAGATCCACAACAGCTACCTGTAGGAAATTCTCTGCAACGCGTCCACCTCACATCGACATCAACAATCTTCTCGAACTCACATTCCTATTTAGAGGTTTTTCCAGTCTTCGCGAATGGGTTTCATATTTATTTGCACAGCGAGGTAATCCCATATCATTAAGCTTTCCGTCACTTTCTTTTGATGTCGGGGCAAGCGCCCGCACTCGCACAAACTCCTTCCTAAAATCTATCAAAACGGAAACGCCGAGGAATCCACTCAAAAGGACAGAATACAGGAATGGGAAAGCTCCGACAAGCAAACAAAAAGGTATCCTAGGTGCAGATGCATGGTTCCGTTGTGCGCCCAAGCAAATCCTGCTTATGCACTGTCCCGACCCAAACACCGGTGCCCTAACCTCTATCCCAATATATATCCAGCCCAAGTCCAATCCAACTCCCAATGTACAAGTTTCCTACACATCCAAAATCTGCATCACAACGTTTTGGAGTCACCAGGTACAATCCTCCATCGATGAGCTCGATTTCCGCGCAGACTCATTTGGTGGCGACCGAGACTTGCTGCCTCGAGGTACTGTGGTGGCGAGGTGTGTAGCGACTTTCGAGGAGGAGGCCACAGACGCGTTTTCCTTCTGCCTGACCTCCTTCTCTGTTTTGTTGTCCCGCAATTTCTTTTTTTCCTCCTTCTGCTTCTTCTGCTCCTCTTTCTGCTTCCTCATCAATGCCTTTTGTGCTACACAGATTTCAAGTCAGAAACTGGAGCGGACGCATGAATTTGGCGAGGACTGACCTTCAGTGAGCTCGTCATGAACTCCTATTAGAACTCCTTCTCCATCTGTGTCGCGCTTTCCTCGAGTAAAAAATCCATGCTTTCGAATGGTATCCCTTCCGAAAAGGATCGTGAAGGTTGCTTTGCTCGCGACGAAGAATCTCATTGTCCTACATTTCATGTCTCCCTTGAACTCTTCGGTTTGAATCATCAGATCAACCTTTCCATTTGGCTGGAACTTCTTGCCGTTGAAGTCGCGGTATTGCACCTCGAGCTCCTCAGCACTTAGCTTTGTGGATCGGACTCCCATGTCTCGGAGCTCATTATAGAATGTCTGCGATATCCAGTCTCCTTTTGTCCCCGTGTCAAGTATTGCCTTTTCCCCTATCGCGGGGGTGTCGAGTTTGTTGGGATTGCCGATATGGATAGGGAGCTTCAGGAAGTCCTGTGTTTATTTTTGTTAGCACAATCTCGAGGGGAGAGCGCTTTTGCATACATCATCTGAGGCTTCATCCTCTTCTTGAGGTGCAGCTTGCTCTACTTGATCGTCATCCTCCACTTCCCCAGCAGATAGTTCATCTCCATCGTCTCCTTCTGAATGGTAACTGCTCGCATCTGAATCGTTCACAAATTCCTTTGACATCTTGCTGTCGCGCCGAGGGCGACTTGACGAACCGCCAGTAGAGGAGGCATATCTTTCCTTTCCCTTCCCTTTGCCCTTTGCTTTTCCCGATACTTGCGCCGTGTATGATACTGTGCCGCTCGTGTGGTACCCCTCATCTGCTTGATCGCGCTTCTTCTTCTCTGAGTACATGCGCGGTCGTTCTGGCGGCACAATCGATTTGGTCGACCGTCTAGGAGCAACATATTCGGGCTCGGGCTCGTCGGAAGCAGTTGTTTCGTCTTCTTCGGAAGCGCTGGGAGAATCGCATTGCGCGATCGATCTGGTTGTCGTCCTGGTTGGTTTCTGTCGCCTGGTTGGAGTTCGAGTCGGAGTGGAAGATCGTTGAGGTCGCTCTTCCTCTCTGCTTCCCTGAACTAGATAAACATTTCCCTTGACGCTTTTGATGTGGACGTCTCCTTTGATGATGGAGGTTGGCGGTTTCTGCGGCCTCCCCGAGTGGTGTGATGCGCGGGGCTGCAAGTACAGCGGTTCTTCCCCGCCTGACTGCTCACCCGGATCCACGGGCCTCGTCTTCTTTCGCCCAGGGTCGCGCCTTCTCGAATTGCTCGACATTATGAGGTCGTTACCTAGTCGGTTGCATCGTGGCCAGAGATTTGATGCCTTGGGAAGGATATCAAAAGTGAGGCGGATGGTCCTACAACGAGGATAGGGTGCCAGCCGGTTCCGTTTCGAAAGCGTTGGTGGGGAGCTGGTGAGTCGCTGGGCCGCGGTGTTCTACTTAGATTTAGGGGAGGAGGTTTTAGTATTGGAAGCGGGAAATTGGAGGCCCCATTTCCTCGTATTGGCCAGAACGTGGAACAGGGCTGACAAGTTCAGGATGTGGAGTGTGTATCGAGTAACGGCTGGGAATCTGGAGTAAGGATCGTCACCGATTAGCATCCCTGCCCCTCCTCTTATCATCAGGGGTTGATCTTAACATGGGGAGCAAGAGCCAATGCTAGCCTCCCGACGAGGCCCTTCATCCAAAAACAACCAATTCCTCTCGAGGGTCTCCTGCAGTAGCACTCATTGGTATATCTATTTCCCCGTTGATGATCCTGTAAGTCTTTATAGAGCAGAGAGCTTCGCACCGTCCTCGAGCGAAATGAGATAACCAACTTGCGCGCCACCAGAGCTGCAAAGTTCAATTGAGCGGACGCCATGGCATATCTCCATCTTTTATCCTGTCAATTGCCTACGTGCCTCTTCTGCTGGCACACGCGCCAGCTGTTCGACATGTCCTCTCTTCATGTCATGTCCTCTCCTCTATCAATTGCCGTTTTCGGCGTACCGCGATCATTTCACGATTCAAGGCCGGACCACAATCACTGGACCGCCGCCAATTGATCATACTACCCCCGAGGAGAACTGCAATCAAGAATTAGGGTCAAGTTCTGGTTAGTGGTCAATTAGTTGTGCTCCAGTGAGCGGGGCAGATTGCTGCCTGAACGGTGTGGGCGATGACTGAGGTTATTGGGCAGTCCAACGAGGCTGCGGAATGCCTTGCCAACAATTCCTCTTTCTTGGCATTGATAAGGCCCAATTGCTCTCGAGCCCATTCTCCTCCGTATTATGCATCTTCAAGATCAATTTGAGATATTTTAGAGAGTATTTTGCCAAGATGGAGGGGTACAACAAGCTCGCAAACTTGATGGGCGATCCCCGCTCCGACGGACACTTCCTCATTTTTCAAAAGTTTGAATCGATCAGCGCACAAAACTTGCTTTATCTTCAAGCCGAAATTATTAACCTTAAGGAAAGCATTGACAAAATAGCTGAGATAGACTCCGCGGATCCAGAGAGAAAAGACTTTGCAGTCGATTGGGAGGCACTCAGCTCTGCGACGGACAGCGTCCAATGGGGAAAATGGCTCGAACTTCGGCAAAAACTTAAAGAATATTGTAAGAATTTTCGAGGAGTCTTCTAAGTGAGATTTGACAGTACATAGATAAAGCAATCGCTCACCACCGGATGATTACTGGGCTTCCAGCACCCACCAAATACAACCTCAAGTTTCTGCAGCAATGGCTCGAGCGTCCTGGGTTAGGCAACTCTTCTTTTGTTGGTGCAGATTGCGATGTGTATGATAAGCCGGCGGGGCTTGGAACATTGGCCCAGGGAGGGGGAGAAGTGGATGTGCTGACGAGGCTGCTCATCAATGTGCTGCCAAACATTTACCACTGGGGAATTGTCTATCCATTCTACAGAATGTATGGAAAATGGATAAAGGTAATGTGGACTCAGAAATAAGTCTTACGTTCAATCCTTACTGATTGTCGTAGAAACCAGAAGGACATCGAAACCACCCGCCGCCATCAACACCAGAATCACTCAGTGGCACCGAGGAAGGCGATAAGTCCCAACATGATATCTCAACCAGCTCATCCCGTTCATCAGATAACTCATCAACGCTCGGTCCCAGCACAGAAGGTACCTCAGGCGAATCATCTTTCGACGTCGAAGCCAATATTTTCCTCTATCGCGATACACACTTCCGTCGCATCGCCAAAATCCTCGGCACACTAGTCTCGTCCATGATACCAATAGCGGCCATCATTATTCTCTCGTTTGTGCGGAATATGACGGCGAGGCTGGGTACTGTGTGTGCGTTCACGGCGATATTCAGTGTCTGCTTGAGCTTGGTGACGGAGGCAAAGAGGGTAGAGAACTTTGCGGCAACTGCTGCGTACGTTTTAGCTTCTCCTGACTCCACTCTTGAAGTATTGCATAAGAGAATCTGCTGACAATATTTTAACAGATTCGCGAGTGTGCAGGTTGTGTTTGTGGGTAGTACAAATGCAATGCTGCGATAAAAGTATAGAGAACTAGAGCCCGATGAGCGCGTGATGTTATTCACGTGAAATTTCGGTAATGCCTCCAGCCCTCTCTTTAATTGCGAGTCGCAAGTTGCAAGCTACCAGTCTTGCTGGGTATATTCTGCTTCGCCGAAAGGGAAGGAAAGATGCCGAGACTACGTTGAACGAATGGGAAAGACGAAGTAAAAGACGGCAGCAAGATGTCCTGGAAGAAAATAGGCTCATCCACCGCGACATATTCATCTTCTAGGGGCATTGTGCTTCCTATAATTCCTTTGTGATCCTTCGCAAGTTCAACGCTTCCTTCCTTCTAAAGTAGAGTTGAATAATCCCAATAACACAGTGAATACTACATAATCCTCCTTATTCAATCTCCTTGACTCCAAAATCTATCCCTTAAATATATGGTTCTGAGTTGTCAACGCACTAGATCCCAGAAGCGAGCCCCTGAGTTCGAGCAAAAGGAACTCGGATGCTGACAAAGCTTTTATAATCTTGATTTCTAATCGAGATGCGGGGAAAACCCACTCACAATCACGCCATCGTAGTGGAACTCTTCCGAATCGTTAACAGTATTTCAACAAAGTTCCTCTTTCTTTAAAAGATTTATAAACATTCCTACAATTTTCAAGATAAGCTATATTCGTTACGATGTCGAATCAACTCTATGGAGACGATACCCCTGCGGACGTGAAGAACGCGAAGGTATGCACATATCAAAATTTTGTGACTTTGCTAGAACACCAAAGAACTGACAAGTCAGGGCCTCCATCTTATCACGCAGAGTACGCCTAATGGCCAGAAAGTCCAGATTTTCCTGGAGGAGTTGGCCGATGTGTATGGAACTGAGTGGACCACGACCTTGATGTACATCTCGATTGTCTGCATTGGCTAGATGCCTTACTGATATCGGTAGCAACATCTCGACCAACGAACAGAAAAAGGATTGGTTCCTGCGTCTTAACCCAAACGGTAGATCGCACTTCCAGACTTCTCAGCGGGGCTAACCTAGGTAGGCCGCATCCCGGTCATCGTCGACAATTCCGTCTCACCGCCCTTCCCCGTGATGGAGACCTCAGCCGAACTCCTCTACCTGCTCAAATTCGACAAAGAAGCCAAGTTTGGATTCACAGACGAGTTGGAGCAGAACGAGTTACTGCAGTGGCTTTTCTTCTGGCACGGTAGCGGTGCTCCATATCAAGGCAACCTTGGATTCTTCCGACGCGCAGCAGAGAAACTCCCTTGTAAGTCACGGTCTGCCTTTCCTGCCGCTTCCCACTCTATGTTCCTAAGACATTTTCTCACAACAAAAGTTGCCATTGAGCGATTCCGTAAAGAGACTGCTCGTGTCTTCGGTGTCTTGGAAATCAGACTCTCGGGCAAGTATACTGGCGAGCCACGTGACTACTTGGCCGGAAAAGGCAAGGGCAAGTATTCAATCGCTGATATTGGAACGTGGACATGGGTGAAGAATTACTCCCTCAGTGGCTATACTGATGAGGAGGCGAAAGAGTGGCCGCATCTGGTGAAGTGGGTGGAGCGCATTGCTGAGAGGCCGGCTGTGAAAAGAGGGGTTGGAGAGAAGTATAAACAGCAGTAGGGGTTTCAAGTTCCAGGCTAAATGCTTGAAAATGAGATAATTCTCGATTAAAATAATTGCTGTGATTATTTTGAGATCTTAATCCTCCACAGATCACGTGTGTTGCATTGTGGGAACGTTTGTACCCGATTCGTCCTTTCAGGAATCGACTTCCAGGCTTTTTATCCCAAGCATCCAATTTCTATCTTTTAGTGTCTAACCTGGACAAGGTCTTGGTACAGATTATACCTGAACTCCCGGTGATTTAGACATGTGGAAATGTAAGCCCGTGAGAGCATAATCAGAGGAGATTGCTCGTTACTCTCCTATCTCTCCCTGAGTATCAACTGGGATCAAAGTATAAACTTCCCTATAATTCCAAACGTTTGACGTTGTCAGCGTCCGGGTGCTTCAACAATTGACCCAAAACGGGAGGTCGCAAGCTCTTGTCTCAACCAAATAAAAAACGTGAAGTACTCGCTATTCATTTGTGTATTGCCTATTTCTAATGTGATAGAGGTTTCAGGTCACTCAATGCCTCAATATTTAGACTACGGTTCAGATTTGCGTTTGCACACTGCTCTGAGTCTTGACATTTGAGCTCTGACTTTAGTTTTCGCTTAAGTCTTGGCAGGCCCCCCTTTTCATTGCTGATCAACACTGGCGGCAAGAAGTTTAAGAGTGTGTAACGAAGATTGAACGACTATACTTAAAGAACAATTATTTCGAGAAGGTTTGTAAAGATCCCAAGAAGCATTGAGAAAACGTGGCACGAGATATTGTGAAGTGAATACGGACATTGCTTGTGTTGTACTCAAATGCTTCTCGACCTTCTCGACCACTGACGATGCTTCTAATAAGATTCACCAACCGTAGGGTATTTCGGCTTTTCTAAGTCTATTCCCAAGGCTGGAGGGTAATTGTGATTCACGCAAGGCGCGTCGGCCAAAGGTCGCGTTTCGCGTTGGCGTCTTTCGGCTTCCAGCCTTTCGCGCGAGGCTGAGGCTATCCGACCCAGAGCAGAAAATTTTCTGAATCACCACGCTTGGGCTCGGAAAAAGTTTGACAATTGTGACATTTCGAAAGCGGTTTAGCGCAGAATCAAGTTAGTGATCTGCGATCACGGCCTCTAGTATTTATACAGCAATTTTCTCCACCAATTCGTTCTTCTCCCCACAACACCAACAGCAACACCAATTCTCATCCAATCTTTTCTCAATGCATAGCAGGTATGATTCTTCCATTCCAATCTCTCCCTCTTGATTCTTCTCTTGTCATCAACATTGCTTCCATCTCCTCAATCAACAAGCTAACCGCGTCACAGGCGCGTCTTCCTGCTAGGGTCAGTATCGCGTCCTTCCCAATCACGTCCATTTGGAGTCGACCGGCGATGGATACACGCAGGAGACCCCGAACCTGCTAGTCTCCTTGAGAGGTAGACCGTCTGCTGCCAACTGCCATCCTTCGGGACCGCACAGCGTAGGCGGGAGTGGGAACCAACTGCATATAGGCTATCGGGCTCTTCAGCACGGTCTTCGGACAACCTAGCGTTGCTCACTCTTTCTCGGTGCCTTTGTGAAGCCAGGAATGGCCATCGTCGGGGGCGCGTGAGTACGGCTTAATCGAGTCTCGAGCGGTGCTTATCTTCGGAGAAGGCCCCCCTTGGCTCCTTGCGTGCCCTGCGACTTGCTGACCGTGATTGACAGGGCGCCCACTTTGGTTTGCCTTCCCGTGGCGTGAGTGTTAGTACCCGCGAGAGTGGAGAACCAAAAACCTGATTAATGCTTCTTTCGAGGTAAGTAACCCATTTTCATCACGTTTTGCGCACGCTAACCTCGCTGAAGGATTTTTCAGCACCCTGCGTCCCGTCTCGAGCCTTATAAACCGGTGAGAATTGATGAGACGTTACACAAAATTTGGGCTGGATATTGCTTCTGTTTCGTGCGTGAAGTGGAAAGTTGAGGGTTTGGGTTTTCAGAGGAGGGTACACGGTGCACCCAGAGACTTCCAGAAGCTGGAATAGCTGTAATAAATTGATACCTCTTCAATTGTCTCTTGATACAATGTCTCGATCTTGGTGAATTGCTCTAGAAAGCTTGTCTCGCGTTTGGTTGGTTGTTTTGGTGTCGTCTTCCTTTATCATAGCAGACACATTTTCCAAGATTGTCCAATCCTGACTGTGCCTTGATGATGTGCCCTCCACATTGCGCTCTTCCAGTTGGTTTCTTTTTGTGAAGATAGATATGGTTCTGGAGACGCCCAGCGCGGAGTGGAGAAGTGATTTATGCATTGAGGCGATCAGAAGAGAGATGGAAATAATGCGAATGTAGCAACCGTGGCGGTACCCAGTCCCACGTATAACGTCCTCTAAGTCGAAGAGGAGCGGATCAGGAGCTTCTTTTTGGCTTTCCTAGCAACGGCACGAGCTCTCCCAGGACCACAGGAGAATTTCTGGATGTTTGTCACGCTAGTCTCAATCCAATCACGTTCAAGCGTCCCAACGTTTGAGGATCAACTTCCGCGACCTCATAGAATATTCGCTTTGCCTGATCAGCGTCCGTAATCCCAGTTCTTACTGCAACGTTCAGTGTGCAGGTATAACTCGCACGGTCCATGTCGATGGCGTTTTTGAGGCTGGTGATCTCCCCTGGTACGAAATGTCTAGCGGTGGCTTTCCTACGGTGGCCTTTGAAAACTGCTGCAGAAGCCCACCTAGAATACATGTCGTACCGCAGGTTCCATAGTGCTCTGGAGGGCTTGGATTGCAAAGCGTACTTGACAGATGTCTTGCTGGTCCCCGTGCCGCAATGGAGATTATAGAGTTCCATTTCGAAGGGCTCATGAGCGGCACCTAGCTTCCTAAGCTCTTGAATAGAGAAGGCGAGTGCTTTTTTCTTGTAGATGATCTCTCGCAGTGGGGTTACGACGAATTCTCCATGGTTGCCGTATTTCTGTCTCAGTGCGTAAATGGCCTTGCAAGATTGGATCTCTAACTCTAGGTGTATGTTGATAACCATTGCGAACACTTCGGGTACTCAAAGCTAACAGTGAAGAACGATCAAGAAGTGGTCGAGTGTTGCCGGAAGGGAAAGTTGTGACGACGTCAACGTTGAAAGGGATGTGAGGTTGGAGTTTAGGCGAACAGCGATGTGATTGGCCCATCCATCCTGAAAATATGACATATCATCTCGACGTGACACCAAAGGGATGGACGTCTCCATGATGCATCTCCTTTAAAAGTCAAGATGAAATATGTTTTGCTGTGGCATTATTGGTATTCAGAACATGCGTACCAAGGAGAGGCAAAGCACTAAAGGGAGGAAACTCCTCTCATACCGGATATTATCTCTAGCTTCAGATCAAGAACAGGTCTTCCACACCACTACCTTCATCCCATACTTCACCATTCATCACTCCATAAATATAAGCCGGTCCAACAACTTTATACCGTTTCCCAATCTGCGTCTCCACTGGCCTCAACACCATCGGCGTCTTCACTCCCTGAATCAACGCAATCTCATCACCAACAACCAGACTCCTCGAAGCAGAGCCCAGATACTTCTCCCTCGTTGAGAAGAGCATATTTCCTCTAGCCATAGCCCACACAAGATGCATCATGCGCGCTGAACTGGGATTCATTTTCATCGCACACATGATCTGCCACTCCTCGAACTGCGTCCACTGGCGCATCTCCGGGTCATCGAAGAACCGGCGCTTCATCTCGGGGTCCTCTTGTGCCTTCTGCAGGAAGATATCGAGACTCTCGCCTTCCATGTGTGGGAACCATGGTTGGTTGGCCATCAATATACCTAGCCATACTGCAAAGTCATAGCGCATCAGTGCTAGAAAACCCATTCGTCCCTGCGTGTAGACTTCTCCCATGATCTGGTGCGAGTCCCCATCGCCGCCCTCACTTTGCCTGTAGCGTAGCTTCGTGCTAATGGCAAGAGAAAAGTTGATGAAGTCTTGCATAACCAAGATTGTGGGCGTAAATTTGTGGATGTCGTCGAGGCCAAAGTAGCGGCTGTCGAAAACGTCAGTGGAACCGAATGGCGGTTCCCAGACTTCCAATCTCGCGTTCGATCGGTCGACGATCGTGTCGATGATCTTTCCTGAAACCTTGAGGCATCGCCAGATACCGAGAATCTCGACTCTGGCAACTGAAGATCCGCTGGCGCTGAATGTGCCGTCTAAGAACATTGGGTGGCTGGACACACGGAAGTCTGGCACCTGGACTTGAGGTCAGCGTCGGAAGGGAGTGAACATCCGTTTGATGAAAGATATGGCCCAAAGCCATAACCTTTCGCTCTCGAAGCAGAACTTACCCAAGTAGGGACGTTGCCAAGCTTGCCCTGAACACCGGACGCAAGGGGAAGAAGAGTGGCGCTCGGCTCGTGCCTTAACAATGCCAAAGTCGCAGTCCAGTAAACCGCTCCAAGTTCAACGCCATAATCTGGCCTAGGCATGTAAACCCCAATCTCCTTGAAGATCCCATAGAAAGCGAATATTTTGTCGGCAGGGTGTGTCGAGTGATAACAAAGCAGGAATCTCATCAGATGGGGTATTCCTTTCGGAGGAAAAGCACCATCCTTGGCAGCCTTAGATGCAACCATGTGTCGTAATGATCTACGGAGATTGTTTCGAGGCTCTTGCAATAAGTCGTTGAGACCGTAATCGTCGCGGGCATGCAAGTATGTTGTCATGTTGAAGAGGTGGAGGTTCATCCAGTCGTAGTTTAGTTTGTCATCGCCGCAGTAGACGGTGCAGCAACCTTGTTTTGCCATGGCGACTTCTTGAACCGTCCATACCTATGTGGTGATTAGCCGCTGCACTTTTATCATAGTTTCGACACATAGAAAGCTCGCAAATAGCCTTCTCTTATGCCTTGACGGGGTTTCGATAGGTCGAGGGGCTTGGAGGCGTAGTACTCACCCGCGAATACCATGGTCGACGAGAAGTCTCTCTGATACAATTCGCATGCTTTCTTGCTGCACCAAACTTAGCCAACAAGCCGAAGATCGGACCCTCGCGAACTCACCAACAATCTTGTCAATGAGCCTCGAATTCAACCAGTCCTGAGCTCTCTGCGGCAAGATCATCATTTCCTGGAGGAAACGTAGATACCTAAAAGCCAGGCGACTTTCAGGCGTGCTTGGACCAAACCAAATGATAACCCTGTATGCGCGCTGGTAGATCTGGCCCATGATTTGAAGTTGCTGGTTACGCTCCTGTTCTCTTTCCGGCGTCTGGTCGATGCAAATAGCATCCACCCACAGGAGACGGCCTACCCATCGACGACGAAGATGCTTCAGAATCGCCATGCAGTTTGCCGTGACTAGAAATCTCTGGTTGTCGCAGATGATGGCTTCTGTTGGAATCTGTCCTTCCCAGCAGTAAGACACAGCGTCGTAGAATGCCGGATTGTCCACACCAAGTTGATAAAGCTCGCATTCGATAATGGCATCCTTGTCTTTGGCGCTTTTGAGCAGAAGACATCTGAAATTATTTGGGCCGCTCAGTGGTCTATGCCGGAACAATTCGTGTTGGGAGATCCTTCCTTCGTTTTGCTGATCTTGGACCTCTCCCTGCTCTCCAGTTGCTGGCTCGTCATCGGCCTCTGAATCGTCCAAGCGGATTCCCTCTGTAGTTCCTCCATAGAAATATATGACGCTGTTTCGCACGAAGCTGTACAAGAATGGGACAGCTTTACTTATGCTATAACCGACAGCGACATCGATCCATATATTCCAATCAAAAGCAAGGAAGAGTATCAATTGTATGGTTACTGAAAGCAATCCCCACGGGGTATCGTCGAAAAAGCCGCATTGGGTAGAGTAGAACTGAAAGTTGGTAAGCCCTGAAGCGCTGTGTCGGTCAAATCTCTTGTCTTTGCGAACGAGGATGTATGCCGTTGCCGCTTGGAGAATCTCGGCCAGAGCCTCCATGGCTCTGAGAACCTGCTGATGTTAAGTAGCAGATGGGGTAGGGTGTACTGTACATCGGAGATTCAGCTGAAACGGCCATGATTTCAGCTGTTCATCCTTGCACCGCCTCTTTACAAGCCACTTCTTGATCAGGTGAGTGGCTGCTTGTCCACAACCCAATTGGACGCCTTTGCATTGCAATTCCCCAAAGATGAGATAGCATTTGTGCAGAAGGGATAGGAAAAAGAGAGTATTAAGCCCATTGAAACTGAATATATCCCTTTTTAGCACTGAAGCTGACCTTTACCATGATGTTGTGAAATTCGGGCAAAAGAAAGCCCGAGGAAGGCAGCAACTCCTGGTCGTATCACACGCGTTGCTGATCACGAGAGTTCGTGCCATTCACGCGCTGTTGCTGCCTGGCGTGGCTTTCAATAGCTGCATATCGCGTCAAGGAAGTTGTCAATACGGACGTAGCAGAACGTCTAAGTGCCCCAAGACACAAGATATATATCTCGCAAAGGTCTCCCAGTTGCTGAGTCTAGTCCACTTTCTTTAGGAAGTAAAATCAAGGCCATCCCTCTTTAATTGAACTCTCGATCTGCTTGCTCCAATCGCAACCTGCTGAACAACATCATCTAAATATCCTCACATCCAATTCACAAGAACCACCCACCTCCCCAAAATGCCCCGCTTCATGGTCTTCGTCCGCGCGACCCCCGAGTCTGAAGCAATCACCAAAATAGATCCGAAAATGCTCGCCGAAATGGAAGCATTCAACGATTCCCTCCGCGCAGCCGGCGTTCTCCAACTCGCCCAAGGGTTCCACCCCAGCTCGCACGACAGTCGTCGAATCGCGATGGATTCCACTTTGAAAGTCACCGAAGGCCCGTTCCCAGCCAATGAGCTCGTGGCGGGGTTCTGGATCTGGCAGACGAAGGATGTTGAGGAGGCGGTCGAGTGGGCGAGGAAGTGCCCGTTTCATTATGGGTGTGAGGTGTTGGAGATTAGGAGGATTTGGGAGGGGCCACATGATGTTGTTCCTGGGGAGGAAGAGGGTGAGGTGGCGAAGGAAGGATGAGAAGTCTCGTTTTAGGAGGTCGGCGTTGTTCACCATTGTTATTCGATGCCCTAGATGTCCTATCCTATCTATGCAGGACTCGCCGTGTGATGTAGCGATATAGTTCATATCAGATGCTTGAAATTGCCTTCGACTTCTTTCTTCCCCGGAAAGTGTCTCTCTTCTTCGCCCAGTTCCCCACATCTTCCGCGAGCATGACTTCGAACATTCCATTCCACGTCTTGGCACAAAAGTGTCAGCTTTCTCAGCCGTACTCTCAGTCCACAATAGATCCAGAGTACCCCAAGGTGTTCAATCGAGGTCTTCCTTGGCGCATGCCTCCTTCTCCACATCAGCCTCCACCTCATCAGATCTTGCCTGCCTTTCCGGATGCCATCCATTCCTACAAATCTCCACTGCAGCTTGAAGCCTCGCATTATGACACAGGCGCTCCAAGTTCTCCTGCAAAGCCTCAATCCGCAGAAACTGCAACCTCTCATTTTGCTGCAATCTTTCAAGCCGAGCTTGGGTCCGCTCAACAACCACTTCAAACGACGGACCGCCCACACAGCCCCAGATCGAAAAAACAATTGCCAGAGCGAGAAATAAATTTACAGCAATGACAAACAAGACAAACAAACTTGTGATAATTGACTCAATCGCCTGCCCCACAGCATTGCCAAGCACGTTATACAAGAACACGGACGTTGGCGCAATAAGACGAATGATCGCTGCACGGATAGGATACGTCTTAGACGGCGAGAACGAGTACGGCCTCTCCGGAGCTTCAACAGCCACACTCGACGCATCGAAACCATGTATCTCAAGCGTAAGAAGCGGTCTCGAATTCGGACGCCCCGCGACCTGAACCTCCATCCTCCGCAGATCGCCTTCCGCTTCCGTACTCCACGTTATGTCCACGGGGAATTCCAAGTCGTCTTTTTGTATCCACCAGTATAACAAGACCGCATCTGCGAACTCGAACCATGGGAGGTTTGCGCCGTCGCGGTCCCCGCTGCGTGCTAGGGCGTTCAACTGCTCTGTGACCGGCTCTGTCGTCTGGTGGACCTGGAATATCGGAAGCGCATGCTCGGCACCACCGATCGTGAGTGTGAGGGCATCCAGATCTAGCTTGTAATCGAGCGCGAAGCCTTGTCGATGTTGGTTCTTTTCGGTGCGGAAGTAGTCGGAGCTAGAAAGGCAAATAGGTCAGCTTCTGCGTACTTGGACAGGTATTGAACACTCACTCGTAGACTCTAGTCAGGGTTTTGCCTGCGCGCAATCGTGATGTGGCATAGACAATGCCATTGTCGGGATCGTTGTCTCTCAATGGAGCGGGAAGGAATGCCCAGAGCAGCGCGAGGATCACCCAAGCGAATACGGCGAAGAGGATGGCGCGGAGAAGGAAGCAGATGAGCTTCCATGGTCCGCAGACCATTGAGGATTTCCGGTCAACTGAGGTCATGACACGATATGATAGTGAAGCATTGAGATTGCATGTCACGATTTTGAGAGAAAGTTGAGGAATTTCGCAGCGAGGCAGAGATACGGGACGTTGGGGCTGTGCTTAGTGGCGTCGATCGCTCTTCCCCTAGAAAGATTATTTTTAGGCATGCTGGCCCCGCATTTGCCCCTGAACTAAGCGAGAATAGGGGCGGTCTGCAGCCGAGCACTTTGCTATTTTGCAATAATATCTATTCTATTCAATAAATCGAGATAGACCATTTCTCCGTTCGAGTACCCTCTCAATTCTCTCCAAAGCTTTCATATGCTTAAATATCTTCCCGTAGAATGATAGCACTCTGACGCCCCATCTCAAGGCTTCCCTCCCGAACCTTCTCTAATCTACCATTGTATGGCCATGGATCCAACTTCCTCGAGGATGTAAAGATATGATCTTTGATCCGATCTTTGAGGACTATTCACGGCTGCTGACTCCAAATTCTGCGTAGACCGGTATGTCTCTCATGTCAATGTTTTCATGAGCTGCTCCGAAAGTTCTCTATTGATGATGCAACACCTTTGGTAGATGTAGTGTACCAAACCATTCATGCCAATCCCGTCCTACCTATCCACGTCCAGCTGTTTGATCATTCTGATCGATTGTGCTTCACGTGCCTAATAGATTCCACGACGTTGATAGGGATTTCATCCATGTGAGCAGGTGCTCGTCTGGCCGATAGAGAAACAATATTGTTCCAAACACTCCGCCGGAGAAACCGGTAATAACCCAGGTGATTTCTTAATTAGAGCGCGCGAGTCGAGCGAATCGAGAGCTGAAGACTGCTCGTTTGGTAAGCTTTGCAGTCCGAAGTAGAGCATCCATCTCTCACACTTTGAACAGAGCTCGTGGCTTAGTTCTCGAGTCTTTTGTCTTGTGTGGTCAAAGGCTGCAACTCGAACTGCATATATATCGTAGAGATTTAGCTTGAGAGACACAGTCTAGGTCAGAAGTTACTGGTCTAAGCCTTGATTCAGGTTAAGACGTTTTCGGTGTCAAGCGATGCACATCGGACAAAATATATATATCTTGACCGTGCTTGAGTCTTTAATCATTGCTCGAAAGGTGTCAAATAAGAAAGGACGATTCCCAGACTAATAGATCTTGAAAAGCCGTTCCTTCCATTTCGGCTCGGGTAAATGGTTGCCTCGAAGCATCCTCGCAACACCCAGTCGAACATATCTACATTGTAATTACCAATAATATGATCGAATGACGAGACACCAAAGTTGCCGGTCTTGAGTGGTCGAGTTATCCAAGCTATCACCTATCTCTGCGATCAGAAGGAAGAAGATGTTGGACTCAGGACGAAAGAAAAGACTTCGATGCTGCGTGCTGTCCAAGTCGATAAAAATCCGATCTCGTTTGGAAGGAAAAAAATCCATTGCGTAAGGCGGACCATCATGCATGATCTCGTAAGGATCCCGGTCGAATTCCAAGTCTGGCCTCATACCCCAATCCTTGACTCGCGAACATTTCGCTCGAAGGCATAGATATGAGCCTGGTAGAGGTCGTGCAGAGGTGCTCAGATCTCCCTCCATAGTTTCAATGTGGACAGCCACGACTTCTGCACCGCTAGTACGTCGCTGGGGTGAGATTTCATGGAAAAGTGGCCTGCCTTCGAGAGAATCGTAATAGAGCAAATTAAATTTTACCAATCTTATAGGTAAGTCCAAGTTGATCCGCAAACTCCTCTGCAATAGCTGCGATGCCCGGGAAGACGTCTTCATCGTGGGAGAATATTCGCGCGCTGTAGTTAGTTATGATCTGATACCAGCGCCTGAGGATATAATCCTTTCTGGATCCTGAAAGACCATAGTTGTGATCAGGATTCTTCCATCTATCCAGTAAAAATGCTTTCATATTATTCTTATCCTTTAAACTTCTCACCTCGCCTACTAAACCAGGATGATGTGGTTCGTTATTTGAGTTTCCTTCTTCGAAATAAGCTGTCTGACAACCCCAAAAGATTTGCTGTTTGCCAAAGTGCAGAGTGCGGGGAGACAAAATATCTTCTTGCAAAGCCCAACCCCTTCTTTCAAGAGATGAAAGTTTTCTTCTTTCGGCGAAGGGGTGTCTAAGTGTGAATTGACCGGATATACCCCGCTTTTTCTTCTTTTTCTTGTTGTTATATGCGATGTTAACAGACTTGGGGCCAGATATTGACCGGCTAGTAAGGAATCCATCCTTAACAGAGGAAGCACTATCAACAGCTATAGTAAGGACGGCATTTCGATAAATGTTATGCATAGACTTGATCTCTCGTAGTTTGTCTTGCTCGTCGTCTTGAATTATGCATAGAGCATCAACCCCTACTTTCTTTAGCAGCCATGTATACACATGGATGTCTACTTACAAATGTAGCGAAAACCGAGAAGTGACGTTACTTTAAATGCGTCTTGGTAAGTTTTTGGTAGAATTTCCATCGATATTCCGTCACACATGCTTACAAAATTTGTAGTCGTTGTTTGAAGAAAGTCCGTTTTCGGCCCCCAACAGTAACTGAGTGCCAACCAACTACCTCTTTGAATGGGAGTCGTACAAAGTAGTCTTGGTCCTAGGCTTGAATAGTTCGGTCCTATGTCAATGACACGTGTCGGCATGGTCGGTACATCGCGGTAGAGACAGGATGCATGTGACTTGATGCAATCGAGCATCCATCTCTTTGCAGTTCTTATGCAGAGACTGTTCAAAGGATCATTTGGAATCGTGCGATATGGCAACCTGAAACTTGTAGCATCCTCTGAGAATTATTAGCAGGAGATCAGAACTATCATCTAAGACTGGGTCAAAGCACTGTCAAATATATACCTTCCTCGGTTGCAATATTTACCTCCCATTTTGTCGAGGGGTGGTTGGTCTCGTACAACAAAAGAGAGAAGAGAAATTCTTGCTTCGAGTACCAGAACAATTTGAGCTTCATTTCCCTTGCCCCATCCCTCTTCCTCTTCCTCTTCCTCCTCTTCCACTTCGTCTTCCCCTGGCTTTCCCTGAGTCCTGGAATATTCAGCAAGTCGGGCCGGTCTGAGCGATTCCGCATTGGCCACTCCATGGTTTCAAGCCAAAATATGCAGAACCGGCATCCAGCTCTCGCTGACTGGATCATGCTCAAATATTCTTATGGAAAGGTAGAATGTTCTGTGTGCGTGCATCTTGGCTGTCGTGGTCAAGAATATATTTGGGAAGAGCATCTGCACACTTTTGACAGGTGCTGCAAATAGTTGGGTCCACTTTTCCTGGCATGAAATTTGGGCCCACCAGGAAACTTGTGGACCCTTGGGGTTTGGGACAGCTTTCATTGTCGTCAACTGCCGTATCAGCCAATTTTTCATCCATGATGAACAAACTGCCGTCGTGTCAACTCTCCATGTAGAGCTTGATAGAGGTTGAGGTCCTGGGGAATTTGAAGCTGGAAGATACGATGAGTCATTCCATCACCCAATCACACTCAATCAAGCATATGCATCTTCAGCCACCAGAGGCGTCGGAGAATCTCCAATCAGTAAAAGAGGATAAGGGCTACCAACTGTCAGATAAGTTATTGATTTGCCCCAAACGCATGACAGGCAGCTAAGAAAGCAGTAATTATAACGATAATATGCTCGGGTACTTTTTGAATCGTAAAGAGATACAAATTTTCCACTTGAAGATCATTCCACAACTCTCAACAATCGAGATAATCGTTTGACGAGTGTAGGGGTAGGGATGATGGGCTGGGGAATGATGGAAAAAGTTTGCGGGGAAAGGAAGGGGAAGTGAAGTAGAATCATTAACTAAAGTATTAGACATCACCGGGGCTTGTTTCCGCCAACGTTTCAATAGTCCGAAAAAGCCAACTACGACTTGTTCACAGCATACTCAACTCTCTCTTTCCTATGGGAGTTGATTTTCCTGTCATAACTTACATTTCCGACTCTACAATTATTAATTTGGACTCGTACTGAAATATTAGACATGCCATCCCAAAGATATAAATAGTCATCTAAGATCCCTGATACCAAGTTCGGCAGCTTCTCACCCGTCTTATGTAAGAATCCCTTGATAACATTTCCATAAAATGTTCTTCTTATAGCCTACCATTGCTCAGCCTCTCTTACTCCACTGCTCTCTCTTCAAAGTCGTCATCCTTAATCCATCCTTGCCGAGTTGTCGGGCGGCTTATCCGATACTGAGTTCTAGTGACTAAGGTTACCAGTTCTTCTTGTCTTTACTCCTAGACATGGCAATAGCGTAGATAATAGGCTGTAGAATGTGAAGCTATTCTGGTAATTGTGCTGATCTATGGACTTTATTTAGTAAGTATTCCGCGCCTTGATTAGTGGCGTGGATCACTAGCTTTCCCCTGAAAAGGTTATTATTAGGCACGCTTGCCCCGTATTTGCCCCTGAGCTAAGAAGGGGCTGTCTTCCAGCCGACCACTTTGCCAACATTATCAAATGATATTCATGCAACAAACCCCCGCGAGATTGACCATTCCTTTATTCTAGTACTATTACTCACTTCAATCTATGTGCGTATTGCTCTCTATATAATTATCCTATTTTCCCACGAGAGTAAAGGCATGCAAAAATCACGGAAAGAAGCCCTCTTTTTATTTATATAATACAAGGGAAAAAGAATGACATTTATGTTCCTTTATAGTACCACTTATTTGCACTTGTAAATAGATATTATGTCTTAGACACTTTCTTAGACCTTACATTCCTGGAGATAATGGGAATGCCAGGATAAGCTAACGGAGAATGTGGATACGAGCCTACGAGGGATGCTAGAGAGCTGAAGAGAGTTTTACGAAGTCACGGTCTACGAGGAAGTAGAGGAGACGGAAAGAAAGCAAGCAAACTTTATAACTATATGAAAAGACTTATCTTGAGAAGAGGAATGCGAAAGAACATTATAAAACAAATAGCTTATTGATATGTACGTATGTGCGTTTGAGAGAGGGAGAGATAGGAGGAAGTGAAAAAAATGTGATAGAGAGGGAGGAGGAATAGGGAGAGATATAGTAATGAGAGGTACCGTATCAACTGGTAACAGTGGATAGGCGGATAGCAGTGTAGCGCCATATTTAACTGGCTCCAGAGTTCACTTCAGAAGCCGTGACGGCGAGAGCCTCAAAAATGAATCTTCTTAAGGAAAGGCTGAACCCCTAAACTGGAAGATTGTAAATAGTGTGAAGTGACCTTTCAAAAAGGTCCCAGAACTTGGCGTCTTCCAAATATCAATTCGTGCGGAGCTGCAAACTTTCCCCGTCCTAAGTAAGTTTCCACGCTAAACAGCTAGCGTCTTTCTACTCTTTCCGGTTAATACGGTAGATGTAGGAAGGTGAGACGCGGGAAGGAGCTAAGAATCGGAAAGAGAATGGAGATTTTAGGAATGCAGACTCTAGTGGAAAGGCGCATAATTAATGGAAAGTGAGAGACATCTTCCGTTTCCATTTCCCTGCTACCGTAGGAACACTCTTATTCCCTCCTTATTGACATGCTACCCCTACAATGGTTTTAAACTCGACCCAATCCTATCAGCTCATAGAGACCAAATATAGCGATAATTTGACTGATTCTTTGGATTTTTGCGGTGAAGAAGAGTCGAATATTGGCTGCTCGCCACTGGCCGACAACGATGACTTGGAAGAGGCTCCTGCGCTCCACCTGCAAGAGTCCTTTACGTCTAGAAATCGTTCAATTTTCTTCACATTCATTACCGCCCTCGGTTCCTTTCTCTCTAACATCTTTATCTACCTTGGAGGTCTCCTCCCCTCATTTATCACCAATATCTGGGAGCCTCGACCAGCCAAGAAACTCAACCCAACAGCCTACCTTAACGGCCTCCGCAGTCTAGCCGCCTACTCAGTCTTCTAGCAACATTTCATGACCGAATTTTATGGGCCAGAACCAAACTGGGGCTGGCACGCTCGAACCGCGCCTCACGATAGATGGCTTATCCAATTTCCATTTCTCTCCCTCACACACTCTGGTTTCTTTCCCGCCACAACATTCTTCGTCCTTTCCGGCTTCATATTATCCTATGGCCCATTACGATATGTACGCTCCCACAACCACGAGAGATTGCTGAAGAACCTGAGCTCGAGTGTTTTTAGAAGGGGAATGAGATTATTCTTACCGTGCATTACATCCCTGGTGTTTGCAGCGGTTTGTATAAGGATGGATCTGTATAAAGGGCATTTCTTCTTTGGTCGAAGGCAACCGACGCTTTGGGCCAATTTGAGTGATGCGTGGGGGTATTGGGAGGGATTGGTCGATGTTTTTGATACGACCGGGTTCAGACCGCCTAGTGATACGCCTTTGTGTAAGTATTCTTCCACGCATCTCTCTACCTTGTTGGTACTTGGCTATTATGATTGATCTCGAGAGGGAACTGATATTTGGCAGATACTCTACCCGTGGAGTTCAAGGGCTCTATACTGGTATTCCTCTGCGTCTTGGGGCTCTTGAGAGTAAAGCCGTGGTTGCGAATGAGTTCACTGGCTTGTTTGTGCTATTACAGCTTGTCTAAGGGAGCGTGGAAGACGTTTCCCTTCCTTGCTGGCATTATTGTTGCAGAAATTCGACATATCAGGGAAGATGCTAAGTTCAATCTTGAGCATTTACTCAAAGATGAGCAGCGTGTTCGATATGCTAGGCGCGCGATCAGTGAGTGTCATTTTCGATTTGAAAGAGGAGCTTATTCGTGCTGATGCACCACAGATACTTTCTGGGTCCTAATATTCATCACCTCTCTCTACACTGCCTCGATCCCCGTTATGGATTCCCTGTCCGCTCCCGGCTTTCGAACGATCGCCTCCCGGCCACCCCCCATATTTCAAGTCTCTGACCACCTGCGAGCAGCCTGAAAGGTCCTATCTCCCTTTTTTTTATAAAAAAAAAAAATCCTGATTGAATGTTAACTCATATAGTCTGGTGCTCCAACTCCTCCATCGCTCTCATCCTTTCCCTCGAGAACTTCTCTGCCCTCCAACGACCCTTCGCCTCCCGACTCGTTCAATATTTAGGCGATATATCATTCTCTTTATATATTTTTCATGTCCCTGTTATACTGAGCATTGGGCGCTATTTAACTCAAGGCATGATGGATAGATGGACGCCAGCGGGGTGGGATAGCTCTTGTGTGTGGATGATGGGAGGATACTTAGTAGTGACACCCATTTTGGTGTGCGTAAGCGATGTGCAATGGAGGGTCGTGGATGAGGGAAGCGTGAGATTTGCTAGGTGGGTTGAGGGATGCATGGCAGCGGAAGATAGTAAATAAGAAGACGTCAGGGTAAAGGGTCCCAGTTTGCGAGACGCTTAATGCTAATCTCCTCATTACATTACACGTTATTTCATTATCCCTCTTTCCGCACCAGACACTCTCTCTCGTCCAGTCCTCCAACATTAACCCTCACCAACCATTCATCACTCCCTCTAGCCCAATTCCGTTTGTCTGCCCCTCAGCTAAGCATCACAGACTCAGCGAGTCAGCTCTGCCAGCTAATATGCACCGGCGGCGCTCTTCCGGACGAAGTCTTATCTCCATCTTTCTTTGGAGCACCGTTCTGGCTTTTCGTGTCTTTCAAAAGCGCTTTGGAGGAATATGTCGAAGAGGTATCCGACATTGATTTTGTATCGTTAGCTTTCGTGGATGTATTGGCTTTAGAGGAAGTCCTCGAGGTAGAAGAGAAGAGAGGCATGGTGAGGTTGTTTGGAGATGACAATGGGAACTTCTGTTCTTGAGTGTGCATTGACAGAGGTGAACGTTCGAAAGTGTCGAGGCGTGTTGAGGCTTGAGTTCGGGGTGCGGAGGTTGGGACATCGAAAGGCATTTATATATTCGCAATAACAAGAACATATTCCTCAAACGCGTAAGAGGCAGAGCTACACGAAGCTACTTCATCACACCGCCAGATCATTTCAATCAGTGGGAAATTCCAAGATTCGAGAGATCGGCAGGATAATGAAGTTGTAGATTATTGAGCAGGCACCCAATCCAAGAGCCTCAGTCAGCCACTGAAAGCCAAGGTGTCGCAATGCGGCTCCACCTCTCCACTCTTCATTCCGAAAGATAGAGACTTGTCTTGCGCAACTACTTAGGCAGCAATATTCAAGGTGCAGTGGCCAAGCAGGCAGCAATCTTTGGCCCCCTGCCTAAGCGAGCTTGGATTCAGGGGTAGCGAATTAGTGATCCCGAATCAATAGGGGCCGAGAAAAGTTTACTCCGAACTCCGCATAACACCGAACGAAGAGACGCAGAAATCATTTGATAACGTCCAATTTCTGATCATCCTCTCATCAGAACGACAGTGAATGCAAAAGGCAGTTTTGCGTATGGGTGTTGAGAAAACAAAGACCCCAGTGGGCTGCACTTCATCTTGAAAAAAGAGAAATCTATTCCTGCGAATATGTGCTTGAATTTGCTTCCTGGCTAAACTGATACAACTTTTCATCGCACCCCTAAGTTGTAGTTCCATTCAAAACGTAGCATTTCCCTTTCGGAATCGACTCACCCTGATCCCACTGAAACATAATTAGCACCTACATGTTATATCAGTCAAAATACCTACATGTTCATGAACGCAGCCATCAAGCCAGCGCCATCTGTCCGTAGTCGAGTACTGCGCATATGACATATTCGTACTAGCATCAAAGCACCAAGCAGTATTTGCCTCAGTCCCGAGCTTGTTCCCACTGCAGAACAGTGGCCAAATAGTGTTTGGGCCGTCTGTGTACCCTGGATGATGTTGCTATAGCACGTGGAATATTCAGCCCTTCCGTCATCAAGTAGATTGCATGTTAAATGCTAAAACTGAACGAGCCTAAGATTATAG
>Ga0302140_10001011_pt1 | contig 36735 bp, 29 predicted proteins | sample I_Bog_E1_1_FD_202095 | JGI IMG/M metagenome (GOLD analysis project Ga0302140, IMG submission 202095) | Peat permafrost microbial communities from Stordalen Mire near Abisko, Sweden - I_Bog_E1_1 | ecosystem: Environmental > Terrestrial > Soil > Wetlands > Peat | place: Sweden: Abisko, Stordalen... | reverse complement strand
GCCAGCTTGGCGTAGGCGTTCTGAAAGTTCAACTGCGGCGAAGAGGCGATGTGCACGTCGAGACGGATGTGATTGGATGGGGCGTCTGGGGGCGCGATGGTCTCGATGGATTTGGTCTGCGCAGCCAGCGCCGCAATGTCCAGGTCGGGGCTTACTGTGAAGCGGGTGATGAGTATGTCGCCCGAGAGAAGCAGGTTGTTGCGCGTACCTTGCAGGTGGAGCGACGCATCGGCCAGGGCGCTTACGCCTTCAGGATAGCGGATGCGAATTCCGCTCCCGGTGGCCGTCAGGTCGCCGTAAAGGCCGTGCTGGTACGCCAGGTAGCCGGCAACGGAAAGCAGGCCGCCGCCGGTCATTGCGGTGAGATTCTTCACCTCCAGCCGGTCCTGGTTGAACTCCAGCGTTCCATGCAACTGGCTCAGGCCGTTGGGCAAGTCCTCAAGGGAGAGAGCCCCGTCCTGGAAGTCGATGCTGCCTTTGAGGCCCGGACTCATCAGCGGGCCGTGAGCCTCGACCTGAAAGGTGGTGTTTCCGCTGGCGGTCAGGTCGGGGTCCAGCGTCTCGGCCATTTTCAGGTTGATTGCCCCGCTGGCGGAGAAGTCAAGTTGCCGTTTGTCTTTGAGAGAAAGTGTGCCCTGAGCGTGCAGGTCGGTCTCTTCGCCGGTCACGTGCAGGGGGTCGAGGTGGATGAGGGCATTTTCAAGAGTGGCATGGACGCCGCCGTCACTCTTGAGATGAACGCCTGACACCGTCACCTCCAGTTGCTGCAAGCGGGCCTCGCCGCGCAGTTCTGAGAGCCGCGCCAAGGGTCCCTCCAGGGTGACCGTGCCAGCCAGCGCTGATTCCCCGTTGAGGCCCTGCACGTGTGCCAGTTTGAGCAGAGCGTCAATGTTGAAGCGGGAAAACTCGAGCTTGGCCTGGGTGGCATAGTCGCCGCTGAGCGCGGTCTGGCCGTGCGCCTTGAAGTCGGCAGCCTCCAGGCGGGTTGTCAGATCGTAGGTGACGGCATGGTCGGCGGTGTGCGCCTCCAACTCAAGCCCGCCCAGGGATTCTCCACTGATCGCGAGGCCGGGCAAGCTCGCGTGTGCCTCAAGGCGCGGATCGTCGAGCGTTCCCGAGCCGCGCACGGTAAACCCCAGCGTGCCGGCCACGGCCAGGCCCTTTTGCCGCAGCCATTCGATGCGGGCAACGTCGATCTCTGAACCTTTTGCGTCCAACTGGAATTGATGGGATTGGAGGTCGTAGCTGCCGGTGGCCGCAATCTTTCCGGCCTCTTCGCTCATCGTGAGCGAGGTCAGGTTGATCCTCTGGTTGGTGAGGTTTCCCTGCGCCCGGAGACGGGCAACCGGTTCCCCGAAGACGCTGCCTTTATCCAGCTCGACCCATCCCGAGCCACCGAGCGCATGGAGGGGGCCGTCGAGTTGAAGCTGTGCATCCAGAGAGCCGGCAACAGGAAGGGTCTTCCCGGTGAAGGGCTTCAGATCGTCGATGCCGACCTGCCCGGCGTGGAGGCGGAGGTGAAGCACTGAATTGGCGTCGAAGGACGGGATGGGGGCCCGGCCATGCGAGGCAGTTCCCGCAGATGCAGCCAGGCTGCCACTGAGGTCGATTTCGGTGTTTCCGCGACGCACCACGCCGTGACTGAGGTCGAACCGATTTGCCGAGTAGCTGCCGGTGGCTTCAACTGAATCCAAGCGGACAAACTGGGGCTGGCCGGAGTTGACAGTGGGGAGTGCCGGCAGTTCGACTGTGAGCTGCGTGGCCTTCAGATCGCCCGATAAGCGCGGATCAAGAAGTGAGCCGGCCCAGAATCCCTGGACAAAGTCTGCTCGCCCAGTCAGAGCTACCGGCAAGGCCGCGGTTCCCGTTTTTCCGTTGCGGGTCAATCCCAGGTCGCGCAGAACGGTGTCGAACTCTCCGAGGTTTTGCGAATGAAACTCGACCGCGAATGCCGAGGGGCTGGTGAGCGGATAAGCGCCCAGATGGCCGTGGGCCTCCAGCTGACTGGCAGGGGTGTGAAACTCCAGCTTGCGTATGTCAACCGCGCCGTCATGCTGGGTATAGGCGGCGTCGATCAGGCCGCCGGCGGGGGTCTTCCCTTGCGCAGCCTTTGCCGGCGGAGTGAGGTTGAGCAAGGCGTCCACGACGAGGGTGCGGGTGTCGCCGTCGATCCAGAGCGCCGTGGCAGGGCCGTTAAGGCGTGTGTCGAAGCCTAGATGCTGAAAAGGCGGTTCGCAGACCATCTCCAGCAGAGTGTCGAGGGCAACCCCCTTGAAGCTGGCTGTCACCTTGCCATTGACGGGAAGGGTGATGCCGTTCGATGGCAGGGGCGGTCTTGCGGGGAGAGCAGGCTGGATTCTTGCGCCGCGGGATTTGCCGGTGGCCGCGCTGGCCGGTCTCATAGTGTCCGCTCCCGGAAGCGTGGGCAGCCAGTGAGCCAGCGAGAGGTCAAAGTTAATCTGGCCGCCCTGGCTCAGGCGGGCAACCACCGAGGTAACCAGCAGCCGCTCGGGATCGGCATGAAGGTGCGCATCGAGTCCGACGCCTCTGGCGACAACGCCGGTGCCGATGTACGAGCCGCCTTCGACGTGTATTGTTCCATCGGCGCGAAAGGCGCCTGCCTGTCCGGCCCCGGTGAGGTCCAAATGCGCAAGGCCTTCGGGTGCAAATGGGTAGCCCGTGATGGGATCGAGCAACCGCAGGTCCAGTTCGCCCACGGCCCTGGCTTGCCAGCGGGGATGGGCAAGGTCATCGAGGGAGCCGGAAATATCAAGGCTCCGGTCCTTGACGCCATGGCTGCGCGCGGTGATGCGCAACGAGTTCAGGGTTGCGCCGGTGCGCGTGAGATCGAGCGTGGCCTGAACGAATCCCTGAACCGGTTGCGGCTGATTCTTGCCGAGCTTGGATGAAGATCCGCGCGAGAGATTCAAATCGCGGGCTCCGGCCTCAATGCGGTAGCTCTCTTGTCCGCGCCCGGACGAACCGCGCAAGAATGGGGAAGCCGCGGGCAGATAGGTCATGCGCAGGGAGAGATCACTGGCGGTGAAGTCGAGTGGGATGCGCCGGTCCTGGAAGTCGAAGGCTGCGGCGCGATTGTCGTAGTCCAGAACGCCCTGCTCGACCTCAACCTGCCCGGTCTTCAGATCGAAGAAGGTGTCGATCGCGGGTTTGTCTGGCTTTTTCTGTCTGAGGGGCTGTGGCTGGTTTGTTGAGCCGTCAGGGTACACGATCAGGTGCAGTTGAGAATGGAAGATCTCCAGGTCGCGCAGCAGAATGCGTGGGCTCCAGAAACCCAGGACGCTCACCCGCACGCGCAAGCGGTCAGCCTGGGCGTAGGGTGCTTCGCCGGAGGCTTCAAGGCCGTGGATCACCACTCCGCCGGCTTCGGCCTCCAAGCGGGGAAGGCTCCAGTGGAAGGAAGCGATCTCTACGCGTCCGCCAGTGGCAGATTCGAGGCTGCTGACCAAGTGCCTGCGGACCAGGTTCTCGAACGCGGCTGAAGTTGCCCAAAAATAGAGGCACGCAACAGTGATCGTCAGCAGAAGCGCCGCACCGGCCGCCGTCAACGGAAGATGGCGCAGGAAGAAGCGGCGCAAGCGGCGCGGCCTGGGCGCTTCGGCTTGCTGATTCGCCTCAGGATTCTCGTCTGGAACGGGAGGCATGGACTCGTTCTCGCTCATGCGCCTCCTCTTTCTCGACCGCTCTCGGTTTCGAGGGCCCCGAGCGCCGGGTCCAGCACCTCCACATCGCCCTGCTTGCGCAGATTCTTGAGCCAGTCGTCGAAGAGCACGTTCACTTGCCGCTCGAGCAGAATCTCCTCAATACGCGGGGCCACCTTGTCCAGGGACGGCGTCGCCTCGCCCGCGGCATACTGCGGCAGCAGCGTTTGTTTGTAGTATGTTTCAATCTCTTCAGGGGCGATGCGAATCCCCTGGCGAAAACGCTGCTCGATGAAGCGCAGAATCTGCAGCCGGTAGCGCAGGTAGGTCTCGACCCGCTCCTGCGTCAGTCCGTGAGCGGCCAGAAAAGCCTTCCAGCCACTTTCGGAGGAGCAGTTGAGGCGAACGCAGGCCGGCACTTCTTTTCGAATCTCAGCCAGCCGGGCATCGACCTCAGGTTGCGAAGGCTCAGCGGCCTGCTCATCCTCCTCGCGAATCTGCTGCTGAATGAGCGCGCGGCTGATCAGTTGCTCCAAGGCGAGCTTGGGAGTCAGAACCGCGAGTCCTCCCCGGCCTGGGTCGAGCACCGTCAACCGCATCTCATCGTCCACATCGCTGGCCAGAATGGCCTGGTTGTTCACCACGGCCACCACCCGGTCAAACACGACCGCATTGGCGGGCTGGGCCGTCTGGGCTGCGTTCCGGGCAGGGCTTTGAGCGAATCCCGAAGCTGTTGCCGCCAAGGCCAGACACACCGCAATCGTCCAGCGGCAAGCTGCTCCGGACTTGCGGTCGAGATGGGTTTGGGTTTGGTTGCTCATCAGAAGGTCTGTCCCAGGCTGAAGAAGAAGTTGAAGTGATTGGCCTCGCCAACGCGAGGATCAGATTTTGGGATGGAGAGCGAGTAGTTGATATTGACCGGGTAGATCGGCGGATTCAGGTTATAGCTGAAGTCCAGCCGGATCGGACCCACCGGCGTATGGTAGCGCAGACCAACACCCGGTGTGTGGGAGAAGTAGTTGAAGCTGCAAGTCCCCTGCTGGCCGGTAGAGGTATTGGGGCCACTAGGAATGTAACTGTTGGCGTCACTGCTCTTGGCAATAGTTTTGCAATTGTCGCGATCCGGCTGGCGAACCCTGAGGGCGCTGGCCCACGCGTCTCCTGCATTGGTGAAGACATTTCCCATATCGTGGAAGACAACAAGGCTGACAGTGTTGCCCAACCACGGCAGTGTTGGAGCGGGCAGGCGCAGTTCAGTGAGATTGGTGAGCGCGCCGGCCCCGCCGATGGGAAAGCCCGTCTCAGGGTCGCGCGGCCCGGCCGAGTTCTCACCGAATCCCCGCAGCGACGTGGCCCCGCCCGAGTAAAGTCGCTCGGGGAGGGGAATCAGCTGGTCTTCCGGCTTGCCAAAGGCCCGCTCCTGGCCGTAGCGGGTATTGCGGGCGAGCACAAAGCGTCCCTTGTCGAACTGGTAATAACTCGAATTCGAGAGATCGAGGCGGCTGAATTCAGCCTGTGCGCCAAAGGCTTCGCCAGAGAGAAAGCTCTGGAAGCTTGTGTAAGTCCCGCGGTGCGCATCGAGAGGCGAGTCGCGCGTATCTCGAATCCAGGTGATGGCCGGACCCGCCACACGCACCGCCGTCGAGTCCTGCGCAATCGCGCCCGGATACACCTGAAGGCTGCTTGCCTCCACCTTGACCCGGCGGAAATTGAACTCGTAAACCAGGGTGTTTGCCTTGGTGATGCGTGATGCCGGCGTATTGAAGTGCTCGGTCAAGCGCACTCCGCCTTCCAGCTTGGACGCTACGTAAGTGGATACGTCCAGACTGTTGGCGTAGCCGCCGGAAAAGGTCAGCCCGAAGTTCCGGTTGCCCTCGAAGTGGGGATTCTGGAAGAGCAGGTCGATCTTCTGCTCCAGCAGACCGTAGTTGCCGCGCAGTGACACCGATTCCTCGCGCCCGAAGAGATTATTGCGGGTGAGGTCGGCGAGAACCCGGGGGCTGACCCCCGTCTTGCCGTTCGGGTTGCAAGCGACGCCGCCTGCGATGGCGCTGGCGCAGTTGTTCTGCGGCTTTCCTGTCTGAGCTTCGAGACCGAAGCCAAGGGTCAGGGCCCAGCGCCGCGCCTCGGTTGCTTGCAACAGCACGGTCTTGTATGTCTCTCCCCCGGAAGGGTTCTCGACGGCCGTATCGATCTCGTTGAAGAGGGCAAAGTCGTAGAGATTGCGCTGCGTCTGCTGCAATGCCGTCTGGTTGAGCGGATCGCCGGGATGAAGGGTGATGGCCTTGGCTACCGTCTCCGGACGCGTAAAATGCAACCCGGTCAGCAGCACCTTGCGCACAAAAACCTGCTGCCCCTCGGTAATGTGAAAGACCACGTCCACCTTGCTCAAATCGTCCTTTTCCGGCTGCTGCGCCACTTCAACTCGAACCTGATCGAAGCCCCGGCTCATGTAGTCGGTCAACAACTCGTCCCGGTCTCCGGCCAGATTCTCGGGCGAGAGCAGTTGTCCGGCGATGGTGTTCATTTGTGGCGTCAGCTTGGCGGCATCCACGTGCTCGTTTCCCTCCAGGCGCAATGCGCCCACCCGCAGTTGTTCGCCCTCCTCAACGCGGTAAACAACCGTCAGCGGAGTTGTCTTCGAACCTCGAGCCGATGGCGTGCCGCTGGGGGCTCCACCGCTTCCGGCCGCTCTGGATGCGGTCTCGCCGGCGTTGGTCTCTGAGGTCACCTTGACCTTGGAGAAGCCGTTGTTCTGATAGACGGCCTGAATGGCGTTGATGTCGGCCGACACCAGCCCCTGCGAGTAAGCGCCATGGCGATCGAGGGTATCGGCTGCGTGGACGTTGAGCAGTTCCTTGAGGGTTGCAGAGTCGAAGTAGCGGTTGCCTCCGACCGAGACCCGCTCGACCCGTCGCCGCGACCCCAATTGCACCTTGTAGAGGATCGTCACCAGTTCAGCGGTCGCGGTTTGCCGTTCATGCTCCACCTTCACATCGAAGTAGCCCAGCCTCTGAAAGTAGTTCCGCAGACGGCGATTGCCCTCGGTGAGCAGGTCCTCGTCCACGCTGCCCTCCTCAAAGATGGGAATCAGCCGCTTGAGCCGATCAGGGCCTATTTTGGCCCCCTGAATCAGCAATTTGACGACGGGCCCCCGGTTGGAAGAGAACCGGAAGTTGGTCATCTTTGCCTGCGGTGCATATTCCTGGGATTCGAGCTTGATTTCAGCTTCCAGCCGCTGTTCGTGCTGATAAACCTTTAATACCCCGGCCAAAGCCCGGCTGTCGGTTTCGCGGTCCACGTGCGAACCTGCGCGCAAATGCGCATGACGGCGAAAATCGTCAACGCTCATTGCGGGGTCGCCCGTCACCGCAACCGCTCCCACGCGCGCCTGCGGACCAGAGACCACATGAAAGGCAATGTCGACCAGTTGCTCCTCCGGGTGGGCCGTTAGCGTATGGGTAATCACCGGCTCGTGAAATCCGTTCTGAGCTAAGGTAGTGCGCATCTGTTCCAGAGCCTGTTCGACCTTGGCCGGGGTAAACCGCGCGCCGGCTGTTAGTTGGCTGGCACGGTCTAGCTGCGTGTTGAGCGCTGCGCCCTTGGCGCCGTCCACGGTGACTGTACCGATAAAGCTGCGTGCAGTTCCGCGAAAGATAAGAGCCACGCCGTCGCCGTCGGGCACTCCCTCCGCCGCAACCGTCTCAAAGAGGCCGGTCGAAAAGAGCTGGCGCAGGCTCTTTTTCAGAGCTTCCCGATTCAGAGCCACGCCCTCGGCCTGGGCCAGATGGGCGGAGAGGGGTAGAAGGCGCTCGGCTGAAACTCCCTCGAAGGAGATGCGCCGCACCGGCAGGCCTTCCCACTGAGTCAAGGGATCGGAAGGCGGTTGCGTCGATGGTTCGCTATTCGCGCCGGAGATGCCGTCGCTGCTCATACGACTCTGGCTCCAGCCGTCGATTCCGCCAGGAACTCCGAAGGCAAGGAGGCAGGCCAGGATAATGGTGTGCCCTGACCGCGTGCCGCCTTTCCACCCCGGTTTTCCACCCCGGCGACCAAGACCCATCGCTGGGGACCCCGGCATATCCCTCAAGACCGTATCTCCCTACAAAGATCAGGGGGCAGAGTTCAGAGATCGGAGGCCGACGTCAGGTTTCTTTGAAGCCTGCTCCTTGCCCCCTGATTCCAGCTGCTTCCTCTTGTCTCTGCTCGCTGTTGCCGGATCTCTGATCTCTGACCCCTGAGGCCTAATCCGCATTCCTTTATACTAACGAGGAATAGCGCTCGGTGCAGCAGCGCCGGGTTGGGGAATCAAGATCCACAAAGGGAGCGCATGTCCAATCCCCGGCACAGTACGCAACCGCCGGAACCATTCCCCCGTCCTGTGTCTGAAGAAAGAGCGCCTGGTGAGACGGCCATTGCGCCTCAGGTTGCTTCGTCGCCGCCCGCGTCTCTGCCCCCTCCATGCGAGACTGAACTGCTTGCCCAGGCCAAGGCAGGAGACCATCTTGCCTTTGCTCAGCTTTACTCTTTGCACAAAAAGCGCATCTATTCCCTATGTATGCGCATGGTGGGCAATGCAGCCGAAGCCGAGGACCTGACTCAGGAGACCTTTCTCCAACTGCACCGCAAAATCTCCACATTCCGCGGAGACTCTGCCTTTTCCACTTGGATGCATCGCCTTGCCATTAACGTTGTGCTGATGCACCTCAGGAAGAAAGGCCTACCCTTGATCTCAATGGATGAAGCCATGGAACCCGCTCCTGAAAGAAGCCCTGGCCGGGGCTTTGGCGCACTCGACCTCAGATTGTCCGGCTCCATCGACAGGCTGGCCCTGGAGCGCGCAGTCGGCGATCTTCCCGCCGGTTATCGCCTCGCCTTTGTCCTTCATGACATCGAGGGCTATGACCACCAAGAGATAGCCTCCATGCTCGATTGCTCGATTGGCAACGTCAAATCCCAATTACACAAGGCACGACTCAAGCTGCGGGATGCGCTGCGTAAGCTTCCCCGGCAACCAGGGCAGGAGGTGGTGCGGCGATGACAGAAGAAACCAACACCCTGACCTGCCAGCAGTTCCAGGCCCGGTTGCCGGAATTGATAGGCTCCCATCAGAACCTCGCGACCGATCCGCACCTCCAGCATTGCCCGCTCTGCCACGCACTGCTCAGTGACCTCGAAACCATTGCCGAGGCCGCCCGCGAACTGTTCCCCGTCGTGGAACCGCCCGACGAGCTATGGGAGCAGATTGAATTTGCCCTTTGGAGTGAGGGAGGTCCTCGCGAACCCGAAGAGGCCTCGAATTGAACGTCATGGCCTGATGCGGCCAGGGGTGCTTCTGGCCGGAATCATAAAGAGTGCAAGCTTTTTTCCAGCATCGGCGTTCTTCTTACACATTGATTCCGTTGCACATGGTCCTATTTATCTCATTTTCCGCGCGCTTTGGCCGATACACCCTTCCAGCAGCGGTGCATCCAAACCATCAGGGGTGTGCTCCGGGCCGTCTGTCTCCAGTTCGCTTGCGGCCTCAAATAGGTTTCAGTTCGAAGAAACCCCGCTACCTTGGATAGGGGGGCGGGACGCAACTCTCGGCTTGGGGAACCGCACCCAGCCCACAATCGTAGTTTTGCTCTGCCAGAGCCTGTTATGAAGAAATGCAGGCGGCAGAAGGACTTTTCTTGCAACTTTTCTAAGTCTGCGTGGTCTAATGAAGAAAAGTTGATACGAGGACACTCAATGTCAAATCAGTCTACCATCGCTTCTTCCCCCGCAAACCCTGCTAACAAGGGCGTCTCCAGCTTGCGCAGAATTGCCGTCCTTCCGGTTCGGGATACCGTTCTGTTTCCCCACGCTGTATTGCCGCTAACCGTTGGCCGCGAGAGCTCCATTCAATTGATCGAGTCGCTGGGCGAGGAAAGGGCCATCGTGGTCGTAGCCCAGTTGGATCCTCGACTGGACGCGCCCAAGCCGGCCGATCTGCATGCGGTGGGAACCCTGGCCACGGTGCACAAGATCGTGCGTATGCCCAATCAGAGCCGGTTCGTCTTCACCGAGGGTGTTGAACGGGTGCGCCTGGTGCGCTACGCGCAGACCGAGCCCTTCATGGTAGCCGAGGTCGAGGTGATGGAGGACACGGAACCTCCGGCCACGCCCGGTGCCGAGGCGCTGGTGCGGAATGTGATCGGGCAGTTCCAGCAGATCGTCGCTGAGTCGCCGACTCTCTCCGATGAACTGCGGACGATCGCAGCCAACATCGAGGAACCGAATCGTCTGGTGGATTTTGTCGCTTCGTCTCTGCCCTTCCTGACGACCGACGACAAGCAGCAACTGTTGCAGACGCCCAGCATTGGGACCCGCCTGGAGCTGCTGAATCAGCACCTGGCCAAGGAGATCGAGGTGCAGCAGTTGCGCACCAAGATCCAGAGTGAAGTGCAGGATCAGGTTCAGCAGTCGCAGCGCGACTACTACCTGCGGGAGCAACTCAAGGCCATCCAGAAGGAGTTAGGCGAGCAGGACGAGGGCCAGCGAGAGACCGACGAGTTGCGCCAGAAGATCGATGCCGCGGGAATGCCGGAGGATGTGAAGAAGGAAGCGCTCAAGGAATTGTCGCGCCTGTCGCGCATGTCTCCCATGGCCGCCGACTACTCGCTCACCCGCAACTACATCGAGTGGCTGGCCCTGCTGCCGTGGGCCAAGAGTTCAGGTTCCAAGATCGACATTGCCAAAGCCAAGGAGATTCTGGACGAAGACCACTACGAACTGAAAAAGGTGAAGGACCGCATCCTTGACTATCTCAGCGTTTTGGAATTGAAGCCGGACATGAAGGGGCCGATCCTGTGCTTTGTCGGCCCTCCGGGGGTGGGCAAGACCAGCCTTGGCCGGTCGATTGCCCGCGCCCTGGGCCGCAAGTTCCAGCGCATCTCGCTCGGTGGCATGCACGACGAGGCGGAGATTCGCGGTCATCGCCGCACCTACATCGGCGCGCTGCCAGGGCAGATCATTCAAAGCATCAAGAGAGCTGAGACCAACGACCCGGTGATCATGCTGGACGAAGTGGACAAGCTGGGCCGCGACTTCCGCGGTGATCCGGCCTCTGCGTTGCTTGAGACGCTTGACCCGGAGCAGAACAACGCATTTCGCGACAATTATCTGGACGTGCCCTTTGACCTGTCGAAGACCTTGTTCATCTGCACGGCCAACATGCTGGACACGGTTCCTCCGCCGCTGCTCGACCGCATGGAGCTGATCTTCCTGCAAGGCTACAGCGAGGACGAGAAGAAGCACATCGCCTTCCGCTACCTGATACCGCGGCAGATCAAGGAGAATGGCATCACGCCGGAACAAATTGAGTTTCCCGAGGACGCGGTGGGGCACATTGTGCGCCACTATACGCGCGAGGCCGGCGTGAGGAAACTGGAACAGACGATCGGGACCGTTTGCAGGAAACAGGCGCGGCGCGTGGTCGAGGGCAATACGGAAAAGCTCATCGTGACCCGCCAGGTGCTCAAAGAGTTTCTGGGTGGAATCCAGGTGCGCGTGGACACCGAGGTGGCCGAGCGCGTCAAGCGCCCCGGAGTGGCTGTTGGCCTGGCCTGGACGCCGGCAGGCGGCGACATTCTCTTCATCGAAGCCAACAAGATGAAGGGCAAGGGAAATTTCGCCATGACAGGACAGATCGGCGAGGTGATGCAGGAGTCGATGCAGGCCGCGCTGACCTGGGTGCGATCGAATGCTGTCAGCCTGGGACTGGCCGAGGACTTTACCAAGGAGATCGATCTGCATATACATGTTCCGGCCGGGGCGATTCCCAAAGACGGTCCTTCTGCCGGCGTGACGATGGCAACGGTTCTGGTTTCGCTGTTGAGAGATACGCCAGTGCTTCCGCTGACAGCCATGACCGGCGAGATCACACTGAGCGGCAATGTGCTTCCGGTGGGCGGTATCAAGGAAAAATTCTTGGCCGCGCGCCGGGCCGGAATCCAAACCATCATCCTGCCGGCTGAAAACCGCCAGGACGTAGAAGAAGACCTGACCCCGGAGTTGATCGAGGGCGTCACGATCCACTACGCCAGCCGCATCGAGGATGTGCTGGCCGTGGCGCTGCCGCTGCTGAAGACGCTTCCGAATGCGGCGCCTACCGAAGTGGCGGAGCTTGCGGTGAGAGATTGGGTCGTTCGGTAAGCCGGGCCAATTTTGGCCAATCAGCCGCGAGGTTCTGCGTTAGACTGCCAGCATATGGAGGGTCGAATGCTGAGGATGGGCGCGCTGTTCATTGCTCTTCTCTTGCCTGCTGCGTTGAGTGGCGAGAATCGCCGCCAAGCGGACGAGCGGGCAATTCGTGGTGTGATGGACGGCTTCATGGATGCATGGAACCGTCACGATGCAAAGGCTTTCGCGGCGCAGTTCTCCGAGGATGCCGATTTCACGAATGTGCGCGGAAGAGGAGCAAGCGGCCGCTCGAAGATTGAGGAATTCCATGCACCAGTCTTCGCAACGATATTCAAGAATAGCGATCAAAAGTTCACGGATATTAAGATTCGGTTTATCCGCCCGGATGTTGCGGCTGTCGATGTGCATTGGGAGATGACGGGGGCAACGGATGCCGCGGGAAATCCAGGCCCATTGCGTCAGGGTCTATTGAATTTTGTCATGACGAAAAGCAAGGGAAAATGGCAGATCGTAGTGATGCACAACCTCGACCTGACCCCATTGCCGCCAACTCCAAAGTGACCTTTGCGTGGTCGATCCGCTGAGGGCCAAGAGTCATTCGATGAGCCGGTTATGCTGCCAGCCCACAGCGCTGGCGGCGTAATCGTCTCGCGACGAGAGACGTCGCACAATCTCAGGGAACCAGACACTCGCTGCGTGTTCCAGGGAAGAGCAACTTTGGTGCCCTGGGCCTGCTGAAGACGCCCGCTCCGCCGATGAAAACAATAGAATCCACTGCGCGGCGGTGCGCAAAAAGCGGTGACCATGGCGACCACATCTCTCATCACTCCGTTGCATCTCTCCGGGAACACTACAGATCGACAGAATGCCCAGCTTCAGGAGTTTCTCGGGGCAGCCGTCAAGACAGCGTACCTTTTGGCGGTCGATCAACTGGACCGGCATAGCGCCGAGATTGTGCTGGAATTGAGTAAGGAACTCAAGTCCGAGGTCGCCGATTCGGTGGTGGAGATCATTCAGCGGCACACGGCCAGCAACAAGTACATGGACGAGGAGGCGGGCTCGAATCGCGTTTATCCTCCCAACTACCATGTACGGCCGATCGAAGCCCAGGTCACGGAGCTAAAGAAGTACTTTCCCTCGCTCGGCAGTTGCCATGAAAAGCTGGCCCGCAAGCCGCTGCTGGAGGGCGCGGAGGCCTGGTTTGCCATTCCGCGCTGGCAGGCGCTGGCGCCGACCTATAACGAGGCGGTGGAGAAGGTGATTGAGGTCCTGGGCAAGAAACGTAAACTTCAAAATCGCATCGTCGGCCGGCTGGGGCCGACCTATCTGCGCCAATCCGAGCGCTCCAAACTTGCGGGAGGGATTCTCGCCGATCAGCAGCAGGGGAACGACATTCTGGTGGTCGCGGCGCAGGCTGGCATGAGGCATCGCGGCTGCTCGGCTCGCCGTGCTCGTGTCAGGATGGCCGGCAACGAGTTCGGCGCCGGAATCTTCGCCGTCGCCTGCATGCTTCTGACACATCCTGAGAGGCTCTCCACAGAAGACACACTGATGATCGACTGCGGCGGCGACGAGTATTCGATGCGCGGCGACTACACCTTTGACCGCGTGCCTCTGTTTGACTACGACATCGCCGGCATCGAGTTCAGCATCTTCTATGAGGACCGTTCGCGGAATCTCTGGGGCACGCCGTCGGGCTTCCTGTACAAGTTTTCCTGATCGCCGCGCCTCGCCGACTGATTGCTCTCTGCCGCGTCTAACCGGGAGGCGGTATTCTCTTCTTCAATGATTCAGGTGCGAGTTCTCTGCTTTGGCGTGTTGAGAGATTGGCTGGGCGCTGGTGCGGCAACGGTCGAGTTGCCCGAGGGCGCAACGGTCGGGGAGTTGCTCGCGCGGCTGAGCGAAGGCCGGTCTGGGCTCCCGCTGCGCAGCATCGCGGTGAGCGTCAACGCTGAGTTCTCCACCCAGGCCCAGACGCTCTGCGAGGGCGACGAAGTGGGCCTGCTGCCTCCGGTCTCCGGCGGCAGCGAGGGAATCGAGCAGGTGGTCGCCCTGTGCTCCGAGCCGATCCAGCCAGAAAAATGGATCGAGACAGCCAAGCGCGGTGAAGACGGGGCCGTGGTGGTCTTTGACGGGTTCGTGCGCAACAACACGCGCGGCCGCGAGAGCCTCTATCTCGACTATGAGGCCTACGAGGAGTTGGCTAAAAAGCAGATGAGCCAGATCGCATCCGAAGCGCGCGTGCGCTTTAGCGTGCGCCATGTCACGATGATCCACCGCCTCGGCCGCCTCAATGTGGGCGAAACCAGCGTGCTGATCGTGGTGGCTTCGGCGCATCGCGCGCAGGCCTTCGAGGCCTGCCGCTGGCTCATCGATACGCTCAAGAAGACCGTGCCCATCTGGAAGAAGGAGACCTTCGCCGATGGCGCCGTCTGGGCGGCGGGCGAGCCGTTTCCCGAGGGAATGGCCGTGGAGGCCCCAAGTGCCTCGGAGGCCCCGCATGGCTCGTAATCCTTGCCGGCTCAAAACCGTCCGACCATTCCAACTCGCCGGCAGTTGGTTGCTGCTGGTTCTTGCTCCCACTCTGCTGTCTGCGCAGGATGTGACCTTTCATGTGGACGTGAGGCTGGTCAACATCTTTGTGAATGTGACCGACCGGAATGGCGCCATTGTGGGCGGCCTGACGCGCGAGGACTTCGCGCTCGCCGAGGATGGCAGGCAGCAGGAGATCGCGGTCTTTGAGCGCCAGTCGGAGTTGCCTCTGAACCTGACGCTGGCGATCGACACCAGCGGCAGTGTGCGCAAGGACATGGCCGAGGAGGCGGACGCGGCTAAGCGCTTCGCCCACACTCTCATGCGTTCTCAGGACCAGATGAGCCTCTTGCAGTTCGCTACCTTTGTGCGCGAACTGACGCCCTTCACCAACAAGCTGAGCCAGATCGATCGCGGCCTCGGCCAGTTGCGTGGCGACTGGGCTACTTCGCTCTACGACGCAGCCTGCCTGGGTTCCGAGCGCCTGGGCGCGAAAGAGGGGCGCAGAGTGCTGGTTCTGGTCACCGACGGAGACGATACCGCCAGCAGCGCAACCTATGCTAAAGCTTTGGAACAGGCCCTGCGCAACGAGGTCATGATCTACTCAATCATCGACGTGCCCATCGAGGCCAGCGCCGGCCGCGACCTGGGCGGCGAGCACGCTCTCATCACCCTGGCCGAACAAACCGGCGGCAAGAGCTTCTACGTCAGCGACGGCGGCCTCGACAAGGCATTCGCGCGCGTCAGCGACGATCTGCGCACACAATACCTGCTCGGCTACTATCCCCACAATCAGGCGAAGGGAATGAACTTCCACCGCATTCAGGTTACGGTCCCCAGGGCGGCCGCCCAGGACTTCAATATTCGCCATCGCACCGGCTATTTCGCGGACTCTCCGGCGAAAAGTAAATAACCCATTGGAATTGCTGTTTATTCTGCCGCATTCGCCGTTCTGCGCGATTGCATCTAAAATGGCAACATGACCCCTCCTGTGTCTGCGCGACATCGCTCCAAGACGCCTCCGCCCGGTGAAACCGGCCAAGAAGCGCTTTACCTGCGCTCTCTCAGCGATCGCCAGATCAACGTACAGATCAAGTTGCGCGACGGCGAGACGGTGCGCGGTTGGATCGAGTACTTCGACGACGGAATGCTGCGCCTCACCCGCGAGGGCAAACCGAACCTCTTCATCTACAAGCACCAGATCCGCACCATTACGGAAGTGAGCAAGCGGACTCCGCGCCAACCGAAGGCCAACGGGCCGGATCTGAACGGTTCCGGAGCGAACGGGGCTTCCGCTTGAGCGACTTGACTTCGACTCCGGAATTGACGTGGGTTCCTGCGGCTTCCGCGATTGCACGCGAGGCGGGAGCCCGGCTGCGCGAGTTCTTCGCGCAAGGCGTGGCCACCGAGTACAAAGGCGACGCGGACCTGGTGACAGTGGCTGACCGCACCTCGGAAAAGCTGATCCGCGAGCGACTGGCCGAGGCCTTTCCGGAGCACGGAATCTACGGGGAAGAGGGGACTCGCGATCGGATGGATGGCGAGTTCCGCTGGTACGTGGACCCGCTCGACGGAACCACCAACTTTGCTCACGGCTTCCCGCAGTTTTGCGTCTCGCTCGGTCTGGAGCGACGCCCCGCGGGGTTGGCTGCGAACGAAGACGGAATACTGGCAGCCGCGGTGATCTACGACCCCATGCGCGACGAACTCTTTGCGGCCGAGCGGGGACGAGGCGCGCTCTTGAACGGCAAGCCTATGCAGGTCTCGCGGACTCCGGAGCTGAGTGAAGCTCTGGTGGCCACCGGTTTTCCCAGCCGCAAACGCCACGCGAACCCGAATATCCACTTCTATCAGGAGTTCACCCTGCGTTCGCATGGGGTGCGCCGGGCCGGTTCGGCTGCGCTGGACCTGGCCTACGTGGCCGCGAGCCGCCTGGACGCCTTCTGGGAGTTCAATCTCAATCCCTGGGACACAGCGGCCGGCATTCTGCTGGTCGAGGAAGCCGGCGGGAAAGTTACTGGCTTTTCCGGCGCGCATTTCCGGCTCGACAGCCGGGAGGTCCTGGCGTCAAACGGGCTAATCCACGCCGAATTGCTGGGCTTTTTTGAGGACATGTTTGCCGGGCGCAATTTGTCGCCCATCCCCACGCCGCAGGAGTTTGCCGCCCACCGAGCAGCGCGGGCTACTGAATAAACCGAGTCGAGGCAGTTCTGACGGCCGGTTCGTATTCGGGATGGAAAACACAACGGGTGATGCATCGGATTCCCGCATCGCAAAGCGCCTTTGCGAAGGCTTGACCCAGCCTTTGGGGTCCTGTGCTACTATCAGCCTCGAAGACCTACTTTCCCTGGAGAAATCAGAATGGCATACGTCATTGCAGAACCCTGTATCGGCACCAAGGACACCGCCTGTGTAGACGCCTGTCCTGTCGATTGCATCCACCCCAAAAAGGACGAAGACGGCTTCGCCACTGCGGACCAGCTGTTTATCGACCCGGTCGAGTGCATCGACTGCGGCGCCTGCGTCCCGGCCTGCCCGGTCTCGGCCATCTTCGCCGCCGACGACTTGCCTGAAAAATGGGCCAGCTTCACGGAAAAGAACGCCTCGCACTTCGGCCGCTAAAGGGCTTGAGAATTGAAGCATAAGCGCGCATTCCGCCTCGGCGGGATGCGCGCTTATGTTTGCGCGAACTCTGCCGGTGAAAGTGGCGCGGATTCCAACCCTCTATCACCGCCCTGAGAGAGCGACCCTACGTCCGACGAAGGCAAATATCAGCAGTAGCGAGGCTGCCACCCATCCCCCGAGACCGACAGTGGGAAGGTAAAGGCCAATCAACAAGCCTGATCCGATCAGCAACGCTGCCAGTGCGCCAAACTCCCTCATTCCGTACAAAAAGATAAATGGAAGGTAGTGGCAACCGACGATGATCATCATGGCAGGGTAAAACCATGAATGGCGGTGCAAGCCTGCCGCCAGAGCGATAGGAATTGCCGGCGGCACGGTGAATGCAATCTGCATCGCCAGCCCATTCATTGGATGCCCTTTGGGAAGACCCTGCGGCCGGCCCATAAGGCGGAGGGCCAGCTAGGTCAAGGGGAAGATGAAAACTCCGCCAAAGACCAGAACTGCAACTGCCGCACGGAAGGAGACTAAGGTCAGCGCCGCGACAGAAGTAAACCAGACGAAGCTGGAGACAAGTTGTCCTGGGAATCCACCGATGTAAGTGGTTCGCACATCTTTTTGAGCGTCACTGATTTGCATTGAGTCTCACAGGTCCAGTATGGAATGAAGGCGCAAAAACTCACCCGCATCCTCCATACGTCAACGAGCCGCTCAATGTTCCGCATGCATATCAACTTCGGAGGACAGGTATTGCCGGCGTCAGCGTCTGCGTGAAATGCCTGGTTTGATGGCGCAGATTGTGACCGAACCGTTCTTCGCCGCCCTTTAGAGGGCGGGCTGCCTTTCTTCTTCGACGACTGGCGCATTTTCCAGCTTGGAGTTGCGAAGGCCGGTCTCCGCGGTCAATCTGCTGCGGCAGGAGATCGCGAATCGTCCTTTCTCGACTTCGACAAACTCGACGTTGTCGCCGGTCCTCAGTCCTAGCTTTTTGCGCACTTGTGGGGGAAGTGTGATGCGGCCGTTGAAGGTGACCATTGCGGTGGGCATTTGGAACCTCTAATGCCATTGTACCCGGTGGCCAACAGCCGGCCAACCGAAAAAAGCTGTGGAAAGCCGGGTGACGAGGCCTATGATTCGAGTTCCGTTCCCGCATCGCGTACAGCTTAACAGTAGAGGAATCAAAGCGTTGTGGCACCCTGTGGCCCTCGCAAAACTGGCAGTCAGACTGGGGGCAAAGTAGCCTCGAGCGCAGTGAAGAGTGCGATCATGGAATCACATGGACGTGCTCACCTCCGAAGCCGTGGTTTTGCGCACCTGGCCGGTCCACGAGGCCGACCTGATTGTGAGCTTTTTCACGCGGGACTACGGCCGGGTTCGAGGCGTTGCCAAGGCGGCGCTCAAGAGCCGCAAGCGCTTTGGCGGGGCGCTGGAGCCGATGACTCTGGCCCGCGCCTGGTTTGTCGAGCGGCCCCGCCAGGAGCTGGTCCGGCTCGATCAGCTTGAAATCCTTCGCTCGCCGCTCTCGGCTCCGGTCGATGCTGTGCGCATGACGGTGCTCAGTTTCTTTGCCGAGGTGCTGGACGAAGCGCTGCCCGACCACGATCCTCAAGAGACGGTCTTCCGCTTGCTCGTGGCTGTGCTGGAACAGACGACAGTCGCCCAGCCCTGGATGCCGCTGACCTATTTTCAGCTCTGGATGACGCGGCTCACGGGCCTCTTGCCCGACATCGCCCACTGCACGGCCTGCGGCGAGGCTCTGCGTGCTGCGGAAATCTCGTTCAATCTCCATGCCGATGGACTTTTCTGCGCGGTACACCGCAACGGCAACGCAAGCGAACTTTCAGCGGATTCGTGGCAACTGGCCCAGCGCATGTTGCGGGCGCCGGTCTCGGCCTTTGCCGCCGAAGACTGGCCCCGCCGTCGCGCGCAGGACCTGCGCCGCTTCACCCTTCAAGCCCTGGAACGGCACCTGGAGCGCAAACTGCGCTCCGCAGAGGCGCTGGCGCGGCTCGGAAGCTATCAGGGCTGATAAAATCGAGTGAGTCCCGACATGAGAGTGATGCCCTTGTCCTCATCCCAGTTTTTTTCCCAACCGAAGACTACCCCGCTCACCTTTCAGGAGCTTCTGTTCCGCTTGCAGGGCTTTTGGGCGGAACGCGGCTGTGTGATCCAGCAGCCCTACGACGTGGAAGTGGGCGCGGGCACCATGGCGCCGGAGACTTTTCTGCGCGTGCTGGGGCCCAAGCCATACAAAGTGGGCTACGCGCAGCCTTCGCGGCGTCCGGCCGACGGCCGCTACGGCGAGAATCCCAACCGCCTCTTCCGCCACACGCAATTCCAGCTCATCCTCAAGCCGCCGCCGGTGAACGTGCAGGAGTTGTATCTTCAGTCGCTCGAAGCCATCGGCATCGATCTCAGCAAGCACGACCTCAAGTTCGAGGAAGACAACTGGGAAGGTCCCACCGTCGGCGCATGGGGCGTCGGCTGGCAAGTGATGATGGACGGCATGGAAATTACCCAGTTCACTTACTTCCAGCAGTGCGGCGGGCTGGACCTCGATCCCATCTGCGCCGAGCTGACTTACGGACTGGAACGCCTTTGCGCCTTCATGCAAGACGTGGACTCGGTCTACGACGTGGTTTGGGCGCGCGATCCGGAGACCGGCGCTGTTGTGACCTATGGCGATGTGCGGCTGACCGAGGAGCTTCAATATTCGGTCTACAACTTCGAGGACGCCGATGTGGAGCGACTCTGGGCGCATTTCAACAGTTACGAAGCTGAAGCGCAGGCGCTGTTGGCGCGGGCGAATGCTCTGCTGGCGGATGAAAAAGCAACCGCGGCGGAGAAGCGGCGCTTCCCGCTGATGTCCACCTATGAGCTGGCGCTCAAGTGCTCAAACCTCTTCAACCTTCTCGACGCGCGCGGAGCCATCAGCGTCACCGAGCGGGTAGGCATGATCGGCCGCATTCGCAATCTGGCCGTAGGCGTGGCCAAGGTGTACGCGGCGCAACAAGTGACTTAGCGGCGTTCGCAGAGTTAGCCACGCTTCGCGTGTGTTAGCAAGTTAGCGAGTTAGCGGAAAGAACATTCAAAACTATGGCGGATTTCTTGTTGGAGATTGGGCTGGAAGAGGTTCCCGCCCGCATGATTGCCTGGGCTCAGCACGAGCTATTGAAGCGCGTTGAGATGCTCCTCGCGCGGGAACGTCTCGTTAATCGCAGCGGTTCGCTCGTTTGGACAAACGAGGGAATGCCTGAGGGCCTCTACGACGGTCTTCAGCACAATGAGACACAAGTCGCTCGGAGCTATTCGACGCCGCGCCGCCTTGCCGTGCTCGTGCACGATGTATTGCCGAAGCAGGAAGATCTACGAGATTTGGTAACTGGACCATCAGTAGCTGTGGGATATAAGGACGGCGCTCTTGCACCCCCTGGCTACGCATTTGCAAAGAAAGTCGGTATACCAGCCGAAGAGCTGCTCACGACAGAAACCGCAAAGGGTAAGTATCTTTCCGCCCGAGTGGTTCGCACGGGGCGTACCGCGGCTGAGGTACTAGCGGCCGAATTGTCGAAAGAGGTGTTGTCGATCTACTGGGCGAAAAATATGTACTGGCGCGCGGGCAAGCCGGAGCGGTTTGTGCGTCCGGTGCGCTGGGTCGTTGCGCTGCTCGACGCGGCCATTGTCCCGCTGGAGATTGCCGGCATCAAGGCAGGCAACGCGAGCCGCGGCCATAGAATCTTGCATGGCGAAACGCCAGTGGTGATAGATCAGCCCAAGAGCTATGCCGAGGTGCTGCGCAAGGCTTTTGTTGTAGTCGATGTGGCCGAGCGCAGGCAATCGATTCGCGAGGCGCTCGATGCGGCCACTCGCACCGTAGCCGGAGCACGTTGGCGTGAAGACGAACCGCTCATTGAAACCGTCGTCCACCTGACGGAATGGCCCACGGTGGTTCTCGGCAACTTCGAGACGGAATACCTTGATCTTCCCGATAAAGTTTTAGTCACGGTGATGCGTGACCATCAGAAATACTTCGCATTGGTAGATGAGAAGAAAGTTTTAAGTCAGAAGTTAGCTCCACAATACACTAAACTACTGCCATATTTTCTTGCAGTTCTGAATATCGAAGTCGATGATGAAGGTCGTGCCGTCATCCGCCACGGAAACGAACGAGTTTTGCGCGCTCGCTTCAAAGACGCCCGCTTTTTCTGGGACTTCGACCAGAAGACGCCGCTCACCGCGCGCGTTGAAAGCCTCAAAAACGTAACCTTCCAGAAGGAACTCGGCAGTTATTACTCGAAGATGACTAAGAGTATGCAGGTCGCATACAGACTTCATGAGATCTTGAAATCGCGCGGTTTTTCTGGCTATAGCTATGTGCAGCTGACGAAGGCCGTCGAACTGGCCAAAACCGATTTGACTACAGAATTAGTCAAAGAGTTTACCGAGTTACAGGGAGTGATCGGCGGACTGTATGCAAAAGCGCAGGGATTGGGCGATACGGTTGCGCAAGCCATCTATGATCAGTACACGCCTGCATTCATTCAGGACTCAATTCCGCGAACCGTTGAGGGTCAGTTGCTCGGCCTGGTCGACCGCATCCAAACCATTACCGCGATGTTCGGCATAGGCAATGCGCCTACTGGATCGAAAGACCCCTTCGCGCTACGCCGTGCCGCAAACGCTGTAATCAAGATATTGGCTGAATCAGAATTGCCGCTAACTCTGACCGATGTAGTTGAAGCCAGCGTTATTGAAGTGAGTAAAGAAGATAAGGCGAACAAAGAGCAGGTTGCCGCCTTCCTGCGCGAGCGTCTGAGTTTTTATCTCAAAGATGTGCGTGGCTCCGCCTACGATGTGGTCAGCGCAGTTCTAGCCGCGGGAGCCGACGATGTGCGCGATGCGATTGCCCGCGCCGAAGCGCTGACCACCGCGCGCGAATCCGCGGATTTCGCCGCCATCTCCGCCGCCTTCAAGCGCATCAAGAACATTCTGCGCCAGGCCGAGGAGAAGCATTTTGCCCTCGGTTCACCCAATGCAGTGAAACTCGCGCCTGAAGCGCTGCTGCTTGCGGCTGCCGCCGCCGCTCTCGCGCCGGTTGTCGCCGATCTCCGCCAGCAACGGGCCTACGGCGAAGCGCTGGCCGCCATCGCCACACTCCGCCCGGTGGTGGACGCCTTCTTCGACAAGGTGATGGTGCTCGATAACGATCCGGCGATTCGCGGCGCAAACCTCAGCCTGATCGACGAAGTTCTGCGCGGCTTCTCCGGCATCGCCGACTTCAGCGAGATCGTGACGGGATAGTGCTTGTCTCCCAGGTCCCAGAATCGGGACCTGGGGCACCCACTTTTCCAGTGATTTCTCCCGCATCCCCGGTTCGCATCGTCCGTCTACAATTAGTAGAGATGTCCGACACACTTTATCTGAGCCTGTGGTATCCAAACCTGCTCTTGGCTGCGCTCCCCGACAAGCTGACGGCGGTGCTGGGCGCGTTTGCCGCGCATGGCGGCGAGGCGCGCGTCTATGCCGCAACCGTGTGGCCGATGAGCTGGAGCGAGTCGCCGGTCTTTCAGCAGGTCTATGGCCGCCGAGTCGGAGCAAACTCGGATGGTACCGTCGCGCTGGGCGCTGAGCCGCGTCTTGCCGTTGAAGAGGCGCTCGAAATCCTGCACGATGACTATGCATACGAGTTCCAGATCGGCTGGAGCCTTTGGGAACTCGATTCCGCATCGGATTTTGAGCCTCGTTGGGTACGAGAGCCGCGGCTGGTGCGGGTGACGGGCTTTGGGCCTCTCTTTGACGAGGGGACTTATGAGGCCGACGGACACATCCGCATCGACTTCGGCTCGGATGCGCCTTTTCTTGAAGAGGACCTTGAGCTTGATTCCATGGCTGCCCGGCACGTCGAGGAAAATGTGCGCCAACTAGTCGAGTTGACCGCGGCGGTCGAGAAGGCCTCGGGAGCGACGGCGCGTCTGCTGTGGAGCGAACTGGGCGAGAGCCTCGCCTCGCGGCTGGCGGCCCGCCTATCGACGCGGCTTGGTGGGGTGAACTGACCGTGCGGCTAACCATCGAGCGGATGAGAATGCTGATAGTCGGAGCGGGAGTCCTGCTGCTGGCTTCGCTGGTGGTGTTTCTGGCCGTGGGCAAATGGAAAAACCCCTTCAATCGCCGCGACCTGCCCCAGCGGCTGGGGTTTGAGATCCAGCAGGAGGCCAATGGCGTCACCTTTTCTCATGCCTTGGGCGCTCATTCGCAGTTCAAGATTCATGCATCGAAGGTTGTCCAGTTGAAGCAGGGCAACGCTCTGCTGCACGATGTGAAGATTGAGCTTTATGGCGAAGACGGCAGCCGCGTGGACCGCATCGAAGGCGACGAGTTCGAGTACGACCAGCAGGCGGGCACGGCCAAGGCGACAGGGCCGGTGGAGATTACGCTGATGCGGCCGGGTGTTGCGCCGGCTATTGCGCCCAAGGCGGCTGCGGGACGTGTAGCGAGTGACAAGCCAAAGGGCAGCCCAGTGGTCTCGGCAGTCGAAGCTGCAAAGCAGGGCGAGATTCATGTGAAGACCAGCGGGCTTACATTTGACCAGCACAGCGGAGTGGCCACGACCAGCCAGCATGTGGTTTTTTCCATGGCGCAGGGAAGTGGCAGTTCAATGGGAGCCACATTCGATTCGCAGCAGAGCGTGCTGGTGCTGGATCGGACTGTGGAGTTGACGGCACGGAGGGGCGAGCAGACGATCCAGATCCATGCTCAGCACGCGGAGTTTGAACGCGAGACTCAGGTCTGCCGATTGCGCGCGGTTACGGCCGAATACCAGGCGGGGAAAGTAACGGCCGGCGACGCGAAGGTTCTCTTCCGCGAGGATGGATCGGCGGTGCGGCTGGATGCGATGAATGGTTTTACGCTGACGACTGCCATCGGTGGCCACGTTGCGGCACCCACCGGGCAGATGGATTTCGACGAGCACAACCAGCCTCGCCATGGGCTGCTGGAAGGCGGGGTGACGATGGACTCGGTGAGCGAGCCGGGAAACGGGGATGGATCAAGGCACCGGCACTTGCACGGAAGCGCGCCTACAGCCAATCTCGAATTCAACGCCCAGGGCAAGCTCCGCCACGCGCATCTGGAGCGAGGCGTGGTGATGGACAGCGAGGAGTTGAGCCAGTCGGCTAGCCAGACACAGCGCCTGAGCCGTCATTGGCGCTCGCCGGTGGCCGACGTCGATTTTCGCGACTCCGGTCATGGGCAGGTCGAACCGGTCGCAATGCGCGGAAGCGGCGGGGTGGTGGTGACGGGCGAGAGCCAGCGCGGCGCCGGAGCGGTTGCACCCTCCAGGCTTTCGGCAGACCTGGTGACGGGCGAGTTTGGGCCAGGGGCGCGGTTGACCGTCCTGCATGGGGTTGGCCACGCGAGCATCGAGGAGACCACCGCGACGGGAGCCCGGCAGGCTACGAGCGGCGACCGGGTGGAGGCGCATTTTGCGGTCCTTGCGAAGTCGGGTGCAAAGCGCGCGACGAATCGAGAGGACGATCTTGAGTCGGCCTCGGTCGAGGGCCATGTAGTGCTGACGCAGCAGGCGGCAGCCAAGCCCGGCGTGCCGCCTCCCGCGCCGCTGCGGGCTACCTCGGGCCGCGCCGTTTATGAGGCTGCCGGGGAGTGGCTGCACCTGACGCTGAGTCCGCGGGTTGTGGACGGCGCTTTGCAGCTTACGGCCGACAAGGTGGATGTTTCGAGGGCCTCGGGCGACGCCTTTGCACACGGCAACGTAAAAGCGAGTTGGACCGATGCGGGCAGCGGAAGCAACGGGCGGCAGGGAAGGCCCGCTGCCAGCCAGGGCAGTGTGGCTCTGGGCGGGCCTATGGGCGGGCAAGGCCCGGCGCATGTCATCGCCGCCGAGGCTGAACTGCGGCAGGCGACCGGCGAGGCCACCTTCCACGGGCAGGCGCGGCTGTGGCAGCAGGCCAACTCGATTGCCGCGCCGGTGATCGTGCTGGACCGGGCGCGGCAGACACTGGTGGCGCGCACGACGGATCGTACTGAGCCGGTGAGGGCCGTTCTGGTGACCGCTGGCCCTGAGGCTGGCAACGAAGCGGGCAAACAGCCAGGGAAATCAAGCCAGCCTGCCGTGATCCGGGTGCGCGGCGGCGACTTGAGGTACTCCGAAACAGAGCGCAAGGCGGTAATGCATGGGGGAATTCTGGGCGCCGTGGTTGCCGAGACTGGAACCGCGACTTCATCTTCGGATCTGGTTGAGGTTAAGCTGCTGCCGGCGGGGAAGGCTATTCAGGGACAGGCGCAGGTGGAAGCCATGACGGCGCGCGGTCATGTTGTGCTGACCTCCGAGGGACGTCGCGGGACCGGAGAGCAGTTGGTCTTTACCAGCGCCACGAATGAGTACATTTTGACGGGAACGGCGACAGCGCCGCCGAAGATGAGCGATCCGGCGCGAGGAACCGTCTCGGGAGAGGCTTTGATCTTCCGTGGGCGCGATGATAGCGTCAGTGTCGAAGGCGGGGGTAGCAAGACGACGACGCAGACCACCGCGCCGAGGTGAGGAATCCCTCTGGTTAGCGAGGAGAGATTGATCGGAGTACGACATGGAATTCATCTACAGGATCAGTGAAGCGGAGTATTTGAGAGCTTTTAAACCAAAGCTTAAGGTGCAAAGTCTCATTGCGGCGATTTTGTTTTGGGTCATCGTCCTCGCGTTCCTGATGCTTGTGATCACTGGCGTCCAGCACCTTGCGCAACAAGCACCCGTTGCACAGCAGCCTCCGGTTCATCGCGTGTGGTCTCATTCCAATGCCAGCGAACTGTTCTTGGATTTTGGTTTTCTTCTTCTGATGGTCGGGGCGTGGGTCTTGCATTCAGTAGTCAGGCCAAAGCTTCGGCGTCGCCAATACCGAAAAGACCCTGCCATGCAAGGGGAATTCACAGTGAACCTTACACCGGACTCAATCTCTGTCCAGAATTCGGCTGGAACACTCTCTCGATCCGGGTGGAATGTCTATTTTGGCTGGTACGAGGCAAGAGGCGTGATCGTGCTGTTATCTCACCTCGCGACGCCCATATTGATTTTGATTAGCCTTACGGGTCTTTCCGAGGCGCAACGCGATGAACTGCGCGGCATCCTGACAGCGGCCATTCCGAGGAATCGAAAAGGCCGCCGTGCGTCTTGATGGGCAGGATGGTAGATTTGTTCTTTAGCGAGGTGGCGGGACGACCGACCGATGGATACACTGATCGCCGAAGGAATCGGCAAGACATACAAGGGGCGGCAGGTGGTTCGCGGAGTCGACCTGAAGATCTCCCGCGGCGAGGTGGTGGGCCTCCTGGGTCCAAATGGCGCCGGCAAGACCACCTGTTTTTACATGATTGTCGGACTGGTCGAGCCCGACGCCGGACGCGTGCTGGTCGACGAGACCGAGATCACGCAGACGCCGATGTACCTGCGTGCACGCAACTTCGGCATCAGCTATCTGCCCCAGGAGCCCTCCGTCTTTCGCAAGCTGACCGTCGAGGAAAACATCCTGGCGGTGCTCGAGGCGCAGCCCCTGGGCAACCGGGAGCGACGCGTCCGTACCGAGCGGCTGATTCACCAGTTGAATCTCGGGCACATCCGCACCACGCGCGGCTACGCGCTCTCTGGCGGCGAGCGCCGGCGCGTCGAGATTGCCCGCTCGCTGTGCATCCAGCCCAACTTCATCCTGCTCGACGAGCCCTTCAGTGGCATTGACCCGATCGCCGTGCTGGAACTGCAGAAGATTATCTTCGAATTGAAGGCGGACGGCATAGGGGTTCTGATCACCGACCACAACGTGCGCGAAACCTTGAGCGTGACCGACCGGGCTTATATCATCGCCGAAGGGAAGATTTTTTTTGCGGGAACTCCCCATGAGCTGGGGAACAACGTAGATGTGCGGCGTCTTTATCTGGGGGAGGGATTCACGCTGGGTTGATGCGGGCTTCGGCCGTGGCGCGCCGTTGCCCCGTTCGGAAATAAGATACACTTGGTTAACGGTCCGGCTCTTTCGGCGATGCGCTTCCGGGAGTGTGGTTCGGCATTTCACTAATCACCGGGAACCTGACGAACCGAGGATTCAGGAGCTGCCGCAGAGGCTCCCCGGGCGGGGTGGAAAGCTTGGATGCGAGGAGTTATTGGGGGCAATTGGATGGTTGTCCGCATTGATCTCAATCGCGTAGATTGATCGGGACGATTTGATTCTTCCGTGCGCCAGCAGGGGATTGAGGAAAGACCTCCAACCATGTTCAGGATCCAGGACTCGGCATCGAATAACTTCGATTTTCTCAGGCTCTTCTGCGCGGTTCTGGTGATCTTATCCCATTCCTATACGATTGCGACAGGGACACCTGCGGACGAGCCTCTCGTTCGAGTGACTCATGGTTATGTCGCATTTGGCCAGATTGCCGTGGACGTATTCTTTGTGATCAGCGGCTACTTGGTCACTGCCAGTCTCATGCGCTCCATGTCAATCTGGTCCTATTTCAGGAAGCGGATCTCGCGCATCTATCCCGGTTTTATCGGAGCCACGCTCTTTAGTCTCCTTTTCGTTGGCCCGCTCGCTGCCGGGAGCCTGCAAGGGACAACAGTCCTTTCGCGAGCGGCACTGGTGATCTTCCGTACGCTCTTTCTCAGCGATTTGCGATGGCGTGGGGCCTTTTCGGGTAATCCGTTGCGGGGGGATGTTAACGGTTCTATGTGGACAATTCCCTTCGAGTTTGCATGCTATGTAATGGTGGCAATTCTGGGCCTTTGCGGCGTGATTCGCGCACGGCGCGCCTGCCTGCTTCTCTTTGCGATTTGTTGCGTGGCCAAGATAGGTTTTTCAATTTATGTCTGGAAATTCAATCCGGCGATACGGGATGAGTTTGTCGCCAGGGGAATCAGTTTTCTGCCGTTGTTCCTGGCCGGCGCGGTGGGTTATCTTTACCGGGACAGGCTGGAGTTCCGTGCCCCCTGGGCGGTTGTCTCGCTGCTGACGCTGGGCGCAGTTGCCAACCTTCCCTATGGGTTGGGGTGCGTTTTCCCCTTGGCCGGCGCATATCTGGTTTTGTTTTTGGTACACAGCCCGCAAATTCATCTCAATCATTTTGGGCGCCACGGAGATTTTTCCTATGGCGTTTATCTTTATGCGTGGCCCATCCAACAGCTTGTCGTGCAGCGCGTGGGTGGGCCCATGAAACCGCTTGCGCTGTTCTTCCTCGCCACTCCTTTGACCCTTGCGGCGGCGATATTGAGTTGGTTCCTCATCGAGCGGCGGTTCCTGTCGCGCTCGCGTTTGCAACACTGAGCCTCCGTCTGCGCGTTACTGGCGAACCCCTCCGCGCTCATCCCAACGCAACGAAGCGGTGAGATAGACTGTGTGAGAGGCGCTGGCAGGGCCTTGGAAACAAGGTGGATGTGCGACGACTCTATCTGGGGAAGGGTTTCTCGCTGAGTTGATGAAGACTTCGAGCGGAGGCTCAAGCCCGGTTACAGGCAGTTTGCCTTCCGTCAACCCCTGAAAGCTCAAAGCGGCGCCCTCGTTTCCAAACAGAGATTTCCGGATTCAGTGTCGTCCAAACGGGAACAGACGGTTCGGGGTGAGACAGTATACCCTTAACCTTATTGTCCACTCGGATACACTTGAGATGAGTGATTTTGCACCTTTTGCCCCAATCGCGGAACGATGCGTCCATCTTTCCCATTGCAAGAGAGCGGCGAGAAGCGCGCTTCCAAAACTGAGTCGAAACGGGAATTGAGTCCCTCCATATGGCGCTGCTACAACCGAGATTGAGCCTGAAGGTCGCGCAACGTCAGATCCTGACTCCAGGCCTGATGCAGATGGTGAGCGTACTTGCGCTCAACAAGCTCGAGCTGAAGGAGATGATCGATGCCGAGATGGTGGAAAATCCCGTCCTGGAAGAGATTGACGAGACGGTTCCGATGCTGGATCAGGTCGCGGGCCGCCAGGAGCTCATGGAACGCGGGGTCGCGGAGCGTCCGGAGCTGGGGGTTGAGGAGCCCGCGGCCCCACCCAAGGATTCTTTCAACGAGGTCGACTTCGGATCGTACTTTCAGGAGTATCTGGACCCCGGTTATCGCACACAGCCGGAGTATGAAGAGAGCGAAAAGCCCTCGTTTGAAAACTTTCTCTCCCAGCCTACGACTCTCACCGATCACCTGGCGTGGCAGCTGGCAGGTTTGACCCTGGAGCCCGGACTGCGTGAGGCGGTGGAGTTCGTCATCGGCAATCTGGATGGGGACGGTTATCTGGCTGGCAGCGAAGAAGAACTGGCGGCGGCATTTGAAGAATCTCCAGCGCTTCCTGAGCCCAACGGGGAATCGGCCCTTGAGCTGTTGCACCGCGGCCTTGACCTGGTGCGGCATCTTGATCCTGCCGGGGTGGGCGCGCGCGATCTGCGCGAGTGCCTGATGATCCAGATTGAGGCACAGCAGCGTGAGTTCGTGCATCTGTTTGCACAGCCCGCGCCTGAGCTGGCCGATGATCCGCACGGCAGCTTCCGCGCCGAGGCCGAGGCGCACATCGAGGAGCGGCGGCGCAGCATGGAGGTGGCGGCGCTGATCGTGGACCGGCATTTGCCGCTTCTTCAAAAACGAGACGTGAAGGAACTGGCTCGTGCGGCCCAGATTACCCCCGACGAGGCGCATGCCGGGGTAAGCTTCATCCGTACCCTCGACCCGCGTCCCGGCCGCCTCTACAACCGCGAACAGGCGCGACTGATCGAGCCTGACGTGGTGTTCATCAAACGGGGTGACACCTGGATCGTATCGATGAACGAGGAGGACATGCCCAGCCTGCGGCTCAGCCGGCGCTACCGGCGGATGCTGGCCGCCGAAGGCACCGACAAAGAGGTGAAGGACTACGTCAAGGAGCGCTTCCGCTCCGCGCTGCAACTGATGCGCAACATCGCCCAAAGGAAGAGCACCATCCTGCGGACTTGTGAGGTGATTGTCCGCCGCCAGCAGGACTTCCTCGAGCGGGGTGTCGAGGGACTGCGCCCGATGATGATCAAGGAAGTTGCCGAGGAGATCGGCGTTCATCCCTCGACGATCAGCCGCGCCGTGGCCAACAAGTATGCCCACACTCCGCAGGGAGTAATCGAACTGCGCTTCTTTTTCTCAGAAGGCTCGAATGGGCCCGAGGGCGCCGACACGCCGCTGCTGGTGCTCAAAATGAAGGTCCGCAAGCTGATTGAGGAGGAGGACGCGCGCCATCCGCTGACTGACGACCAGTTGGCCGCCAAGCTCCAGGCCCAGGGCATCCAACTGACCCGCCGTACCGTGGCCAAATATCGCGAAGACATGAACATTCCCTCGACCCACCAGCGGCGAAAGCGCGAAGGGTGAAGCCAGTGGACAGTGAACAGTTGTCAGTTGAACCGCTTGCGCAAATAACTGGCGATCGTTCCACCCTTTCAGATTGGAGAAACAGGCGAACTGACCACTGAAAACTGACAACTGACCACTGTTGGTATAGAATCCGAAGTTCTCCAGCCGATAACCAGGCTGCGGGAAAGAGCAGCAAAAAAACAAGAAGCGGAGGCTGACCATGGAAGTGGAGTTCACCGCCAGACAAGTGAAGATCTCCAAGGCGCTGCGCACGCAGGCCGAGGAGGGGATGGAACCGATTGCCCGCATATTGGGCAAAAGCGCGCGCGCCAGCGTGGTTTTCAGCGCGCTGAAGCGTCTACAGGTTGCCGAGGTGACCATTCAGGCCCGGCTGCAGACCATTGCAGCCTCGGGCGAGGCCGACACGCTGGAGGCGGCACTGCGCCAGGCGCTTGACCACGCCGAGAACCAGGCGCGCCGGCATCGCGACAGGCGCATCGGGAGCAAGCGGCTGCCGAAAGAGGAGAAGGTGCTCACCGCGCCTCCGGTGGCCCGGCCCAAGGCCCGCGCCGCGCAGCCAGAGAGCGACGGTGCTGAGGCGGCGCCTGCGCGCGCACGCAAGAAGGCCAGCGCGGTGATTGCCGTGCATTCCTTTCCGGCCCGCAAGACTGTCGTCGAGCCCCACATCATCGCTAACGGCGAGGCCATTGCCCTGAAGGCCATGACCATTGAGGAAGCGGTGAAGGATGCCGAATTCCGGGATTGCGACCTGCTGATCTTTAGCAATCCATCGGGAGATACGTTCGTGCTACACCGCCGCCGCGACGGCCAGATGGAACTGGTTGAGCTTCCGTAAGCCTGCACCGAAAGGGGCAAAGCGATTGTCTTGCTGGATCGGAGGTGCGCAACTGCTCTGAGCAATGCGCAGTTTGCGCCTCCCGGTGTAGCATGAGCCCATGACGTCTTCAAAGCCTACATCCCGAATGACTTCTGCGCGTGCGGCTGGCGATGATGCCAAGGGAGCGGAGAAACCGCGCAAGGAATTGGTGATCGTCACTGGAATCTCCGGCGCCGGAAAAGCCACGACCCTCAAGGCCTTTGAGGATCTCGGCTTCCACGCCGTGGATAATCTTCCGCTCGAACTGCTGCCCGATTTTGCCGCGTTGGTTGAGAAATCTGCTGAAATCCAAAATGCGGCCATCGTGGTCGATGTCCGCGAGGGGCAGACCCTGGACCGTTTGCCACAGATTCTCAAACGGGTAAAGATGCTTCTTCACACGCGGGTGGTCTTTCTGGATGCGCAGGATGCGGTGCTGGTTCGGCGCTACTCCGAGACCCGCCGGCCGCACCCGCTTGGGCGGCAGGAGACGGTCTCGCGCTCCATCGTCGAAGAGCGGCAACTCCTGGACCCCATTCGCAACGTGGCCGACACTCTGATCGACACCTCGAACTTCAACGTGCACGAGTTGCGAGCCAATATCCAGGCGCGGTTCGGACAGGAGGAGGAGACCAAGCGCCTGCTGGTTTCCTGCCTGAGCTTCGGCTTCAAGAACGGCGTGCCGCTGGACGCTGACATGGTTTTCGATGTGCGCTTCCTGCCCAATCCCCACTTTGTTCCTGAGTTTCGCAAACTGACCGGGCTCGACCCCAGGGTTGCGGCCTATGTGCGCGGCTTTCCCCAGACGATTGAGTTCTTGAACAAGGTCAAGGAGCTCCTGCTTTACCTTCTGCCGCATTATGTAAACGAGGGCAAGAGCTATCTGACCGTGGCCTTCGGCTGTACCGGCGGCCAGCACCGCAGCGTGATGATGGTCGAGGAGATTGCCGCGGAGTTGAAACGGGCCGGCTACCAGGTCAAATCGCTGCATCGGGATACGCCGCGGTGACCGACAATCTCATCCTGATCACGCTGCTGGTCAAGCTGGGCGTGGTTGCATCTGTGGCCAGCGTACTGGCGCGCGTCAGCACATTCCGGCGGCTCTTCTTTGCCGAGCAGCGCCGGCCCCGGCAGACCCTGGCGTTGCTGGCGTTCTTTCTTGTGCCGCTGACCCTGGGGGTATGGGTGCGGATCGCGGTACCCAACTTTCTGGCCGCCGACATCTCCTTCGAAACAGTCATTCTGCTGGGCCTGCTCTTGGGGCCTGAGTGGGCCATGCTGGGCGGAGTCGTGCTGTCGGGGCCGGCGGTCTATAACCACGAGTTTTTGGCCTTGCCCTTCAACGCGGCTCTGGGCCTCGCGGCGGGCCTGCTGGGCCGGTTTGTCGAGAGGGAGGAGATCTGGTCGTTCACGCCTTTCATCGACCTGAGCCTCTACCGCTGGGTGCGCCGCAACCTGCGCAAGCCGCGCATCGACCGCCAATTCCTCATGCTCTTTCTCATTGTCGCGGCCGAAGCCTGCCGCGACTGGATTGCCCACGCCTTTCCCCACCGGCTCTTTGCGCTGCTCGCCAGTCAATGGTGGCTACAGGCGCTGGTGGGTCTCTCGGCGCCTATAGTTGTCGGCATTGCGCTCAAGGTGTGGAACGCGCTGCGCATCGAACTCAAACTCGAAGAACAGAAGCGCTTGTTGCTCGAGGCCCGGCTCGACGCTCTACAGCGCCAGATCAATCCTCACTTCCTCTTCAACACACTCAACTCCATCGCTTCCCTGGTGCGGTTGCGGCCTGAACTGGCGCGCGAGATGACGGTCAAGCTGGCCAACATTCTCCGCGCTTTGCTCAAGGATCACGATACCTACGTTCCGCTGAGCGAGGAACTGAAGTTCACAGACGACTACCTGGACATCGAGGTGGTCCGCTTCGGCGCCGAAAAGCTGCGCGTCGAAAAGGAGATCGATCCGCGAACCTTGGCGGTTCTGGTGCCCAGCATCCTGCTGCAGCCGCTCATCGAAAACAGCATCAAGCACGGTCTGGAGCCGCGCATCCACGGCGGCACAGTCACTCTGCGCAGCCGCCTGAACGGGGAAAGGGTGCTGATCGAGGTAGCCGACGACGGCGTTGGCATGGGCAACCGCCCCGTATCGGCGCTCAGCCGCACCGGTGCGGGCATCGGCATGAAAAATGTCCAGGAGCGGCTGGAGGTCCTTTACGGCAACCGGGCGCGTTTCACCGTGGTGAGCAATCCAGGGCGGGGCACGCTGGTTTCGATCGAGATTCCGGCCGGCCTGCCGGGTGCGGCTTGAGCAAAATCAGGGTCAATTCACCCTCTTGATAACTCTCAAAGGTGGCCTCTTCTTTGGGAAAAACCCACTTGAGATCTATGGCCTTGGATACAGCTACCCTGATTCTGCTAAGGTTTGCCGTTGTATCAGACCTTCTGGCGAGGGGCGGCCTTAGCTCTGGCGCGGGCTAAAAGCCATTGCTTGTATTCGTCTTGAACGGACAATCCGGGCTTTCGGGGCGGGCGGTTTGGCCGGGCGAGATACTGGAGCCACTCCTGGTAGTCATCGACTGTAGCGGCGGCGGCGACCGCACTGGCAACAGCGGCAGCCTTTTGCGCAGCCTCTCCTTTTGGGACCTGGGGTGCATTCGCATAGCTCTTATTGCGCCCCTTGAACAGCCAGTTGCGTTCAAAGATGGCAATAATGGGAACACAGTAACGAATGTACCCGAAGAATGGGATGTGCCGGCCGAATCCGATCGCAACAACGAGCACGAGACAAGCCAGATGGGTTGAAATCGTTGAAATAATGGGCAAGGAAATGCCCGTTTCGTGCTTGGCGGTTATCACAAGCCACGCAAGGAAGAGGTGGAAAGAGATAAGAATAGATGCAAAGACGGACAATAGGAGATTTGGCAAAAGGAGTAATCCCGCCACGAATCCAATAAGGTTAGAAACCACGAATGCGAATAGATCGATGCCTTCCAATCCCAACAGTGCAAACAATCCTCCCATTGCTTTTTTCCTCCCTATTCCCGGCTGTTCAGATGATTGACTGGATGATACTTCCACTGCCGCCTAGACTGTCAAGCGAACCTTCACAAACCATGCGCCCCTCACTTCTGCGGCATGCTCTAGCGACAGCCCACGCTAAATTCTCAAATCATGGCGCGTTTCACGGTGCTGGCATAGGGATCCAAGGCCACCGCGCTGGACGGAAGGCTTAACCTTTGGGGGTGTCGAGCCTTACCTGTTGATCAACGCTTCGGGTGAGCTGCGAGCCGGTTTTTGGCGCGGACTAGAATCCACTGCTTGTATTCGTCCTGAACGGACATTCCGGGTACCCGAGGCGGGCGGTTGGGCTGGGCGAGATAGCGGAGCCAGTCCTGGTAATCATCGACCGTGGCGGCGGCGGAGACGGCTGCGGCTCTTGTTACGGCTGCGGCCCCTGCTTTCTCGGATGAGACTGCGACTTCGTTCTTCTTCTTACCCCTGGAAAAAAGCCACTTGATTTCAAATACACCCAGTGCGGGAACGACATAGCGAATCAACCCGAAGTATGGGATGTGGCGCAATTCGATTCCGAGGAAAACGACAAGGATGAGACAGATCGGATGGGTCAGAATGGTCAACCCAATGGGCGGAGTGAAGCCCGTCTCGTACTCGGCGGTCATCACAAGCCAAACCAGAAAAAGATGATAAGTAATCAGCACGTAGGCAAAGATGAACCATGCGCCCTCTGGAAGAAAGGATGAAGCTATATATCCGAGCAAGGTGCAGAATACAAATGCAACTGCGTTCCTGGCTGCCAGCAAAAGGTTCATAACCTTTCTCCTCATTCCTGGCTTTATTGATTATTGTTGGGATAATAGTTCCACTGCCGCCTGGCTTGCAAGCCAACTACCGGGGAGCGGGCAGACCGCTCGTCATGTCCCATCGGCCGGGGGCTCGGACGCCAAAGCATCTCTTTTTTGCCCCTTCTTGCACAGCCCCTCGCGGTATCCTCAGTTCATGGTGCGTTTCACGGTATTGGCGTCGGGTTCCAAGGGCAACAGCACAGTTGTCTCCGGCGGGCGGACTCGGATTCTGGTCGATTGCGGACTGAGCTGCCGTGAGCTCTTCCGGCGCATGAAACTGGTGGAAGAGGAGCCGGAGACGCTGGACGCGATTCTCATTACCCACGAGCACTCGGACCATGTAAACGGCGTTGCCGTGACCGCGCGCAAGTTGGGTATCCCGGTCTATTTCACTGAAGGAACGCACCGCGCCTGGATGCGCTGGCTGACGCCGCGGCGGCAGATGACTTATGCCCAGTGGCTGGAGCAGTGTCGTAAGCAGGCTGCGGAGCGTCAGGCCGAGGCAGACACGACGGCCCAAGAGGGTGAGGCGGATGAGAGCGATCTTCTGGAAGGAGCCGAAGCTTCGCCAGAAGCAACTGAGCCTATTTCAAAACCCAAGACTAAGGACCCAACCTGGCTTCCCGCGGTCGAATACTTCCGGGCCGGCGAGCCCTTTGAGATCGGCGACATTGCCGTCAGCCCTTTCACCATTCCCCACGACGCCGCAGACCCGGTGGGCTTTGTCTTCCGCGCTGAAGGGGTGCGGATGGCCTCGGCCACCGACCTTGGCTACATTTCGCCCAACGTCAGGCAGCAGCTTCAGGGCGTTGACCTGCTGCTGCTTGAATCCAACCACGATCTGGAAATGCTGCGCGACGGCCCTTACCCCTGGTCGGTGAAGCAGCGGGTGCTCTCGCGGGTCGGTCATCTGTCGAACGAGGCGGCCGCGGGCTTCCTCGAGGACGGATACGACGGTCAGGCAGCCTATGTGATTCTTGCGCATCTATCTGAAAGCAATAATCTTCCAGAGCTGGCTCGGGTCGCCGCTGAGCGCGCCTTGAGCTGCCGGGCGAGCCTGCTGGCCAACCGGCTGCTGTTGGCCAAGCAGCACGAGCCGCTTTCTGCTATTTACTTTTAAATGAGATACGTTAGAATGATAGGAGACGGGTATCACTCTGTACCAGGTGAATTGGCGAGGGACGCGCCGGGGCGATTTTGCGACGGCGGGGCGGAGCGGATGACGGCGGTACCGAATCACGTACCGCGGATGGAGCCGCCGGAAATTGAAGCATACCGTTGCCACGTGAGCCGCGCAGGACCATGGCGGTTGAGCACACATCCTTTGCAAAGTGAGACTTTAAATCTATGGCAAGAACCCGATGCACAGACACAGTCGTTGGCGGCATTTTAGCCAGTTGGCGGTATGACATCTCAGGGATCTCCCCGGAGATGCGCAAGGACTACGAACAGCATCTGGCCGAATGTCCCCACTGTAGCGCGCGACAGAGCTTCCACCGCGGTCTGGATGTGTCGCTGGCTGTTTTGACCTCGCTGGCGGTCTTCTTCTTCCTCTTCGCGCTGGCGGTTCTCAAACACATCAAGCCGCTGGAGCATATGGCCTTCAATATCTTCGGCTTGGATATCGCCGATACCTACCATATGCTGGTGTCTGCGGGCATTG
>Ga0302140_10001010_pt1 | contig 36753 bp, 38 predicted proteins | sample I_Bog_E1_1_FD_202095 | JGI IMG/M metagenome (GOLD analysis project Ga0302140, IMG submission 202095) | Peat permafrost microbial communities from Stordalen Mire near Abisko, Sweden - I_Bog_E1_1 | ecosystem: Environmental > Terrestrial > Soil > Wetlands > Peat | place: Sweden: Abisko, Stordalen... | reverse complement strand
TTTCTTTGGGTTTGGCCCACGGTCCGATGCGCTCGACGGCGACCGACCCGATTGGACCCTCGAGGCCCGTTGCAGCGCTTACGACTAGGGCTATTACACGCTGACCCCATTCCTCGTCGTCCACCGAAGTCACCGCGACGTCTCTGACCCCGGGTATCGAGGCGATGAGCACTTCAAGGTCGTCGGGCCAGAGTTTCTCGCCACCCGTATTTATGACGTAGCCGACACGGCCCTTGACCGACACCTGCCCGTGGACGACGTCGCCGGCGTCACCAGTGGGAAACCAGTCGTCGCGCCCATCGGGCCCGAGTACCCGTGGACGAGCCATACTCCGGTACGAGCGAAAGAGCGTGGGAGTGCGTACCGCGAGTTCGCCCGCAATACTGACGACTTCCACGCCTTCGAGAGCTCGCCCGTCGTAAACAATGCCTGAACCGGTCTCGGTCATGCCCCACGTCGCGACGATGTTCTCCCCGAGCGCCGACGGAGGGCGAGCGCCACCGAGCAGCACTTTCTCGAAGCCCGTGACGTCGTGACGGGCGAGTTGAGTGCGCACGAGCGCGATGTGGGTCGCTCCGTGACGCGTGGCGCCGTCGATGTCCGATTCGTCGCCCCACAACAGGGTGGCGTCGTCGAAGATTGCGCGCAAGAGCACGGCAAGACCGCCAATATGGTTGGCTGGCAATACGGGGTACCAAACGGTCGGGCGTTTCCCTCGCAGACTCTTTTGGGTGATCACCGCACTCGCCTCGAGCGCCTCCCAGGTCAACTCGGCTGCTTTGGGAACGCCACTCGAGCCTGACGTCAGCATTACTAGACCGACGTCGTCTTCGACCATGCGTCCATTGGTTGTTCGCTCTCGGCCATTAACACCGAGGACCGCGGTCGCGCCCAGGGCGTTGAGTTCTTCCTGGCGACGCTGCGGTGAAACCCGTTGGTCAAGAACGCAGAATGCTTCGCGCGTCTCTACACAGCGCCGAAGCGCACGTTCAAGTTCGGAACCTAGACCAAGGTCGAGTGCGAGCAAAGACTTCACAGGGTGACACTAGGTCCTCACGACTAGGTTATGTACCGATAAGGACGGCAAAGTGGCTTCACTCCGACACGAGATTCGCATCGCTGCGGCGCCGGACGAGGTCTGGGCCATCTTCACACGACCGGAGTCGATTCCCGAATGGTTCCCGGGTATCGACTCGTGCACCGTCGAGGGAAATGTTCGCGTCATCAAGACCACCATCGGTCTGGAGATGCCCGAGGAAATACTTACCAACGATCCGATCATTCGACGCTTCGTTTATCGTATTACGTCACCGGTCTACCGGTTCCACCTGGGTGTCATTGACGTGATCGAAATTGGACCCAACGATTCGCTCTGCGTTTATTCCACGACCGCAGAACCCGACGCGCTCGCGCTCATCATCGCGGGTGCCACGATGGGAGCCCTGGCCCAGATAAAGCACTTGGCGGAAGGCCCCTAGGAGACGTCATGGGACGCAAGATCCTCTTCATCACGACCGATCAACAGCGATACGACACGCTGGGCGTCAACGGAAGCACTCTGGCGCGAACGCCAGTACTGGACCGCCTGGCTTCCGAAGGTATTCGTTACCAACGTTGTCAACCCACGTCGGTCGTGTGCATGCCCTCAAGGGCTTCGATGCTGACCGGTCAGTTTCCGTCGACCCACGGTGCATGGATGAACGGAGTACCGCTCGCCATAGATGCACCATCGGTAGCCGAGAGCCTGCACGACGCGGGCTACGCCACGGCGCTCATTGGCAAGGCTCACTTCGAGCCCTTCATGGATCCCTTCGGGCGATTCGCCGAAAACTCGCTAGCGAGTTTGGGAATCCCCACGATCGAGCAGCCTTGGTTCGACGGTCGTCGCGGGGTGCACCGCGGATTCGATTACCTCGAGTTCGCCACCCACGGCGTGATGGGCCCGCTGCACTACGCCAAGTGGATGGCGGCGAACCACCCTGAGAGCCTGAGTGGCTTCTATCAGGTCGTCGACGGCGATTTGAACGTGAACGCCGCGGGTGGGGGTGACACGGGCGCGCCTCAGGTGAAGATCAACGACGTGCCACGCGAGTGGTACCACACCGACTGGGTCGCCCAGCGTACGATCGATTGGCTCGGTGCGCAGTCGAATGATCGAGACTGGTTTTGCTGGATGAGCTTTCCCGACCCGCACCATCCCTGGGATCCGCCGAAATCCGAGATTGGACGCGTTCCATGGAAGGACGTCGAGCTACCGTTGAACTACCCCGAGCGAGCGAGCGAGCGAGAAGCGCTTCTCGACCAAAAAGCCCGCCACTGGCGCGCGTGGTACGATGGCACGCTCGTGTCGAACTACGAGGCACCCGCCAAGTGGGTGCCCGCCACGATGAGCGCGGACCAGGTCCGAGAAGTGAACGCCCTGAACGCCGTTGAAGTCGAACTGATCGATGAAGCCGTCGGACGCGTGTTAAAGAGCATCGAGGAAAGGGGCTGGGGTGACGACGTCGACGTGATCTTCACGACTGATCACGGCGAGTTCCAGGGCGATTTCGGTTTGCTCTTCAAGGGTCCCTATCACGTGGACGCCTTAATGCGCCTTCCACTGATCTGGCGACCTGCGAAGACCACCAAGACCACGCCGGGTGTCGTCACGGCCCCCGTGAGTCTTGTTTCGTTGGCGGCGACTTTTCTGAGCGTGGCGGGGCGACCCGCACCAGCCTGGGTCGAGGGGGACGCGTTACCCCAAAGCGACGATGAGGCGAGGACCCGAGCTCAGGACGCGACCGTGACCGAGTGGGATTCGGCGCTCTTTGGCGTGGACGTTCACGTGCGGACGATAGTCACCAAGGAACATTTGTATACAGAATACGGGCGGGGCACCTTGCACGAAGGAAACGAGGGTGAACTCTATGACCTGCGTGACGACCCTCTCCAGCGTGTGAATCTCTTTAACGACCCGTCACTCGCGAACATTCGAGCGACGTTGCACGAACGATTGCTCGCACACGCAGATCGTCCCGGGGATCGCGCGAAACCGGGAATATTGATGGCCCCGGTCTGAGCAGTTGTAGCGTGGTCGTCATGCCCGACACCGTTATCCATGGTTCGCCACTCGACCCGGTCGAGGAGTTCAGATCTCATCCTTTGCCGACGTTCGAGCGTCGTGGCGACTTTCAGGACATCATTTATGAAGTCGCAGAGGGGATCGCGCGCATCACGATCAATCGACCCGAACGACGCAACGCCTTTCGACCCCAGACTCTCTTTGAACTCTCGCGTGCCTTTGAGAGTGCCCGCGACGACATAAGCGTGGGGGCGATCATTCTCACGGGCGCCGGGCCTGATGCGTTTTGTTCGGGGGGAGACCAGAAGATACGAGGTGACGACGGCTACATTGGCGATGACGAAGTGGCTCACCAGGGAGTCGGCCGGCTGAACGTGCTCGATCTGCAGATTCAGATTCGTCGACTGCCGAAGCCAGTGATCGCACAGATCGCGGGCTATGCGATCGGGGGCGGACATATCTTGCATTTGGTGTGCGACCTCTCGATCGCCGCTGACAACGCTCGCTTCGGTCAAACCGGACCACGGGTGGGTTCCTTTGACGGAGGGTACGGATCGTCGTTGCTGGCACGCACGATTGGTGTCAAGCGCGCCAAGGAAGTCTGGTTCCTCTGTCGCCAATACGACGCCGCTCAGGCGTTGGATTGGGGACTGGTCAATACGGTCGTGCCCCTCGCTCAGCTGGAGAAGGAGACCATCGCGTGGTGCCGTCAGATCCTCACGCTGTCACCGTTGGCGCTTCGCATGTTAAAGGCGGGCTTTAACGCGGCCGAAGACGGGCTCGCGGGCGTCCAGCAGTTAGCGGGTGACGCGACGATGTTGTTCTACATGTCCGAAGAGGGCCAAGAAGGTCGCAACGCCTTCGTCGAGCACCGAAAGCCAGACTTCTCGAAGTTCCCCAAGCGCCCATGACCCAAGTGCCCGGGCCGTATCGAAGGTGGGTCCTCGCCGCGCGTCCTCGCACGTTGCCGACCGTGATGGTGCCAGTTGCGGTGGGTGCTTCGCTCGTGCGGCCCGCTTCCATTGAGTGGGTGAACTCACTGTTGTGCGTGGCCGTAGGCCTCGCGCTGCAAATCGGCACCAACTACGCCAATGACTTCTCCGATGGCGTGCGCGGCACCGACCTCGAGCGCGTGGGTCCGTTTCGTCTGACCGTCTCGGGTTTAGTAAAGCCTTCAAGAGTGCGCCGTACGGCGTGGCTGTTTTTCACGTTCGCCGCCGTGGCGGGCCTCGTGCTCGCCTCGCGCACTTCTTGGTGGCTGGTGGCGATCGGCTTAAGCGCAATCCTTGCCGGGTGGTTCTACACCGGCGGACCGCGGCCCTATGGTTACTACGGCTTTGGCGAGGTCTTCGTCTTGGTCTACTTCGGCTTCGTCGCCACGGTCGGCACGTCGTACGTGCAGCATCGTGTCATCCCGGGTTCGTCGTGGTGGTTCGGATTCGCCATGGGTGCGATGGCCTGTGCCCTCTTAGAGGCGAACAATCTGCGCGACGTCGAAGGAGACCAGTTATCGGGAAAGAAGACGCTGGCGGCGCGGTTGGGCCGCGTGCGTGGCTCGTGGCTGTACGCGGCGTGTGTCGCAGGTGTCGCGCTCGGCGTGGCCGTGGGCGGCGAAATCGTGATCGGGTTCCTCGTCGTGGTGGTGTTCATCCCCGAACTGCGAATGGCGTTTTCAACGAGGAGCGGGCGCGACTTGCTCGCACTGCTGAAGGCAACGTCGATGACGCAACTCTTCATAGGTGGTGCACTGGTCGTGACTTTCTTCGCGACTCGCTAACGCGCGAGAAACGTCGCCACTAGATCGGCGCAGGCCTCGGGATTCTCGAGGTGGGCGGCGTGCTGGGCCTCGTCAATTAAACGCAGATGCGCCTCGGGGACACTCGCGGCGATGGCCTTCGCCTCGGCGCTGAATTTCGTGTCGCGCTCGCCGGCGAGACAGAGCATCGGAACGCTGAGCGTGTCGAGCAGCGGGCCGAGGAACTCCTGCGTGCCCGTACCACTGAGGCGCAGCGAACTGGCTAGCCCCCGGGGGTCGTGACTGCGCGCCTGACGTTCACGTGGATCGTACGGCAGAGTGGAAAACATGGGTTGAGCGAGCCACTCGTCGAGAAAGCGCTCTGTGCCGATCGCCTCGATGCGCTCGGCGAGCGCCTCGTCGCGGGCCACCCTTTCGTGGCGCTGGTCTACGTCTTCGATGCCGCGAGACGCGCCGAGCACGATGAGCGCGCTGATTCGCTCGGGGTGGCGCAAGGCCACGTGCAGTGCGACGCGTGCACCCAATGAGTAACCCCCTAGGGCGACCGGTTCGTTGGGCAGTGACGATGCCAGGAGGTCCGCGGTCTGATTGAGCGTCGCTTGCACGTCACTGGAATTGCCATGGCCCGGCAGGTCCGCGAGGAGCAGTTCGTGACTTCCTGCCAGAATGGTACGGAACTGGTGGGCGGACTCGCGAGTCTGGGTGAAGCCGTGCAGCCAGACGAGGCTCTTCCCGGATCCTTGGCGTTCGAATTTGAGGAGAGGCATTGCAACGTAGCGTACCGAGCCCGAGTGACGTGCAGGCGACGTTCGCGGCCACGCTCTTTGACGAGTGGATCCGCAGTGGTTTGCGTGAAGTCGTCGTCGGACCGGGGTCACGTTCGACGCCGCTCGCTCTCGCCGCGGCCGAGCGAGGCGAGTTGACCTTGCACGTGCGCATTGACGAGCGCAGTGCCGCCTTCTTCGCCCTTGGTCGTGCGCTGGCGACGACGCGGCCCGTCGCCATTGTGGTCACCAGCGGTACCGCCGCCGCGGAACTCCACGCCGCCGTTTGCGAGGCCGACCAGGCGAACGTGCCCCTGCTCGTGCTCACCGCGGATCGACCGCCCGAATTGCACGGAGTGGGCGCTCCCCAGACAATTGACCAGCGAGAGCTTTATGGGCCCGCGGTGCGCCTCTACGAAGAGCCGGGAGTCGCTCGCGCCGATGCCGCGTGGTCGTGGAGGGCACTGGCGAGTCGAGTCTGGTTCGCGGCGAGCGGTGCTACTGGCAGCCCGGGACCGGTTCATTTGAACGCGGCGTTCGTTGAACCACTCCTGGGCGCGACGTTGGATTTGCCCCCTGGTCGGGTGAACGGTGCTGCGTGGCGCACAAACGACGAGACGGCCTCGCCAGCGGCGACACTTGACGTCAATGGTGCACGGGTGATCTGTGTCGTAGGTGCCGGGGTGAACGAAGGGATCATCGCGACCTGCCGTGACCTCGACTGGGTCGTGTTCGGTGACGCCACCGCGCGAGGTACGTTGGCGTATTTCGACCCGTTGTTGCGTGACGATGATTTTGCGGCTGCCCAACGACCGGACCTGGTCGTGCGCATGGGAGGAATTCCGGCGTCCAAGGTTCTCGCCGAGCGTCTACGCGAATGGGATACACCCGTGGTGGCCCTCTTGGGATCGGGCGCCGTGGCGGATCCGGACGGACTCGTGTCCAGGTGGCTTGAGGGAGTTCCGCTTCGTGACGTGGCCTCGATGCGGGCCGACTCCAGTTACGCGACGACCTGGTTCGCGGCCTCGAACTCGGTGGGCGAGTACTTGCGGTCACTCGAATCAGATCATGATGAATTGAATGAACCGATGGTCGCGCGCAGCGTCGTCGAACTCAGCGGCGAAAACAACGCGTCGTTGATCGTCGGTTCGTCGATGCCCGTGCGCGACGTGGAATGGTGGGCTGGCGCGCGGCGCAGTCCCACCTACGCGAACCGGGGAGCGAACGGGATCGACGGTGTCGTTTCGACGGTTTTGGGCGTGTGCGCGGGAGCCAAGGGCATAGGACTCCTAGGAGATCTCACCATGCTGCACGACGTCTCGGGATTCGTCGATGGCCTTGGGGCCGCGCAAGGTACGTGCGTGCTCGTGGTCAACGACAATGGTGGCGGAGGGATCTTCTCGTTCCTGCCACAGGCGCAGGCGCTCGGACCCGAACGCTTTGAACAGCTTTTCGGCACGCCCCGTCACCACGACCTCGAAGGAGTTGCGAGGGCTTTTGGTCATCGTGCGTGCAGCGTCAGGACCCGCAGTGAGCTACGCAGCGCCGTGCAACAGGCCCTTACCGAACCGGGCGTCAGTGTCGTCGTGGCAAAAGTGCCATCGCGCGAACGCAACGTCGAGATTCACGATGACTTGGTCCTGTCCCTCAAGAACCGACGAAGTCCGTCACGATGATCGCCACGCTTCCCGCGTCGCTCTTCGCCGCGTTCCCCCTGGCTTTCGCGGCGGGACTGGTCTCGTTCGCCTCGCCGTGCGTGTTGCCGCTCTTGCCCGGTTACCTGGCTTTTCTGAGTGGTTCGACCGCGCGAGTCGAGGGCCGCGGCGGCCGGGGGCGCGCGGTCTTTGGCGCCCTGGCCTTCATCGTTGGTTTCGCCCTCGTGTTTGTCAGTTTTGGCGCATTGTTCGGTGGTCTCGGTGGTTCGATCCGTACCCACGAACGCCTCCTCCAGGAGATCTTCGGGGTGGTGACCATACTTCTTGGGATGTTCTTCGCCGGATGGTGGCCCTCGTCGTGGCTCCAGCGCGATCGACGCATCCATCATCTGCCGCGAGCCTCGATCATCGGCGCCGGGCTGCTCGGTTTCACCTTCGCGCTCGGTTGGGCGCCCTGTATTGGACCCACCCTCGCCTCGATTTTGGGCCTCGCCGCGGCGAGTAACGGCGCCACGGCGTTTCGCGGTTCGGTGCTCGCTTTCGTCTACTGCCTCGGTCTGGGTGTGCCGTTCTTAGTCGCCGCCTTCGCGACCGAGTGGATGGCAACTACGACGAGCTGGCTTCGTCATCACGCCAAGGCCGTAGGGGTCGTGGGTGGCGTGTTGCTCATCCTCATCGGTGTCGCCGAAGTCACGGGGTTGTGGAGTTCGTTCGTGGTGTGGCTTCAGGTCCACCTGCCTTCGACGACCACCGTTTTGTAATGCATCGCTCTCCTAGACTGCTTCCATGAGATTTCGCGATGACTGGGAGTTCCGCGGGCTCGTGCACCAGGTCACCGACGAGGCGGTTTTTGACCAACTCGATGCCGGTTCGATCACGGCCTACATTGGCTTTGACCCGACCGCGCCGTCGTTGCACCTCGGTAGCCTGTTGCAACTCTGTAGCCTTCGTCGCCTCCAGTTGTGGGGAAACCGGCCGATTGTCCTCGCCGGTGGCGGCACCGGCTTAGTGGGTGACCCGACCTTCAAAGACGCCGAGCGACCGCTGCTCACCCTCGAGCAGATACACGCCAACGTCGAGGGGATCCGACCTCAACTCGAAAGGTTTCTCGACTTCTCCGTCTCCGCCGGAGTTTCAAGGGCCTCCTTGTTGAACAACGCCGACTGGCTTACCACCATCTCGCTGACCGAGTTTTTGCGCGACGTGGGAAAACACATCACCGTGAACCAGATGATTGCCAAAGAGTCGGTGAAGACGCGACTCGACCGCGACGACGTAGGTCTCTCATTCACCGAATTCTCGTACATGTTGCTCCAGGGTTACGACTTCGTGCGTCTCCACGTCGATTGCGGCTGCACGCTGCAATTGGGTGGCTCGGACCAGTGGGGCAACATCACGGTCGGGACCGAACTCGTGCGAAAGATGACGGGCGATCAGGCTTACGGGCTGACGACGCCGCTGCTACTGCGCGGTGACGGTAAGAAGTTCGGCAAGTCCGAAGGGGGTAACGAGAATGTCTGGCTCGACGCCAAAGTGACCTCGCCCTTCGCGATGTACCAGTACTTGCTCAACGTCGATGACGTCTCGGCTCCGGCGAGTCTTCGCTTCTTCACCTTTCTCTCCCACGAGGAGATCCTGGCGCTCGATGAGGCGACGAGGACCAAGCCTCACGAACGCTTGGCCCAGCGGGCGCTCGCTCGTGAGGTACTCACCTTGGTGCACGGCGAGGACGCCGCTCACAAGGCCGAGCGGGCGAGCGAAGCTCTCTTCAGTGAGGCGATTGACGATCTGGACGAGGTGACGCTGCTCGAAGTCGTGGGTGACGCGCCGTCCTCGCCGTGGGCCAGGACCGAGTTCGCCGAGGGCCTTGAACCGGTCGAACTACTCGTTCGCACCGGGCTCGCCACTTCCAAGGCCGAAGCGCGTCGCTACGTCGAACAAGGTGGTGTCTACGTGAACAACAGACGCCTGGGCGCCAACGAACTCGTCGACGCGACCCGCGCGTTGCACGGTAAGTACCTGGTGATCCGTCGGGGGCGTCACGAGTTGCACCTCGTGGTCGTTTCGTGATCAGGGCCGTTGCGGCCTTACTCGTGGCGGGACTGCTGTTGAGCGCCTGCGGCACCCAAAGCGAGGTGAAGGCGATGTCGGGTTGGATCAACCAGAGTGAGTTTCACCAGAACATGACGACACTCATCACCGACGTTCATCATTCGGCCTCGGCGCTCGAGAAATCTTCGAGCTCGAGCCACGTCTTGCATCTGGTCTGCGCGGTCCTGGTGACTGACACCGAGTCGGCCAACGCCGCGCTTCCGGCTCCGGACCGCCAGTCGACCTCGCTGCTCTCGCGCGCCTACACCGACATCGGCGGGGGTGCGAACACGTGTTACGGGGCCGGCACGAACACTGCTCTTCGTAAGAAGGCGCTGGAGTACTTGAAGAAAGGTTTGGGCGAACTGACCGAGGCGATACTTCGAGTCGACGTGGCGGCGGGGACTTCGCCCGCCTAGGACGTGGGCGGACGAAGGTCGATTTCGAGACGAAGAATCCCGTCCTCGAGGGTTGGCGTGGCGTCGCCGAGCATCGCGAAGTCCTGGAAGTCGAGTTTGGCCGCTTCGAGGAACCTCGCACGATCAGGACCCTCGACGGGCGGCAATCCCCTGCGTTTCACTGCTTCAGCGCGTTCACGGAATCGTAGGACCATCTCGTTGGGATCAAAGGCTTCGCTCATGACTGAATGTTAAAGGGTTGGCCAAGGGACTCGAGTTGGTATCATGGTTTTTCGGGTCAGTTCTACTGAACCGCGGTCGCCGCCAGTTATGGCCCGCGACCAGTGAGGAGTTGACGTGAAAAAAGGCCGCCATCGTCGGTTTGTTGAAGCTCGCGAACTCAAGCGCTCTACTGGACCACGCGCCACCACGTGCGACGAGTGCGGCGCCGCGCCCGAGGACGTCCACGCGGAGTGGTGCCTCGCCGAAGAGGATCGCTACGACGAGATCCTTGGATCGCTCCCACGAACATCGTTCAACGAGGAAGATCCGCTCGCCGCTGAAGGTTAGGCCTTATTGCGTCGCACGGGGTGGGGGAGCAACGTTCCCTTGGGCTGTAGTGCGCGTTGGTCCATGAAGGCGAGCAATTGGTCATAGACGCTCTGGCCGACCATCGCGACGAGTTCTTCGGACATTGAGTCGACGACGCGTTTCTTACCCACGAAGGCGCGTGCGTCCTCGGTGCACCACCAGTGGAACTCATCGCCGCCAGCTCCCCAGTCGCGCCGATTCCATTGCGCGATGCGCGTGATGACCCGGCCGTCGTCTTGGACGTCGTCGTCACGTCGAAGCGGGAGCTGCCAGCAGACTTCTGGCTTGAGCGGAATGTAACTCTCGTCGTTGTCCATGGCCATGACGTGCAACGCACAACCCGCCCCGCGATGGAAGTCGGGTCGGTTGAGGAAGATGCACGCGTCCTTCACCAGTCTGGTGACGATTTCGCCGTTCTTCTTGACGCGCGTGGTGCCATCTTTGCCCTTGGCCTTGAACTGCCACTGGTCCTCGGTGAGACGTTTGGCGGCGCGCTCGACTCGGCGTTGGTCCTTCACGTCGCTGAAATGAGCGCCGTAACTGCAACAACCTTGGACGAGTTCGGGCGAGGCCTCGGTGAGGACGCCCTGGCAGCCGTTGCCGAAGATGCAGGTCCAATTGCTTTCGAGGAACGTCACGTCGAACATCCAGGTCCGCTGGCGCTTCGTGTCGTCGAAACTCACCCATTCGTGGGTATCGGGGGGGATTGAGGTCACACGCAAAACTTAGTGTGCGTCAGCACCACCGGTCACCACCTCTAGACTTGGACCATGACTACCGTCGAGACTTTTGACATCCTGAAACTCACCGACGAGGCGCGCAACGTCGTACTGGACGCCCTCGCGAACGAGGAGCAGAGTGACGCGCTCGCCCTCTGGGTCGAGGTGACTGGCACGCGCGGTCCGGGTTACTCCTACGATCTGTACTTCTCGGACCGGGCTGACGCGCCCGAGGGCGCGGCGATCGGCAGTGACGGTGGCGTGACCATCGTGGTACCAAAGGCCAGCGTCGAGCGATTGCGTGGCAGTCGTTTGGAGTTCGCGAGTGACGGTGGAGGCGGACTCGTGCTCGTCAATCCCAACGTCCCCACGCCCGAGGAGGTCAATCCCGGGGTTCCCACCGAGATCCTGGCCCTGGGCGTCGAAGGGCCCACGGCCGTGTTCGCGATCAGCGTCCTCGAGCAGAACATCAACCCATCGATCGCTTCGCACGGTGGGCGCGCCGACCTCGTGGCGATGGACGAGGAGAAGAAGGTCGCCTACATCAAGATGTCGGGTGGCTGTCAGGGATGTGCGATGAGTCGTATGACTCTCTCCCAGGGTATTGAGACCACCTTGCGCGAGGCGATCCCCGAACTCACCGAGGTGATTGACGTCACCGACCACGCCTCGGGCGTGAACCCCTTCTACACGAACGAGTAGCAGTCTCGCGCACGCCTAGAATTGAGGAATGTTGCGCTTCCTTACGGCTGGCGAGAGCCACGGTCCCTCACTGAGTGTCATTGTTGAAGGATTGCCGTCGGGTCTGGCGATCACCGAGGAGCAGATTGGCGACGAGCTCAGTCGTCGGCGTCTGGGCTACGGGCGCGGACCGCGCATGCGATTCGAACGTGATGAAATCCGACTGATCGGAGGGATCCGCCACGGTCGCACGTTGGGCTCGCCCGTCGCGATTGAGATCCTGAATTCCGAGTGGCCCAAATGGGAACAGGAGATGTCCGCCGCTCCGGGTGCGCCGAAGGACAAACTGACCAAACCGCGACCCGGTCACGCCGACCTCGCAGGGATGCAGAAATACGCCTTCGACGACGCGCGCGACGTTCTCGAGCGGGCCAGTGCGCGCGAAACCGCGGCTCGCGTCGCGGCGGGCGCGCTCGCCAAGGCCTTGCTCGTTCACGTCGGAATCAGCGTCGTAAGCCACGTGGTGCGAATTGGTCAGGTCGCTGCGCCGTTCAATGTTCGCCCTCTACCCGAGGACCTCGGTGTCGTGGACGAGAGTGAGGTGCGGTGCTTTGACGCGGCGACCGCCACCCAGATGGTCGCCGAGATTAAAGCCGCCGCAAAAGAGGGCGACTCACTTGGTGGCATCGTCGAGGTGATTGCCTACGGAGTACCAGTTGGACTGGGCAGCCACGTGCACTGGGACCGCAAACTCGACGGGCTCCTTGCGGGCGCGCTGATGAGCATCCAGGCGGTCAAGGCGGTGGAGATCGGTGACGGTATGGTCCAGGCCTCCCAACGGGGCAGTGTCGCTCACGACGCCATCGCGGTGGATGAATCCTTTAACCAGGGGGGTGGTTACATCCGACGAAGTGATCACGCCGGTGGACTCGAAGGGGGAATGACCTCCGGAGCCCCGGTGATTGCCAAGGTCGCGATGAAGCCTCTCGCTACGCTCAATCGTCCCGTCCTCGAGACCGTCGACGTCGCGACGGGGGAGTCGGCCGTCTCGTTCAAGGAACGTACGGACGTCACCGCCGTGCCAGCCCTAGGGGTCGTCGCTGAGACGATGATGGCCCTCGTTTTGGCTAACGAAGCCCTGCGAAAGTTTGGTGGTGATTCGCTCGAGGAGTTCGTGCGTAACCACGATTCCTACGTGGCCCATCTAGGATCAACGGCTTCGCACGCACGAACCGAATAGTCGTGGCGCGCCTCGTGCTAGTCGGACTGCCGGGAACGGGCAAGACCACGGTAGCGAGAGAACTGGGCAGACTATGGGACGTGGTCGCAATGGACACCGACGAACTGTTGAGTCGGGCGGTGGGGTGCGCGGCGCCCGAGTACCTGCGCCGACACGGAGAGGTGGAGTTTCGTCGCCGTGAGCATGAGGCGCTGGACGAGGCGCTCGCGAATACCGGCGTGGTTGCGACCGGCGGGGGTGTCGTCACGCTCGAAGCGGCTCGTCGCCAACTCGAGAGCCAGACGACCTACTGGCTTGACTGCGCCGACGAGGAGATACTCGCGCGGGTGGGTGAAGGCGACCGGCCCTTGTTGGGGGAGGATCCCGCAGGTTCTCTCGCACGTTTGCGAACCCAACGAGAACCCTGGTATCGAGAGGTATCGCGCGCGCGCATCGACTCCTCGGGGACACTGGATGAAGTGGTAGCCCTGATCCTGGACGAGTTAGAGAGGACGCAGACGTGATAGTCGAAGTCGCGCTCGGGGGTCGTTCCTACGACGTGCTGATCGGACCTGGCGTGCGCCACCAATTGGAAGCCGTTCTGAGCGAGCGCTGCGTGGAGTACCAAACATGCGTGGCGATCACCTCGGCGTCTCTGCGAACCCAGCCTTGGTTCGATTTTCTTTCATTTCAAGGCGTGCACGTGCTCGAAGTCCCCGAGGGCGAAAGTGCCAAGACCTTCGAGACCCTCGAGTGGGTGTGCGAACAGCTGGCGTCGCTTAACGTGTCGCGCGCGGACGTGGTCGTAGGGGTCGGTGGCGGGGCGATCACCGATCTCGCGGGATTTGCGGCGGCGGTGTACTTGCGAGGCGTACGACTGATCCAGGTGCCCACGACACTGGTGGGCCAGGTGGACGCGTCGATCGGGGGAAAGACTGCCGTGAATCTGGAGGCGGGAAAGAACCTCGTGGGTGCCTTCCACCAGCCCGTGACGGTTCTGTGTGATTACGAGACGCTCGAGACTTTGCCCGAGCGCGAGCGTCTGAGCGGCATGGGCGAGGTCGCCAAGTGCTGGCTGCTCGACGGCCTGCACGCCAACGACCTGCTCGGGACTTCTCTCGAGGAACTGATCTGTCTTTCGGTGAACCTCAAGGCGATGATCGTGAGTAACGACGAGTTCGAGGGTGGTGAGCGCGCTCTGTTGAACTACGGGCACACGCTCGCGCACGCGTTGGAGGTCCTGGCACTTCATCGTGACCGCGACGAGTTGCGTCATGGCGAAGCAGTCGCAATTGGACTTGGCTACGCCGCGCGCCTCGCGTACGCACTGGGCCGGGTGGACGCGTCGGTGATCACGAACCATGACGAAGTGTTAAAAGCACTCGGCCTGGCCGTTCGTCTGCCCAAAGATCTCAGCAATGTCGACATCGTGCGCGCCATGGGGCACGACAAGAAGGCCCAACACGACTTAACCTTTGTGTTGGCGGGTCCGGGTGGATTCGACGTGGTTCGAGACGTCGACCCCGAGGTCGTCGCAACGGTCCTAGAGGAGTTTCGAGGTGAACAATGAGTAAAGAGATTCTCCTGTTGTCGGGACCGAACCTGGACCAGTTGGGCTCGCGCAGCCCCGAGATCTACGGAAGTCAGACCCTCGAGGAGCACGTCGCGCGCTTCAGTGAACAAGCCAAGATTCTCGGTTTCAGTGTGGTTCACTTGCAGTCCAATTTCGAAGGCGATCTCATCGAAGCAATACACGCGGCTCGCGAGAGCGCGCAGGCGATTGTTATCAACGCGGGTGCACTCACGCACACTTCCTGGGCTCTCGCGGACGCCCTGGCGATGTTCGGCGGCGTGAAGGTGGAGATTCACCTGTCCAATCCCGCGGCGCGCGAACCCTATCGGCACGTCAGTACCTTGGCGGGCGTGGTAGATGGATCCATCGCAGGTTTTGGCGCCACGAGCTACGACCTCGCCCTTGACGCAGTCGCGCGTCTGTCGATCTAGCCCGAGAAACGGACCTGTGGTCCTTGCCTAGAATGGGCAACGCTACATTTGCGAAAGGTACGTGGCCCATGGCGGCAATCTCAACTTCGGATATCAAGAACGGCATTACCCTCAAGATTGACGACGGGCTCTTTACCGTTATTGAGTTCCAGCACGTGAAGCCCGGCAAGGGAGGGGCTTTCGTGCGCACCAAGTTACGTAACGCCCGCTCCGGCGCCGTGATCGAACGGACCTATCGTTCCGACGAGCGCCTCGAACAAGCCATCATCGATAAGCGCGACACGCAGTATCTCTACCGTGACGGCGACGACTATATATTCATGGACCAGTCGAACTACGAGCAGGTTCCGGTCTCGTCAAAGAACTTGGGCGACGCCTCAAACTTCCTTAAAGAGACGGGCAAGGCCATGCTGATTCTTCACGACGATGAGATAATCGGCATCGAACTGCCCGCGTCGGTCGAATTGGCGATCGCCGAGACCGAGCCGGGTATCCAGGGAGACCGCGTGTCGGGAGCGCGCAAGCCGGCGACACTCGAGACGGGCTTCGTGGTCCAGGTCCCGTTGTTCGTCGGTCCCGGCGAGATCATCAAGGTCGACACTCGAACCGGTGAATACATGACGCGGGCCTGATGAGCGAATTGGGTCAACAGCGTCATCGTGCCAGAGAACGGGCGCTCGAGATCCTCTACGAAGCGAATATCAAGGAACGCCCGATCGCCGAAATCGTCGCGGCTCTACCACTCGCGCCCGACCCCTACACCGTTGCCATCGTCACCTCCACCGAGCTTCACCAATCTCGGGCCGAGTCACTCATAAGTGAGTTCTCCACACAATGGTCGCTCGATCGCATTGCGCTGATCGATCGGCTCATCATGATCATGGCGATTGGCGAGTTGTTGCTCGACGATGCGCCGCCGCGCGCCGTTGTCATGGATGAAGCGGTCGAGATGGCCAAGGTCTTCTCGACGGACGGTTCGGCTTCTTTCGTGAACGGTGTGCTGGCGGCCTGCGTGGAACACCTCGAGTAGCGCGTACGAGAAGCTCGCCCACGCGTCGCGCCGTTTTCACGAACCTTAAAGGTAAATGAAAACTTATTGTTCTGCCCGCGATCGCTGCATCCCTGTCCGAGCGGGGTCGGCCACTCTTGAAGTTTTATGTACCGACGCCCAGCCTCTTTCGCCGCCCGGCCGCGCAAGTAACGAGTGTTCGTTTTCCTAGGATTTTCCAACATTTCAGGGGTGTGAACAAGGCGTCGGGAATTCAATTTGAAGTTGTACCGCCAGAAGTTCCCTCCGACTCGCGCACCGCGAACTCCTTCGTACGAGCCTTCAATATGTGGCGACCATTAGCCTTAGGAAGAATCTTCTTATGTAAGTGATTGCCAGAGTCTTGCCTCGTCGGCGACGCCGGATATCTTCGTTGTTGAGCTGTCGGTCAACAAAGAGTCACAAGGAGCGGTGTATGTCTATAGCGGGAAGACTTACCACGGTCGTCGTCGCCTTCTTGGTGGCGGTGGGCTTGGTGCTCGCAGCGGTGGCGGCGTTTCTTACGCCGGGCACACCAGGTGGCGTCGTCAACTTCACGAAAGCTCAAGCCGCTGGCCAGCCTGTGAACCTGACGGTACAAACTGTGGGCTCAATTGGAACTGGACTGCACCCCACGTGGGTTTCGTATCTCGTGAAGAACCCCCAAGGTAAGTGGGTCCACGAAACCACTTGGGAACTCCCCGCGCACACCCTGGTGCACATGACTGTCTACCAGTACGACTCGGGTAGCCCTCTGCGCAACCAGGAGTGGGGCCAGGTTCAAGGCACCATTGGCGGAACAGCAACTTTGAACGGCTCGACGTACTCGCAGTACGACTCCTATACCGGTAACGGCGTCGGACACACGTTCGCGATACCCACGCTCGACCTGAGCGTGCCACTGATCGGCGTGAGCCCAACGGCGACGAATGTCTGTGGGGTGGCGCCGTGCCATTTCAATTCGCCGCACAACATCATCACCTTCAGCTTTAAGACCCCCGGTGCAGGCAACTACCCGTGGCAGTGTTTCGTGCCGTGTGGTCTTGGATACTTGTACGGGAACGGAGGCCCGATGTCTACTCAGAATTACATGGGCGGTTTCCTTGACGTGGTAGCTCAATAATGTCGTCGGAGAACTCAATGAATAAAGACCCCAACCACCTGCGCCGTATTTTCGTCATCACGGCGGTCCTTTCGGTCGCCGCCGATTTGCTGTACTGGTTCCTCGCGGGCCCTCACATCCCACCGGGACGTATGACGTCCACGGCTAGTTCGAACCAATGGGACTTCAATATCCTCATGGTGATCGCGCTGCCCGTGCTTATCGGAGTTTGGGTCTTCCTGGGTTACACGATCGCGAACTGGAGTTCCAAGCGCGCGAGCGCACCCGAACCCAAGGGTGGTGCCGCTGCTCGTTCGAACATGAAAGCGCAAACGCTTTGGATTGTGATCACGTCGGTGGTCGTCTTGTTCCTCGCGGGATTCGGTACCTTTGAACTCATCATCGGCGACGGCTCGGGCGGCGGCGAAGGGCCAAACCCGGTTTGGGAACCGGCGGGTGCCGCGCAGGCCGAGACCGCCGCGCTCACGTCCTCGGCGTCCTGGGCTCCGGGCAAGGTCCTCGTAGTGCAGGTGATTGCCCAGCAATGGAAATTCACGTACCGCTACCCCCAGTTCGGTGGCTTCGAGTCAGCGCAGTTGATCCTCCCCAACGACACGACGGTCGCGTTCAACGTGACGTCGCTGGACGTCATCCATAGTTTCTGGGCCTACCAGCTCGAAGTGAAGGCCGACGCAAACCCACAGGAGAATAACGTCGCCTTCACCACGACCAAGCAGTTGGGTCAATTCACGGTGCGCTGCAGCGAACTCTGCGGTCTCTGGCACGGTGCGATGTACGACTTCGGCAAGGTCGAGACGAGGAGCAATTTCACCAATTGGGCGACCACCACCGAAAGCGCGAACTCCGCCAACACCGCTGACCTTCCCGCTTTTGCTTGGACCTACGTACCTGACGCGAACGGCGCGGCGGGCGGCTACTACCCCGACGGTACCGTGACTCCCTACAGCACCGTCGAGACTTATGGTGCGAAGCAGGCGGCGTCATGAACCAACACGAAGTGAAAAGCGAACGTAAAACGATGAAGCTAGAAACGGAGACCGCGCGATGACCATAAGCGCCGAACGACCGACGAAGAGTGTGGCCACGAGCGCCTCGCCACCCACGAGTCGGGGTGTCAGTTGGACCCAGCGGCCGGGGTGGATGAGTCAGCATTTGGGAACGGCGATCGTCGTCGCCGTTTTGGGCTACACGTTCGGACACTGGCTCGGGAACTACATAACGAGTGGCTACCCCTACATTGCCAACAGCGGACAGAACGCTGCGGCCAATGCTCTGGCCCTTACCTTTGGGGTTGCGGGTTGGTTGCTCGGCATCGGAGCGCTCAACTACCCACTCGCCAAGTTGGTGGGTAAGGAGCCGGAAAAGGATACGCCGGTCGATGGTTGGTCCAAGTACTTCCGCTACACGCTCGACCACAAGGTCGTCGGACTGCAGTACGTGGTCGGTGTTCTGCTGTTCCTGTTCACCGGTGGGCTTCTCGCGATGGCGATTCGTACAGAGTTGCTGAGTCCCACCACTCACGTGTTCGGTCCTGGAACCTACATCGAGATCGTGAGTGAACACGGCACGATCATGATGATGATGGCGACGTCAATCATCGTGGGACCTCTCGGTAACTACCTCATTCCCCTGATGATCGGTTCTCGCCGCATGGCGTTCCCGCGTATCGAGGCTTTCAGCTTCTGGATCTTCATTGCTGGTTACGGCGTGATCTTCTCCGCGTTGCCATACGGCGGTTTTCCGACCGGCTGGACCGGGTACGCGCCCCTGCAGACTCAGGCGGGGCCGGGAATGATTTCCTACCTCCTCGGCTTTGCGGTCATCGGACTAGGAATGATGGCGGCGGGCTTTAACATCGCGGCCACGATCATCAACTGTCGAGCGCCGGGCATGACCTGGAGCCGGGTGCCGATCTTCGTTTGGTCCATCCTGGCGACCGCCGCGCTGTTGACACTGGCGACGCCGACGCTCTTCGCCGCTGGACTCTTTGGCGTACTCGACAAGACGGTGCAGACGGCCTTCTACGTGACTGAACACGGAGGTAGTTCGTATCTGTGGGAGAACCTGTTCTGGTTCTTCGGTCACCCTGAGGTATACATCATGGCGTTACCCGGCTTTGGCATCGTCGCTGAGATCTTGCCAGTCTTCACGCGAAAACCGCTGTTCGCCTACAAGGTCGCTGCGGCGGGCATGATTGGCGTCGCCCTGCTTTCATTCTTCGTCTGGCAGCATCACCTTTTCCAGAGCGGTATCAACCCGGACATGCGACCTCTTTTCATGCTCACCACAGAGTTGATTTCGATTCCGACGGGGTTCATCTTCCTCGTAGGGATGGGAACGTTGTATAGAGCGAAGATCAGATTTGAAGTACCCATGTTGTTTGCGATGGCGGTGTTCTTCAATTTCCTGATTGGTGGCGTGACGGGAGTGTTCCTCTCGGACGTACCGGTGAACGTGACCGTGCACGGTGGATTCTTTGTGCTTTCGCACTTCCATTACACGATTATGGGTGGTCTGCTCTTCGCGTTCATGGCGGGTCTGTACTACTGGCTACCCAAGATGACGGGCCGGATGATGAACAAGAAGTTGGGCCAGTGGCACTTCTGGACGATGTTTGTCTTCTTTAACCTGACCTTCTTTCCGATGTTCATCATCGGTCTTCTCGGCCAGCCGCGTCGCGTCTTCACCTACGCGCGCAACCTCACCTTCTTGAACGACTTCTCTTCGATCAGTGCGTTCCTCCTCGGCTTCTCGTTCTTGATCTTCTTCGCGAACTTGATGTGGTCGATGTACATCAAGCCGGTAAAGGCGCCGGCGAACCCCTGGGACTCGCTGGGTCTCGAATGGCAGACCGCGAACCCGATTCCCTTGTACAACTTCGAGCGAATCCCAGTGATCATGACCGACCCTTACCACTACAGCGAAGTCGACGCACCCGCGTTGGCGGATCTTGGCTTGAGTGGACCGGGTGCCAAAGCATCATCGTCATCCGGTAAATCGGACAAGAAGTAAGTGGAGAGATCACGATGACTGATACGTCACACAATCAAAAACCCTTCAGCGAGACGCCCGAGGAGGTCGAGTACGAACTTCGCGGGCAGATTGGCGCAATTTGGTCCGGGGGACGTCTCTTCATTGGGATGTACACCTTCCTCTTGGCGTCATTGGCGTTCTCGTACTTCTACTTGCGCGCAGCGAACAATGGACTGCTGTGGCGACCCCACAACATCACTGCGCCGACCAGCTACGGCTGGACGATCTGGACATTGAGCCTGGTAGCAGCAGCCCTCGTGCTCTTTGGGCAACGTCGACTTCGCTCGGGCAATGTCCTGGACTGGCAGGTGGCCGGTTGGGTCGGTGTCGCGTGCGGGCTCGGGGCTCTGGGCGCCCAGATCTGGGAGTTCACCGCCGTGCCGTTCTACCCGGGTTCGAGCGGCTACGCGTCCACGTTCATTGGATGGTCGGTGATCAATATCGGCACCCTGGCGGTCGCCACCTACTGGCTCGAGACCACGCTTGCGCGATCACTCAGAATGAGGAAAAAGTCGGGAGGGGCGAGCCCCGAGCTAGCGACGACGGCGTCGGCGCGGCTCTTCCGGGCCAACGTCTCATCGATGACGTACTTCTGGGGATTCGTCGCACTAAGTGGTGCACTCTTCCTCGCCATGTTCTACCTGCTGTAGACGTTTGCGTGTGCTGTTCGGTTCTAGAAGTGCTGGAAACTTGAGGTTCAAGGGTTAGGGTTGGGGGTGATGATGCAGACAGTCGATATCTACATCGGTGCGCAAGTGCTGACTACGGTGGTTCCCTTGGGCGTCTTGTTCGGCGTGTTGCTGTGGGTGTTTTTTCAACGTAACCCTTCCGAGTGAGCGAAGGGACTTCGTCGTCCGGCTCAGTTAAAGCGATCCGGACGTTTCGTAACTATGTTTGCGTTTTCGGGCTGCTGTTACTCATCCTGTGTTGCGTGCCGCCTTTTTGGGGATGGTCACAACGATACGAGTACATCCAAGCGATGCAGTTCATTTCATTTTCGGTCTTGATCCCTGCACTCTTCGTCGTTGGTGCGCCGTGGCGTTGGATTGGTCTCGCGTCGTCGCAGCCACCGTCGATCGATGACGATGGTCACTTTGAGATTGAGCGTCCACCTCGGCTCATTGACCGTTACGTGCTTGTTCGACCACGTCAAACGAGCAACGTTCGCGCCATCTGGCTGATGGTCGCCTTCATCGCGCTGACGATTTTTTGGCGCGCCGCGCCGGTGCTTGACTTCACCGTTCGTCACGGCTGGGTGGTTGTTTTCGAATCGCTGAGTACCCTCGTGGTGGGTGTGGTGTTGTGGACCGATCTGGTCGAGTCCCCGCCGCTTTCGCCAGGCGCCACACGCCCTTATCGGATTGGCATGTCGGCGGTGGCGATGTGGGCGATCTGGGTGTTGGCCTACCTTGACGCCATGTCACATTCCTCGTGGTACTCCGTTTTTCATCACGTCGCGGGTCACGGCATTTCTCAGGCGGCGGATCAGCAGTTCACCGCGGCGGTGCTCTGGTTCTCATCGGCTGCGGCGTTCTTGCCGTTGGTGTTTTGGAACCTCGTGCACTGGCTCCAGTCAGAGGAGAATCCGACCGACGAACTCAACCGGATGATTCGCCGCGAGAGGTCGATCGGGCCCTAAGAGGGTCCATTCGCCCCAGAGTCACTCAGGTACCGGTTAAGTGGCGAAGGACGGGTAGCGCTGGCTTCTTGAGTACGCCGTCAATCTTGCTGGCCGCTTGGACCTCGTTGATCGCGGCCTGCCGGTCTTTCTGGAGTTGCGCTTCTTCTTTCGTCAGATTCTTGATGTACTTCTTGTCGCCGGGGTGCACGAAGAGATTCTGGATATCTTCGATCGCCGCGAGCGCGTCAGAAGTGGACCAGGTCACCACGGTCGAGAGCATCTGATCGACGTGTTTGCCGGCGTTTGAGTCGGTGACTTCGATGTTGTTGGTTAGGTCGTAAATCGCACCACTGGCGAACGAGCACGCCGTCTGATCGTTGACGAGCTGGCCTGGCACCGCAGACAGGTCAGCGGCGGAAAGTTGCCCCGCGAGGCTCTCGTTGTAGAAGTTGAAGCTCTCCTTGACCGCGTAGATGCACGGGGCGAGGTCACCGTTGATCGCCACGATGGCATCGTTCTGGGTGACGCGGTCTTGGGCCTTGGTCGAATGCGTCGGCAGGTCGGTGATTACCGAGACGCCCACCACGACGATCACCGAGACGAGGATGAGGAACCACGGCCGACGATAGAACGAGACCTTGAACGTCGACAACGACGACCCGGCCATGGACGCCGGATCGAAGTTTGATGACTCGAGGGAATGAAGGTCGTCGGTCACTTCACAAGACTATCGGCGGTCGTTGCGACGCCTTTCGCAAAACGACGAACGAAGCTGGACTTGAGAGTGAAAACACCGTTCGTGCCTTCACTCGCGAAAGGCGTGGCCTGCGCTACAAGTTGATGATTCGTTGAGATGAAGTACATGACGTTGTTGTGCGTCACTTCTGTCTTGGCGACGCCGACTTTGATCCGCACGCCGTAGCTGGTCCAGACTGAATTGAGTTCCTTGAGCGAACCGGTGAGAAAAACGACGTTGGGCGCAGTGAGCAGACCGGGTTCCGAGAGCGCAATCGGGCGCGCTTTGACGCCGATCGCGCGCGGATCGGTGTTGACGAGGGCGAATTCAACCTTGCTGGCGTCGCTTCCCAGAAACGCCTGAGCCTGCTTGACTTCATTGCCCAGAACTGGGCAAAGGTCGTTGCAGATCGCGTTCTCGAACATGAGCACGATCACTTTTCCATCGGAGCGACGAAGTTTCCACTGGTGGTCGCGCTGAGTTCGCAACGTGAAGGCGGGAGCGGTGGCGTTTGCTATCTCCTTGAGGTCCATGAATTGGTCCACGCTCAACGAGTTCAGCGAGCTGATTGGCGTAAGGTTCGCGTTCGAAGGCAGAAATTTCGTCGTGGCGTTACTGGTAACACCGAAACCGCCAACGAAGTGCTCGATTGCCCCACCGCCCAGGCCGAGGACCACGAAAGCCACCAGCATCCACGCGACGGCCTTGGCAGGGATGGGAGCGAGACCCCCCCTGTGGCGGAGGTTTCGGTCCACGGGCGCGCTCGAGCGGAACATGGCGGCGCGTTCTTCCTCGCTGAGTCGCGGCGCGGTCGTCACGTCGTTCTCGCCTTCGGTCATGTTGGTCACGCGCCCCCTCGACGTCGTTCGATTCTAGTTCCGGCGCCTTCGTGCCTTCTTCAGCGGTTCGCGCTCGTCGCCGAGTGCAAAAACGCCGAGTGTAGGGTACTCGTGTGGAGGGTACCAAGGGGACGGACGCCGAGGTTCCAAAAGAGCACCGGGCACGTCGACTGACCGGGGCCGAAGCATTTCGCGCGCACGCGACGTTGCTCGTCGGGCTTGCTCTTTGCGGGTTGGCTTTCTGGTTCGAATTGGGACGGGCCGAAGGTGGCAACGAACTCAGCTGGGCCTACGTCTTTGAATGGCCGTTGCTCAGCGTGTTCGCCGTCTACATGTGGTGGAACGTCCTCGATCCCGATCGTCAGTCCCGAGTCAAGTTGAAAAAGACCAAGCAGCTCGCGCCTGAGTTTCACGGCATGTTGAATGCGTGGGAAGAGCACCAGCGAGCATTGACCGAGGAGAATGAGGCTCGCGACACCGACGGCGAGAAACGCACGCACTAGGCCGCGCGTACGGCGCACGTTCGCCGATCGAGTGGTTCTTGGTTGGTGGCGTACTCGCCATGGATCGATTCGGCTGCTAACGTGGACGACAGAAGTCGTGAAGCGGATCCTGTGAGGTTCGTACGGCGGGAGAGACATGAGCAGTGATAAGCAACGCCAGACGCCCCCGGGTGATCTGGCATTTTTTGCGAAGAGCCAGCTTCTTACGAGCGAAGAAGTGGAACGAGCTCTCAAGCGCATGGCCCACGAGATCGTCGAGCGAAATCACGGTTCGCCGCAGCTCAGTGTGATCGGACTACAGGTCGGTGGGGTTGCCTTTGGCGTGAGGATCGCCCAGTTGTTGAGTGAGATTCTCGGCACCGAGGTCTCGCTCGGGTTCTTGGACGTCTCGTTCTATCGCGACGACCTGCACCGAAACCCCATCCCGAAGTCGACGGCGACCACGATCGACCACGACCTCACCGACCGCACCGTGGTCCTCGTGGACGACGTCCTCTTCACCGGTCGCACCATTCGCGCCGCGCTCAACGCCTTGTCGGATTGGGGGCGGCCGCACTCGGTCCAGCTCGCCGTCATGGTCGACCGGGGACACCGCGAACTGCCGATTCGCCCCGACTACGTGGGAAAGAACCTTCCGACGTCGCTCGATGAGGCGATCCGCGCGACGATCGAAGGCGTCTGGATCGGTACCAAGGAGTCGTCATGAACGGATCAATTCGCGGCCAGAACCTACTCACCCTCAACGATCTCTCGCGCGAGGCGCTCGTCGAGGTACTCGACACAGCCGAATCCTTCGTCGAGGTGAATCGGCGGACCATCAAGAAGGTTCCCGCTCTGAAAGGACGCGTGGTGGCGTCCTTGTTCTTTGAAGAGTCGACGCGCACCCGGCTCAGTTTCGAGACGGCAGCCAAACGACTCTCGGCCGACGTCCTCTCACTCGCGGTCGCCTCGAGCAGTGTGAAGAAGGGCGAGTCCTTACGCGACACGATCGCCACCATCGATGCGCTGGGGATTGACGCCGTGGTGATGCGCCATCAATCGAGCGGAGCGGCGATGCAGGTGAGTCGCTACGTGCCCCAAGTTCGCGTCATCAACGCCGGTGACGGCCTACATCAACATCCGACTCAGGGACTGCTCGACGCATTCACCGTACGTCAGGTGTTGAGCGAGCGCGCCGGTACTAGTGGCGTCGAGACGGGTGCGGAACTCTTTGACGGACTTAAGGTGTTGATCGTCGGCGACATCCGCCACAGTCGGGTGGCGCGTAGTGACATCGCGGCCTACTCGGCTCTGGGGTGCCAGGTACGCGTGGCGGCACCGGGAACGTTGCTACCGAGCGACATCGAGAACTGGCCGGTGCAGGTAGTAAACGACTACGACGAAGCACTCGAGTGGGCCGACGTCGTGGCCCTGTTACGACTACAGCGCGAACGAGGTTCGGGATCGTTCGTGCCCTCGTTGGGCGAGTTCACGCAGACCTTCGGTTTGACGTTGGCGCGCGCCAAGCGTCTGCGTCCGACCACCCTCATCATGCACCCCGGTCCCATGAACCGAGGCGTCGAGATTGATTCACGGGTCGCGGACCTGCCGAGCGCGGTCGTTGAGCGTCAGGTCGCCAACGGCGTGCCCATTCGAATGGCGGTGCTCTATCTCACCGTGGCCGGAACCAATGAAGGAGTGTCGTGAGTTCGTTCTTGTTGCGTGCAGGGTTGGTCGTTGGGCCTCAGACGAGCCGGGTGGCCGACGTACTCGTGATCGACGGGAAAGTCGCCGACGTCGGCACTGACCTATCGGCGCCCCCGGGTTGTCACGTCGTCGACGCCCGTGAGTGCTGGGTCGGACCGGGTTTTGTCGACCTGCACACGCACCTGCGTGAACCGGGTCGCGAGGAGGCGGAGACGATCGAGAGTGGAGCCCTCGCGGGAGCGGTCGGCGGTTACACGGCGCTGATGGCGATGCCGAACACCGAACCGACACTCGACAACGTCGCGCTCGTGTCGTACGTGCTCGACCGCGGCGCACGCACGCCCCTGGACATTGCGGTGGCGGGAGCAATCACGGTGGGTCGCCGGGGTGAGAACCTGGCGCCACTGGCCGAGATGGCTGAACTCGGGGTCCGGCTCTTCAGCGACGACGGAATGGGCGTGCAGGATCCCTCACTCATGCGACGGGCGTTGACCTACGCGCGACCCCTCGGCGTACGACTCGCGCAACATTGCGAGGACGAGCTCCTGGCGGCGGGCGGGTCGATGAACGAGGGCGCGGTGAGCAGCCGTTTAGGCCTCGTGGGCCGGCCCGCGCTCGCCGAGGAGCTCATGGTGCAACGCGACATCGAACTGGTCGCCCTGACCGGAGGTGCGCTGCACTTCATGCACCTGTCGACCGCACGGTCGCTCGAGCTCGTCGCACAAGCCCGCCTTCGAGGTCTGCCGGTCACCTTCGAGGTCGCGCCGCATCACCTGACCTTGGACGAGACATCGTGCGAGCAGTTTGATCCGATATTCAAAGTCCATCCTCCACTTCGTCCGCGCGCGGACGTCGACGCGCTACGTGAGGCCTTGCGCGCTGGAACCATCGACGCGGTGGCGACCGACCACGCGCCGCACGCCCCCGAACTGAAGGACCTGCCCTTTGATGAGGCGCCCGCGGGGATGCTCGGGCTCGAGTACGCCGCGGCGCTCACCTTCGAGGCGCTCGGTGACGCGCCCAACCCGCAGCTCTTCTTCTCGGTGCTGAGTCGCGAACCCGCTCGCATCGCCCAACTTCGACACGACGACGTTCGCGTTCGTCATGGCGCGCACGGCGGGTGCGTGAGCGAAGGCGAGGACGCCAACCTGGTGGTGTTCGATCCGTTGATGTCCTGGACCGCGCGCAACGAGGATCTGCACAGTCACGCGGTGAACAGTCCCTATGACGGAAGAACGATGACTGGTCGGGTGCGGGCCACGCTCGCCAAGGGCGCGCTCGTGGTAAACGACGGGTCGCTGGTGTGATCCGTCCTTGCGCGCTGCTCGTACTGAGTGACGGCACGACCTTCGAAGGATTCGCCGCGGGCTACCTCGCCGATGATGGTGTCACGACTGGTGAGTTCGTGTTCAACACCGCCTTGAGCGGCTACCAGGAAGTGATCACTGACCCGAGTTACGCGGGCCAGATCATTGCCTTTACCTATCCCCACATCGGGAACTACGGCGTGTCGCCACTGGACGACGAAGCGTTGCGACCTTGGTGCCGGGGGCTGGTGATGCGCGACCTTTCGGACCTTCCTTCGAACTGGCGCTCGGTGGGCCCGCTCGAGGGTTTCCTGCGCCAGCATCGGGTGCCGGCGATCGTGGGGATCGACACGCGCCGACTCACTCGTCACCTGCGTGCCCACGGCGCGCTTCCGGGCGCCTTTGGTCACGCCGAGGAGTCCGTGGTGCGCGACGCGGCCACGCACGCAAAAGGTACCGATGGTGCCGACTTGGTCACTGCGGTCTCGACGCCCACCGCCTACGAAAGTGGTGCGGGCGACGTGCACGTGGTCGCGTTCGACTACGGCATCAAGACCACCATGGTGCGCCAGCTCGGCGAACGCTTTCGCGTCACCGTGGTGCCCTCATCGACGAGTGCGAAAGAGGTACGTGAGTTGGGCGCGGACGGGGTCTTCTTATCCAACGGACCCGGCGACCCCGCGGCGCTCGCCTCGAACGTGGCCGTGGTTACGCAGTTGCTGGGCACGGTACCGATCTTTGGCATATGTCTGGGTCATCAGCTGCTCGCGAGCGCCCTGGGAGGCTCCACCTTCAAACTTCCCTTCGGTCACCACGGCAGCAATCACCCCGTCAAGGACCTGTCGAGCGGGCGCATTGAGATCACCGCTCAGAACCACAACTACGCCGTGATCCCTGACTCGCTCGAACGCGGGATCGTGAGCCACGTGAACCTGAACGACGGGGTCATCGAGGGAATCTCGTCCGCCCAGGATCGTTGCTTCTCGGTCCAGTACCACCCCGAGGCCGGACCGGGGCCCCACGACGCGCGCTACCTCTTTGATCGCTTCGAGTCGCTCTTGCGCCACGGATCACTGGAGCGTGCCTAGTGCCTCGAAGAGACGACATTCACTCGATCATGGTGATTGGTTCGGGGCCGATCGTGATCGGTCAGGCGTGCGAGTTCGACTACTCGGGTACCCAGGCCTGTCAGGTGCTTCGCGAGGAGGGTTACAAGGTGATCCTGGTGAACTCGAATCCCGCCACGATCATGACCGACCCCGCGACCGCGGACGTGACCTACGTCGAACCACTCGACGTCGAAGTACTGGTCGACATCCTCGAAAAGGAGCGACCCGACGCCCTCCTGCCGACCCTCGGGGGCCAGACGGCGCTGAATCTCACGATGGAACTGGTGCGCCGTGGGGTGACCGAGCGCCTCGGTGTCGAAGTGATTGGTGCACGGCCCGAAGCGATCGCGACCGCGGAGGACCGCGAATTGTTCAAGCGGGCGATGGGCGACATCGGGCTCAAGGTACCCGAGTCGGGTTTCGCCCACGACGTGGAGACCGCGATTGGTATTGCGTTGGAGATCGGTTGGCCGATCATCATCCGTCCGAGCTTCATCCTCGGCGGCGCGGGTACCGGCATCGCGCACAACGAGAGGGACTTCCGTCACCTCGCCGAAGAGGGCCTCGTCGCCTCACCCATTGGCGAGATCCTCGTCGAGAAGTCCATTGCGGGTTGGAAGGAGTACGAACTCGAGGTGATGCGAGACGTCGCTGACAACTGCGTGGTGATCTGCAGTATCGAGAACTTCGATCCAATGGGCGTGCACACGGGCGATTCGATTACGGTCGCTCCCGCCCAGACGCTCTCGGACGTCGAGTACCAGGCAATGCGCGACGACGCCTTCGCGGTGCTACGCCGGGTGGGCGTGGAGACCGGGGGTTCGAATGTGCAGTTCGCCGTCAATCCCGAAACGGGTGAGCGACTCGTGATCGAGATGAACCCTCGTGTGAGCCGTTCGAGCGCTCTGGCGTCCAAGGCGACGGGGTTTCCCATCGCCAAGATCGCGGCTCGACTGGCGGTGGGTTACTCGCTTGACGAGATCCGAAACGACATCACCCAGGTCACTCCGGCGAGCTTCGAACCGGTGATCGACTACGTCGTGACCAAGATCCCGCGCTGGGCCTTTGAGAAACTCCCGGGCGCGACACCCGAACTGGGCACACGGATGCAGTCCGTTGGTGAGGTCATGGCGATCGGGCGCAACTTCGCCGAGTCACTACAGAAGGCGATTCGCTCCCTCGAACAGGGCCGGCTGGGTTTCGCGCTGGGCGACACCTCGGAATTCGTGAAATTGGACGACGAGACGCTCTGGCACCGCTGCGAGGTGGCGACGCCCGAACGGCTCTTCGCGCTGCACGAGGTCATGGCGCGCGGCGCCAAAGTGGACGAGGTGTGTCAGCGCACAAGAATCGATCTATGGTTCGTGCACCAATTGGCCGCGATTATCGAGCGAGAGAACGAGCTCGTTGCCGGGATTGACCTGGAGAACTTAGACCGACGCGGGTGGCTTCGCTATAAGCAGTGGGGATTCTCGGATCCCCAGATCGCGAACCTCACGGGTCATGACTCGAGCGACGTAACGACGCTGCGACGCCGCGCAGGGGTGTCGACGGTCTTTAAGACCGTCGACACGTGCGCGGCCGAGTTCGACGCTGCGACGCCGTATCACTACAGCACCTACGAGGACACGAGCGAGGTCGAGGCGTCGTCGCGCGATCGGGTGATCATCCTCGGTTCGGGGCCGAACCGCATTGGACAGGGCATCGAGTTCGACTACTGCTGCGTGCACGCGTCGATGGCGCTGCGCGATATGGGTTACGAGACCGTCATGGTGAACTGCAACCCCGAGACCGTCTCGACGGACTACTCGACCTCGGACCGGCTCTACTTCGAACCACTGACGCCCGAGGACCTCGCCGAGGTGATTCTCGCTGAACAGGCCGCCTGCACTGATGGGGCCCGGGTCGTGGGGGTGATCGTGGCTCTCGGAGGACAGACGCCGCTCAAGTTGTCCCATTCACTCGAACCGTCGCTCGTGCTGGGCACCCCGGTCGCCTCTATCGACGCCGCCGAGGATCGCCAGCAGTGGTCGGCGATCTGTTCGTCCTTGGGTCTACGTCAGCCACCAGGTGACGTCGCGCTCACGTTGTCCGAAGCGAAGGCAATCGTCAAGAAGATCGGCTATCCGGTCCTCGTGCGACCCAGTTACGTCCTGGGGGGACGCGCGATGGAGATCGTCTACGACGACTCGACGCTCGAACGCGTGATGAAGGACCTGACGAGCGAGCACGGATCGCTCGCTCGTGAAGGCGGGGTGAGCCAGAGTCGGCCGATCCTGCTCGACAGTTTCCTCGAGGACGCCGTCGAGGTCGACGTGGACGCCGTGCGCGACGCGTCGGGTGACGTCTTCATAGCTGGCATTATGGAACACGTTGAGGAAGCGGGCGTGCACTCGGGCGATTCGGCGTGCGCGCTACCGCCCCAGTCACTCAGCGCCGCGGTACTCGCCGAGTTAGGGGAGTACACCAGAAAGATCGCCGCCGCGCTCGAGGTGATCGGACTGATCAACGTTCAGTACGCGGTCAAGGACGACGAGGTCTACGTCCTAGAGGCGAATCCGCGCGCCAGTCGCACGGTGCCATTTGTCGCCAAGGCGACTGGCGTGGCGCTCGCCCAGGTGGCGGTGCACGTGACCATGGGTGAGTCTCTCGCGAGCCTTCGCGAGCGGGGTATGGTCCCCGGGTCGACGCCGTCGCCCGCCTACGTCAGCGTGAAAGAAGCGGTCCTGCCCTTCAGCCGCTTCCCGGGTGTCGATACGGTCCTCGGTCCCGAAATGCGTTCGACCGGCGAAGTCATGGGCGTGGGGGAGAGTTTCGGCATCGCCTTCGCCAAGGCCCAACTCGCCGCCGGCACGAGGCTGCCCGACTCGGGCCAGGTCTTCATGTCCCTCGCCGACCGCGACAAGGTGGGCGGACTCGTCCTCGCGCGTCAACTGGTCGAGCTGGGTTTCAGTATCGCCGCGACCGTGGGCACCGCGGGCTACCTGCGCAGCCACGACGTGCCGGTGCGCACGCTCGTGGGAAAGATCGGACTGGCCGACCTGGGTGCAGACGCGGTGTCGATGATGGGATCGGGTCAAGTGCAACTGGTGGTGAACACGCCCTCGGGTGGCGGGGCGCGCGTCGACGGTGCGGCGATTCGCGCGGCCTGCGTGGTGCACGCGTTGCCGTGCCTGACGACGTTGAGCGCCGGACTGGCCGCCGCGAAGGGTATCGCCGACACCCGCGCGCGAGGCTGGCGGGTGCACTCGCTCCAGGAGCTGCACGCGTGAGCGTGGACCTGAGCACGCTGGTGGGCGACGTGAGCCTCGTGTCACCGGTACTGACCGCGGCGGGCACGTCGGGCTACGGCGACGAACTCGCGGGCTACGGTGACCTGAGCCAACTCGGCGCGGTGGTGACCAAATCGCTCGCCTCGTTTTCCTGGCCGGGAAATCCGGCGCCGCGCGTGAGTTCGTCGGGCGCACATATGTTGAACGCGGTCGGTCTCGCCGGGCCGGGCGTCGAGGCGTGGCGCAGGCAGTACCTGCCAGCGCTGGAACGACGCGGCGTGCGAGTGGTGGGCTCGATCTGGGGACGCACGGTCGGCGAGTTCGCGGACGCGGCGCTCGCCATGAAGGGAGCGGGTCTCGCGGCCCTCGAAGTGAACGCGAGTTGTCCGAATCTCGAGAGTCGCGCGCTGATGTTCGCGCACTCCGCCTCGGCGACGCGCGAGGTGGTCGAAGCTTCCAGGGCGGCGGACCTTCCGCTGTGGGTGAAGCTGAGTCCCAACACGCCCGACCTAGTGGAAATCGCGGGCTGCGCCCTTGAAGCGGGTGCGTCGGGCCTCGTGCTCGTGAACACGCTGCTCGGCCTGGGCGTCGACATCGAACGTCGCCAGCCGTCGCTCGCCAACGGCGGCGGAGGGGTGAGTGGACCAGGAATCCTGCCGGTGTCGCTGCGGGCGGTCTTCGAGTGTCGCGCGGCGTTCCCGTCGGCGCCGATCGTGGGCGTGGGGGGCGTCGCGAGCGGCGAGGACGTGGTCGCGATGCTCATGGCCGGCGCGAACGCGGTCGAGGTCGGCACGGCGACCTTCGCGGACCCGCGCGCGCCTTGGCGGATCCTTCGCGGTCTGGAGCGTTGGATGCGCCGACACGACGTTGCCCACGTGCACGAATTAATAGGGGTGGCCCATGGTTGAGAGTTTCGGTTCTCGACTACAAGAGCAACTGCGCGAGCGCGGGCCGCTGTGCGTGGGCATTGACCCCAGTCGCGAGTTGATCGAAGCGTGGGGTCGACAAGACAGCGTCGAAGGTTTGGAGTTCTTCGCCCTCGCGGTGCTCGAGGCGGTCATCGATACCGTGGCCGTGATCAAGCCACAAGTTGCCTTCTTCGAGCGCTTCGGCTCGCCGGGCTATCGCGTCCTCGAGCGAGTGATGAGCGACGCGCGCGACGCGCACCTGATGATCGTCGCGGACGTGAAACGCGGCGACGTGGGTTCTACCAATGATGGTTACGCCCAGGCGTGGCTGAGCGAAGAGTCGGCGCTTCGCGCCGACGCGATGACCGTGAGTCCCTACCTCGGTTTTGATTCGCTGGAACCAATGTTGCATCTCGCGCGCGCTACGGGCCGCGGTGTGTTCGTACTCGCCGCGACGTCCAATCTCGAAGGTCGCGTCATACAGGGCGCTCGCACGCGCGATGACCAGACCGTGGAGTCCTTCGTCCTCGACCAGATCCGGCGACGTAACCAGCTCGACGAGGGCCTCGGTTCCCTGGGTGCGGTGCTGGGCGCGACCAGGGAACGACCGGAGTTCGCCCTCGAGACCCTGGGGGGTCCCTACCTCGTGCCGGGTGTCGGTTCCCAGGGCGGTACGCCCGAGGACGTGGCGAAGGTTTTCGACCGTTGTCCTTCGAACAGCGTGCTCGTGAGCGTCTCGCGAGCCATACTGCAGGCGGGTCCCGAGCGCTCGAGCCTGCGCGACGCGACACGGCGCTGGCGTGACGACGTCGCTCGCGCACTCTCCTAGGAAATCTGTCCGCAACAGGAGTATTCTGAGCACGTGAGTCCAACGCCGCCCACTTTGTCTCAGGAGCAAAGGGTCGAGGCGTCACGTTTGGCGGTCGCCAACCGGCGTCGACGCGCCGAGGTGAAACGTCAGGTGAAGTCCGGGGAGTTGTCCTTAGAGGAGTTGTTCGAACTCGCGGAGCGCGAGGAGTGCGTCGCCCAGATGAGGGCCTACGACTTGATCAGCGCGCTGCCCGCCATTGGCGAAGTGAAGGCCGAGCGGATCATGAAGAACGCCTCGATCGCCCAGACGCGGCGCATCCGCGGACTCGGACCCAAGCAGCGCGCGGAACTCTTTCGAGCTCTTGTCCGCTGAGCCCCTCGTCGTCGTACTCATTGGCCCGGGCGGAGTAGGCAAGGGGACCATTGCGCGACGGCTCGTCGAACGAGACCATCACCTCTGGCTGAGCCGCAGTTGGACCACGAGGACGCGGCGATCCCACGAGGATGGCACCGAGTACCACTTCGTGGACCGCGCGACCTTCGAGAACGCGATCAAAGAGGGCCTCTTCCTTGAATGGGCCGACTTCCACGGCAACCTCTACGGCACGCCGCAACCGAGCGCGCCCGCCGATGATGACGTGCTGCTCGAGATCGAGGTGCAGGGGGCCGAGCAGGTGAGTCGAGCGAACCCCGACGCCGTGGTGTTCCTGATCCTGCCACCCTCGATGCGTCAACTCGAAGCACGGCTTCGCACCCGCGGGGACGCCGAAGAACACGTGGCCCTGCGTTTGTCCAGTACGCCCCAAGAACTCGCTAAAGGACACGAATTAGCGACGTACGTGGTGCTGAATGATGACGTGGAGCGAGCGAGCGACGAAATCCTCTCTATACTGGAAGAACTCCGCCAGCAACGGCGAACCTCTCCTAAAGGACCAGGAAATGGCTGAACGCCCCACCCTCGTAGATCCACCCATCGAAACGCTCCTGCACAAAGTCGGCGACTCGAAGTTCACCCTCGTCGCGGTCACGGCTATTCGCGCGCGCGAGATCAACGAGTACTACAACGGCCTCGGTTCGGGCCACGGTGCGCTCATCCCGCCTCAGGTGACCTCGATGTCGAACAAATCGCTCTCGCTCGCCATGGAGGAGTTGTACCAGGGCAAGTTGGAGTTCCACCGTCCGACGCCCGATGAGATCGAGAATGAGCGACTCCAGGCTGAGGCGTTGGAACAGGCTCGCCAGGACGCCAACAACGACCTGGACGCCTTCACCGATGCCCTGCGCGACGCCTGATTCGCCCGCTCGAATTGTCCTAGGAGTGAGCGGCGGCATCGCCGCCTATAAGTCCGTCGAACTACTGCGCCTCTTGCGCGACGAAGGTTTCTTCGTCTCACCCGTGCTCACCCCCGACGCCACGCGTTTCGTCGGCGAGGTGACGTTTTCTGCACTGGCGAGCGAGCCGGTTCGAACCTCGCTCTACGGCGACCGCACGACCCCGATTCCCCACACGTTCCTCGGCCAGCACGCCGACGTCATCGTCGTCGCTCCCGCGACCGCCCACCTCATCGCGCGCTACGCCGCTGGACTCGCTGACGACCTTCTAACCGCGACCCTGCTGGCTTCGCGCGCGCCGGTGCTGCTCTGTCCGGCGATGCACACCGAGATGTGGGAGCAGCCCTCGGTCCAGGAGAACCTCTCGACGCTTCGCCGCCGGGGCGTGCTGGTGCTCGAACCCGACGTGGGTGCGCTCGCCGGCGGGGACGTGGGTGCGGGTCGGATGCGAGAGCCCAAGGAGATCGCCGAACTCGTCAAACGGCTCGTGAGCGGTTTCGAGGGCCCCCTTTCGGGTCGGCGCGTGCTCATCACGGCGGGCGGTACCCGAGAAGCGATCGATCCGGTACGCGTGATCTCGAACCGGTCGTCGGGACGACAGGGTTACGCGCTCGCGGAAGTGGCGCGACGCCTGGGTGCGACGGTGACCTTGGTGTCGAGCGTGAACCTCTCACTCGCCCTGGACGTCGTGCGCGACGTCGCGGTGGTGCAGGTACAGAGCGCGAGTGAGATGCGCGAGGAGGTCCTCACGCGCCTGGCCGACGTGGACGTCGTCATCATGGCCGCGGCGGTCGCCGATTTCACGCTGAAGGCGTCGAAGGAAAAGCTGAAGAAGGACCAGGGTCCGCCGACGTTGCATTTCGAGCCCACCGCGGACATCGTGCTCGATCTCGTGGCGAAGAGGTCGGCCGGTCAGGTGATCGTGGGCTTCGCCGCCGAGACCGCGAACATCGAACAGAACGCGTTGACCAAGTTGCGCGCCAAGGGCGTGGACCTGCTCGTCGTCAACGACGTGAGTGCCCCGAACGTCGGTTTCGAGCACCCCACCAACGAAGTAGTGATCCTCGATCGTGAAGAACACGTGCAACGGGTGACGTTGCGCTCGAAAGAAGCCGTTTCGTACGAGATCTTGGCTAGGGTTGCCTCATTGTTATCCCAAGGAGCATCATGAGCGACCGCACCCTCTTCACCTCGGAGTCGGTGACCGAAGGGCACCCCGATAAGATCGCCGATCAGATTTCTGACGGCGTGCTTGACGCGATCCTCACCCAGGACCCCACGGCGCGCGTCGCGTGCGAGACGTTGCTCACGACGGGCCTGTGCGTCATCGCCGGTGAGGTCACGACCAGCGCGGCCGTCGACGTAACCGCCGTCGCGCGAAAGACGATCCTCGACATTGGCTACGACGACGGCGCCAAGGGCTTCGACGGAAAGAACTGCGCGGTGCTCGTGTCCTTTGACAAGCAGAGCGTGGACATCGCCGGAGGTGTCGACGTTGCCTTCGAGCATCGAACGGGTTCGGTGGAGGACGAGTTGAACGCCCTAGGGGCGGGCGACCAGGGCATGATGTTCGGTTACGCCTGTAATGACAATGAAGACTTCATGCCCGTGCCCATCTGGCTCGCGCACCGGCTCTCGATGCGCCTCACCCAGGTGCGTCGATCGGGTGAGGTTCCCTACCTGCGTCCCGACGGCAAGACCCAAGTGACCATTGCCTACGAGGGTGATCGACCGGTCGCCGTGGACACGGTGCTCGTCTCGACCCAACACGAGGACGGCTACGACTCGCAGACCACGATCAAGAACGACGTGCTCGAGCACGTGATCCGGCCCATGCTGCCCTCGAACCTTGACACGAGCTCGATGAGGATCTTCGTGAATCCCTCGGGCAATTTCGTACTTGGCGGTCCCCACGCCGACGCGGGACTGACTGGCAGAAAGATCATCGTCGATACCTACGGTGGCATGGCTCGCCACGGTGGTGGGGCGTTCTCGGGTAAGGACCCTTCCAAGGTCGATCGCTCGGCCGCGTACGCCGCGCGCTGGGTGGCGAAGCACGTCGTCGCCTCGGGCGCCGCTGAACGCTGCGAGGTCCAGGTCGCCTACGCCATCGGCGTCGCTCGACCCGTCTCGGTGTTGGTGAACACCTTTGGCACCGAGCGCGTGGACCGCGCCACCATCGCCAAGGCCGTCGACGCGATCTTTGACCTGCGCCCGGCCGCGATCATCCGCGACCTCGACCTGCGCCGACCTATCTATCAGCGCACCGCCGCGTACGGTCACTTCGGGCGAAGCGATCAGGGCTTCACCTGGGAACAGACGCCTCGCTTGGACGATCTGCGCCGAGAACTGTCGCTCTAAGTGGGCGCCGTGCGCGCGGTTCGTGTCATCACCGAAGTCGGCGCCGTGGATCGACCCTTTGACTACAACCTCACCGAAGCGAGTGCGCACACGGGCTTGGGCGACCGGGTTCGCGTGGACTTCAATCACCGTTCGGTGCGCGCG
>Ga0302140_10001006_pt1 | contig 36806 bp, 29 predicted proteins | sample I_Bog_E1_1_FD_202095 | JGI IMG/M metagenome (GOLD analysis project Ga0302140, IMG submission 202095) | Peat permafrost microbial communities from Stordalen Mire near Abisko, Sweden - I_Bog_E1_1 | ecosystem: Environmental > Terrestrial > Soil > Wetlands > Peat | place: Sweden: Abisko, Stordalen... | reverse complement strand
GGCGGTTATCCCATAACAGGCGCCTCCCGGATGGCCGCTTTAGGCGCGGCCCGAGCGGGGTCCGGATTGACGACCATCGCGGTACCTCAGATCGCTTTGGCCATTTACGCGGGCGCTTTGACCAGCGTCATGGTTCACCCCTTGACGCACCCGCAAGATCTGGCGGAGTTGATGGAAGACAAACGGTTCACCGCTTTTCTCATCGGCCCCGGAGCCGGAGTCGGCGAGGAAACCCGACAACGGGCCGTTGCCATCCTTGATAAAAAACGTCCCACTTTGTTGGACGCGGACGCTTTGACCTCGTTTCAAACTGATCCATCGGCATTGGACGGGGCGATTAAAGGACCCTGTGTTTTGACGCCTCATGAGGGTGAGTTCCGCCGGTTGTTTGATTTCAAGGGCGACAAGCTGTCCCGGGCCCGCGCGGCGGCCAAACGATGCGGCGCTGTGGTGGTCCTCAAGGGCAGCGACACGATCATCGCGGCCCCGGATGGCCGGGCGATTATCAATTCCAACGCGCCGTCTACCCTGGCCACCGCAGGTTCGGGCGATGTGTTGAGCGGGATTATTCTGGGACTTCTCGCCCAGGGAATTGATCCATTCTTCGCCTCGGCGGCGGGGGTGTGGATGCATGGCGCGGCGGCGGATGAATTTGGACCGGGTCTGATCTCCGAGGACCTGCCCGGTTTACTGCCGAAAGTGTTCCAACAGCTTTACGTCCTTAAATAATAAAGTCTTACCGGAGAAAACAATGAACGCGATGGTACTGAACCGAATCCAAACCCCCTTGGAGTGGACTACTCTGAAAGATCCGCAACCGGGCCCTGGCCAGATCCGGGTCAAGGTGAGCGCCTGCGGCGTTTGCCGGACTGACCTGCATGTGGTGGACGGGGAATTACCCCATCCCCAAGTTCCCATCATTCCGGGACACGAGATTGTGGGCCGGATTGATTTGATGGGGCCGGAAGTAAAGGGTTTAAAAGTCGGGGAAAGGGTGGGCATTCCCTGGCTGGCCCGTACCTGCGGGGTTTGTCCCTACTGCCGGAACGGCCACGAAAATCTTTGCGACCATCCCCTCTTTACGGGTTATACCTGCGATGGTGGTTTTGCTACTTCTGTTGTGGCCGACGCGCAGTTTACTTTTCCCCTGGGCGAGTCGGGCAGCGATGTTTCGATGGCCCCATTACTCTGCGCAGGCCTCATCGGCTGGCGGGCGCTGACCGCCGCGGGCGAAGGCAAACAGCTGGGACTTTATGGCTTCGGCGCGGCGGCTCATATTATCGCTCAAGTGGCCGTATGGCAGGGACGATCAGTTTTCGCTTTTACCAAACCGGGCGACCTGACAACCCAGAATTTCGCCAGGGGACTGGGAGCGACCTGGGCGGGCGGGTCGGATGAAACTCCTCCGGAACCGCTGGACGCGGCAATTATTTTCGCGACCCTCGGTGATTTGGTGCCTTTGGCGCTCAAGGCTGTCCACAAAGGCGGACGGGTGGTTTGCGCCGGCATTCACATGAGCGACATTCCAAAATTTTCTTACGATTTGCTTTGGGGCGAACGGCAGATCGTTTCGGTGGCCAATCTGACCCGCCAGGATGGAATTGATTTTTTGGGACAGGCGCCCGAAATGAATATTGTGACAGAGACAACCACTTATCCGCTCCGTCAGGCCAACGAAGCCCTGGCGGACTTGCGGGCTGGCCGGTTCGACGGCGCCGCGGTGCTTGTACCATGACAATTCCCGCTCTGGTTTCGAACCTTGGATCAGTGGTCGCGGTACGCGGCAGTGTGGTGGATATTCAGTTTGATCACCATTTACCTCCCATCTATTCTTTGCTGCGCGCGAAAGAGGGAAAAATTGCCATTGAGGTTCTAGCCCAGTTGGATTCCCACCGGGTGCGGGGAATCGCTCTCAACGCGACCCAGGGATTGGCCCGGGGAGTTCCGGTGGAAGATACGGGAGGGACTTTAAAAGCGCCGATAGGTCAAACCATTTTGTCCCGCATGTTTAACGTATTTGGCGATCCTATCGACCAACAGGCGGCGCCTGCGGGTGTTCAATGGCGGACCATTCATCGGGATCCGCCCCCCCTAGTCAGACGATCTACCAAGTCTGAAATTTTTGAGACGGGAATCAAAGTTATCGACGTCCTGCTTCCCATGGAACGGGGCGGCAAATCGGGTCTGTTTGGGGGCGCGGGAGTCGGCAAAACGGTTTTGCTGACCGAAATGATTCATAACATGATTGGACACCAAAACGGCGTCAGTATTTTTTGCGGCATAGGCGAGAGATGCCGTGAAGGCGAGGAACTTTACCGCGGCATGAAGGACGCCGGGGTGCTGCCCAATATGGTGATGGTCTATGGACAGATGAACGAACCGCCGGGAAGCCGCTTTCGGGTAGGCCATACCGCGCTGACCATGGCGGAATATTTCAGGGATGATGAGCGCCGCGACGTTCTTTTGCTGATCGACAATATTTTCCGTTTTATCCAGGCGGGAATGGAAGTCTCGGGTTTGATGGGGCAAATGCCCTCGCGCCTCGGCTACCAGCCCACCATGGGAACCGAACTGTCCCGCCTGGAAGAACGTATCGCCAATACCGACGCGGGAGCGATCACTTCCATTCAGGCGGTCTATGTGCCGGCGGATGATTTGACCGATCCGGCCGCGGTCCATGTTTTTTCCCATCTCTCAGCGTCCATTGTGCTCTCCCGAAAAAGGGCGAGCGAGGGACTCTATCCGGCTGTCGATCTTCTTCAGTCCAGTTCGAAAATGGCCACGCCCGGTATCGTCGGGGAAAGGCATTATCTTTTGGCCCAGCAAATCCGAAAGACCCTGGCCCAGTATGAGGACCTCAAGGATGTCATCGCCATGCTGGGACTGGAGCAATTGTCCCCGGATGACCGCAAGGTAGTCGCCCGGGCCCGCCGGCTTGAGCGGTTTTTGACCCAGCCCTTTTTCGCCACGGAACAATTCAGCGGGATCAAAGGAAAAGTGGTCAGCCTTAAAGATTCCCTGGATGGATGCGAACGCATTTTGAAGGATGAGTTTAAGGATTACCCGGAAAGCGCTCTTTACATGATTGGAGCCATTGACGAGGCCAAAAAGCCGGCTCCCGCCGACAAAGCGCCCGTCAAAAACGAACCGGACAAAACAAAACCGGAGGCGCCGCATGCCATCCACGCTCATGAATCTTAAAGTTCTTCTGCCCTATGGAATTTTCGCGGAGAAAAACAGCGTTTCCCGCATTGTCGCGGAGACCAGCGAGGGCTTTTTCGGGCTTTTGCCCCACCGACTTGACTGCGTGGCCTCGCTCGTGCCCGGAATACTTATTTATCAAAATGAATCCGAACCGGAAGTTTATGTGGCGGTGGACGAAGGGGTTCTGGTTAAGACCGGGTTGGATGTGCTCGTCTCGGTGAGAAACGCCATGGCGGGAACGGATTTAGGCCAGTTGCGCGGGATTGTTCAAAAAGAATTTGAGAACCTCAATGATCAGGAGAAAAGCGTCCGCGCGGTCATGAACAAAATGGAAAGTGGTTTTATCGAACGTTTGGCGGAGTTTCGTCATGACTGAAAAGATAGAAGTGAAAAGCCAGGAAAACACGAGCCAGCTCAGCCAAACCGTCGGCGAAAAGGCGAAAAGAAAAATCGCGGCGGAAAAAAATCCGGGAAGGGGAGTTTGGTTCGGTCTTGGAATGATGGGGCTCATCGGCTGGTCGGTGGCGGTTCCCACCTTACTGGGCGCGGCGTTGGGCATTTGGCTGGACGATAAGCATCCCGGAACCCATTCCTGGACGCTGATGCTGCTGGTAGCGGGCCTGTCCATCGGCTGCTTGAACGCGTGGCGTTGGGTAGCCAAGGAAGACAGGGAGATGGGAGAAAATCAGGAGGATAGCGATGGATGAGATATTGAATTTACTGCTGGCTTTGGCGATGGGTATCTTTCTTGGTGTTATCTTCTTTGGCGGTCTTTGGTGGACGGTCCGGAAGGGTATTTCATCCAAAAAACCGGCATTTTGGTTCTTCGGCAGCCTGGTATTGCGAACCGTTATTGTCCTGGCTGGATTTTATTTTATTTCACGCGGTCATTGGGAAAACCCGCTGGTTTGTCTGCTGGGATTTGTCCTGACGCGCCTCATCGTTATGCGGGTCACGCGGACGGTGGAAAATCCCAGCAATTTAATAGAGGGAGCCAGCCATGCGCCTTACTCCTGATGAGCTGATCCTCTGGCGACAAGGGTTTTTAAAACTCAACGGAACCATCTTGTTTACTTGGGTACTCATGCTGGCGCTGGCGGCAGGATCCTTCTTTTTGACGCGCCATCTCTCGACGGGCTTAAAGCGCTCCCGCTGGCAAAACCTCCTGGAAATTATCGTGACAGGCATGGATAAGCAAATCCAAGACGTGGGCCTCAATGAACCAAAGAAATACCTGGGTTTTATCGGTACGCTCTTTATCTTTGTCGCCTCATCCAGTCTTTGCACCGTTATTCCGGGTTTTGAGACGCCGACGAGTTCGCTTTCGACCACCGTGGCCCTCGCCCTCTGCGTGTTTGTGGCCGTGCCTTTTTTTGGAATCGCGGAACAGGGAGTGGTCAATTACCTCAAGTCCTATATGAAACCAACCTTCTTCATGCTGCCCTTCAACATCATCAGTGAACTTTCACGCACCCTGGCCCTTTCCATCCGTCTATTCGGCAACATGATGAGCGGGGCGATGATCGTGGGGATTTTAGTCACAATTACGCCCTTTATCTTTCCCATTTTCATGACGGCGTTGGGACTTCTGACGGGCATGGTGCAGGCCTACATCTTCAGTATTTTAGCCGCGGTTTATATCGCGGCGGCCACGCGGGTCCGACAGCCCAAGCCCGCGCCCGCGGTGAAGAGTTGAAATTTAAATCTGTGAAATAAAAGGAGAAACAATATGGACAGCATGACAATTATCGCGGTGGCATCGATTGGCGTCGCGGGCATTACGACGAGTTTTGGCACCATGGGGCCGGCGCTGGCGGAAGGAAGGGCGGTCGCGACCGCGCTGACATCTCTGGCCCAACAGCCTGACGCCTCGGCGACCATAACCCGAACCTTGTTTGTGGGACTGGCGATGATTGAGTCCACGGCCATCTACTGTTTCGTGGTCTCGATGATTCTTATTTTTGCCAACCCCTTCTGGAACCATGTCATCGCCCAGACTGCGGCGAAGTAATTCCGTGTTAATCGACTGGTTTACCATAGGCGCGCAAGCCCTTAATTTTTTGATTTTAGTCTGGCTGTTGAAGAGGTTTCTTTATAAGCCGATTCTCAACGCCATTGAGGCCCGGGAGAAACTGGTCGCGGCTGAATTGGCCGACGCCGATCAAAAAAAAACTGAGGCTCGAAAAGAAAGCGACGAGTTTAAGCAAAAGAACACGGATTTTGACCAGAAACGCTCCGCTTTGTTGGCCCAAGCGGCCGCGGAGGCGAAAACCGAAGGGCAAAAACTCATGGAGCAGGCGCGCCAGGCCACCGCGGACTGGAGAGCGAAACAACAGGAAGCCTTAAAAACAGAAGAACATAATTTAAGTCAGGCCATCAGCCTCAGAACCCAGCAAGAAGTTTTCGCTATTGCCCGTAAGACCCTCGCCGATTTGGCGACCACGAGTTTGGAGGTCCAGTTGGCGGATATTTTTATCCGCCGCTTGAAAGCGATGGAACCCCAGGCTAAAGCGGGATTGGCGGCTTCCCTCAAAAGCGCGCGTGAACCAGCGGTTATTCGCGGCGCCTTTGACCTGCCTCCTGAACAGAAAGCGTTGATTCAAAAGGCTCTCAATGAAACTTTTTCGGCCGATATTCATATTCGTTACGAAACCGCGCCGAATCTGGTAGGTGGCATTGAACTCATAACGAACGGACAAAAAGTGGGATGGAGTATCGCGGAATATCTGGTTTCGCTGGAAAAGGGCGTGGACGAAATCCTGAAAGAGAAGGAGAAAACCGAATCAAAAATGCCGTCCGATCTGACGACGAAGATTGCCAAACGCGCCTACGAGCTTTACGAGCAGGGGGATCACAAAAGCGATTCGTCAGTTCGGGACTGGAGTAAGGCGGAACAAGAGATACGCAAGGATGAGGTCAAGAACAAGCCTGAGACGGAAATGAAGGCGGAACCAAAGCCTGAAAGTAAAACCGAGCCGCAGCCGGAAATTAAAAAATCATGAACATCGAACCGGAGACTCTCCGAAATATTTATGACAGAACGTTTGACGGAATAAATCAGGCGCTCGAAAAATTCGCTCCTCAAATGAAACCCCATGAGATCGGAATCATTACTTCGGTGGTGACAGGCATCGCCAAAGTGTCCGGTCTTCCCGGCGTTGGATATGGGGAACTGGTGACCTTTCCCGGCAATGTTTTGGGTATCGCGTTCAATGTGGATGAAAAGGAAATCGGCGTTGTTTTGTTGGGCGACTATTGGCATCTTCGGGCCGGAGATGAAGTGAGCCGCACGGGGCAGGTGATGGATGTAGGGGTGGGGAATGGTTTACTGGGACGGGTCATGAACCCTCTGGGCGTACCCCTGGATGAAAAGGGACCGATCCAATTTACCCAACGGCTTCCCATTGAACGGCCCGCTCCCGCCATTATGGATCGTTTGCCTGTGACGACGCCACTTCAGACCGGGATTAAAGTTATTGACGCGTTGATTCCCATCGGACGGGGACAGCGCGAACTGATTCTGGGAGACCGGCAAACGGGTAAGACCGCTATCGCCCTTGACGCCATTCTTAACCAACGCGATACGAATATGATCTGCGTTTATTGCGCCATCGGTCAGAACGCCTCCTCGGTAGCCAAGGCTGTAGCCAGCCTGAGGGAAAAAGGAGCGATGGAATACACCGTCGTGGTGGTGGCCGAGGGAAATGATCCGCCGGGCGTGGCTTATATCGCGCCCTATGCCGCCACCAGCATCGCCGAGTTTTTTATGGAAGAGGGCCGGGATGTACTGATTGTCTACGATGATCTCACCCATCACGCCAGAGCTTACCGTGAAATTTCGCTTCTCCTGCGCCGACCGCCGGGCCGCGAGGCTTTCCCCGGGGATATTTTTTATATTCATTCCCGACTGCTTGAACGGGCGACACGCTTGCGCAAAGAACGGGGAGGCGGGTCCCTGACCGCTTTGCCGATTATCGAAACCGAAGCCCAGGATATTTCGGCCTATATCCCCACCAACCTGATTTCCATTACGGACGGTCAAATTTACCTTTCCCCCACGCTTTTTGAGCTGGGGGCCTTGCCCGCGGTGGATGTGGCTAAATCGGTTTCGCGGGTGGGCGGCGAAGCCCAAAGGCCGGCCTACCGGGGGGTCACGGGCGACCTGAAACTGGCCTATGCCCAGTTTGAGGAGCTGGAAACCTTTTCGAAATTTGGCGCCCGTTTGGATGAAGATACCCGTAAAAGTATCGAGCATGGACGGCGGATCCGGGCCTGTCTTAAACAAGCCCAATTTGTCCCTGTGCCTCTGATGGAACAGATTGTTGTATTGCTGGCATTATCCGAAAAGTTATTCGATCCCATCAGTCTGGATCAGATGGCGAAAGCCGAAAAGGTTTTGCGTGAGGCGGCCAGAACTCTTCCGCCCGATCTTCAAGAAAGATTAAAAGCCGCCGACAAAATGACAGACGGGGATCATGACGCGATAAGCCGATTGGCCAAGCAATCTTTAATTCCATTTCTTCCCAAACCCGAACCCCCGCCTCAACCGGAAGCTGTCAAAGGGGCTAAACCCGAACCGATACCGCAGACTCCTCCTCAAACACAGGTGAAATCATGAGTGATACCACTATCAGTCTTCGCCGAAAGATTAGCGGGGCCAAAGATCTTCAATCGGTAGTTCGTACCATGAAGGCGGTTGCCGCTTCCAGCGTTGGTCAATATCAGAAATCGGTGGCGGCTTTAGGAGATTACTATCGGACCGTGGAACTGGGCTTGGGCGTTTGTCTACGTGAAATGGGCCGGAAACCTTTGGCCGCCGAGCCCAGACCTCAAAGACCATCCCGCGTCATCGGTGCGGTTGTATTTGGTTCGGACCAAGGGCTGGTGGGCCAATTTAATGATCTGATCGCCGATGAGGCGATTCAGAAGATGAAGAAATTCCCCGTTAAACCTCGGGTTTGGGCCATCGGTGACAGGATATATGCCCGTCTGGCGGACGCGGGCTTTTCGGTAAAGGGGACCCTTGCGGTCCCCAACTCGGTGAAGGCGATCGCCCCGCTGGTCGGACAGATTCTGCTGGAGAGCGAGAAGGATCAAGGTCAAGGCGAAGGGGCTGAACTTCATCTTTTTTATAACAACCTCACCTCCGGTTCGACTTATCAGCCCGTCAGTCAACAGTTACTGCCACTGGATGAAAAATGGAGGAAAGAACTGGTCGGACTGAAATGGCCGACTAAAAAATTACCTGAAGTTATAGGAGGACAGGCCATCACTTTAAGATCGCTGATCCGGGGATATCTTTTTGTTTCTCTTTTTCGGGCCTGCGCCGAATCCCTGGCCAGTGAAAACGCCAGCCGTCTGGCGTCCATGCAGCGCGCCGATAAAAATATTGATGAATTGCTAGAAGGTCTCAATGGGAAATTCCATCGTTTTCGCCAGAGCGGGATTGATGAGGAATTATTTGACGTCGTTTCGGGTTTCGAGGCGCTGAGTAAGGATGGATGAAATGAGGGGGAGAAAAAAATGAATAAGCTAATACTGATCGAAACCGCAAAATCACTGGTGGCCGATAATAAGGGTTTGCTGGCGATGGATGAAAGCAATCCGACCTGCGATAAACGTTTTGCCCTGTTGGGAATTCCCCAGACTGAAGAAATGCGGCGAACTTACCGGGAATTAATCGTCACCACGCCCGGACTGGGGGAGTGTATTCACGGGGCGATCCTCTGCGACGAGACTCTCCGCCAGAAAAAAAGAGACGGGACTCCTTTCGCAAAAGCCCTCTCCGACGCCGGAATCATTCCCGGCATCAAGGTGGATCAGGGCGCGAAAGATCTGGCGGCCCATCCGGGTGAAAAAATAACCGAAGGCCTGGACGGGCTAAGGGAGCGACTGATCGAATACGTTCAAATAGGCGCCCGTTTTGCCAAGTGGCGCGCAGTGATCACCGTGGGCGAGGGCATTCCGAGCTGGAGCTGTGTGGAAGCCAACGCACAGGTTTTGGCCCGCTACGCCGCTTTGTGTCAGGAATCTGGACTGGTTCCCATCGTGGAGCCCGAAGTACTCATGGACGGGAGCCACAGTCTTCAACGATGCCGGGAAATAACCGAGGAAACTTTACGGATGGTTTTCCAACAGCTTCATGCGCAAAGGGTCATGCTGGAGGGCCTGATTTTGAAACCCAACATGGTTCTTCCCGGATTGACCTGTCCGAAACAGGAAACCGCCGAGGAAATAGCCGACACCACCATCAGATGTTTCTCGAGAGTGGTCCCGGCCGCCGTTCCGGGAATCGCTTTTCTCTCCGGCGGTCAATCAGGGGAACTGGCCTCGGCGCGGTTGAATGCCATGAATGTCCGGTTCAAGGGCAGACTTCCCTGGGCGGTAACTTTTTCCTTTTCCCGGGCCATTCAATATCCGGCTTTGGAAATTTGGAAAGGGCAGGAAGCCAATGTTCCGGCGGCGCAAAAAGCGCTCTATCACCGGGCTTATTGCAACCACGCGGCGCGGCGAGGCGACTATAACGCCGAACTGGAAAAGATTTGACTGGGATGACGTGGTTTACAGTCCCTTTCGACGAGAGACGATCAAAAGGATAGCTTGAGTCTCGTTTTGATTTTATCGAATCATCTTCATCCTGCGGTTAGACCTCCCTCCGTTGTTTTGCTGGATATTCCCGCGAAAGTTGTCTCAATCGAATGGCATGCAGTTTGCTTTAATTATTTAATTGGATTTGATTGATTTTGGGATTTTAAAAATTAAAAGGAATAAGACATGAGAAATAACGCCAAACCAGCGATGTTTTTAACTTTAACCATGATGGGTTTAGGAGTTTATGGCTGTGGAACACCCAAAGCAGTCACCACCGGGGTTCCGAACACGGCTGAAAATAATGAGGTGGCGGCGGCAACACCGCAAACCCAAGCTCAACCGCAACCGGCTTCTATGGAGAAGTATGTAGTTCAAAAAGGGGACACCCTATGGGCGATTTCTGGCAAAACTGAAATTTACGCCGATTCCTTTCAATGGCCCCTGATTTTTAAGGTCAACCGGGATCTCATTCAGGATCCGGATCTAATTTATCCCGATCAAAAATTGACAATTGATAAGAGCGTTTCTGAGGCAGAAACGAAAAATGCTGAAAAACTTGCCGATGAAACACCGAAGTATGTTCCTCATGAGAAAGTTCGTAAACCGCTCCCCATCGATTATTTTTAACGATAAAAGTTTTTAAATTATTTTGTTTCTTATCGCTTAATCGAAATGGGGGCATGAGTGGAAATCACACAAAAAATGGAAATTAAAAACCGGTTGGGCCTTCATTTAAGGGCGGCGGCTGAGTTGGTGAAAACCGCCTCTAAATACAAGTGCCGAATACTGGTCAGAAACAACCACCACCAGGCGGATTGTAGAAGCATTCTCAATCTTATGGTGCTCGCGGCGAGCTATGGATCGGAACTAACGCTGATATTTGAAGGGGATGATGCCTGGCACGCGCAACAGGCGATCAAAAATCTTTTTCTCAACAAATTCGGAGAAAAAGATTAACTGTTTTAAGTAATGGCGGCGGTATCGCATGATTCGGTAATCCCGTTCGTAATAAAAATAAGGAGACCCCATGAGTCAAACATCCCCTATGAACCATTTGATATATGGGCTGCCTACGGATATCGAGGGATTCGATTCTCTCCTTGAATTGGCTTTGGATTTGCGCTGGACGTGGAATCACACCTCGGACGAGGTATGGAGAAATCTGGATCCGGCGCTCTGGGATCAGACCCATCACCCCTGTGATATCTTGCATTCGGTTTCCCGGCAGAAAATAAGCGCTATGCTCGCCGATCCGATTTTTCGAAAGAAGATCGACGCCCTTTTGTTATCTAAAAAAAAGGCGGAAGAAGCGCCTTCGTGGTTTCATCAGCATTATCCGGAATCGTCCCTGTCCTGTGTGGCGTATTTCAGCATGGAATTTATGTTAAGCGAGGCTCTTCCAATTTATTCGGGAGGCCTGGGCAATGTGGCCGGCGACCAGCTCAAAGCCGCCAGCGACCTGGGTGTTCCAGTGGTGGGTGTGGGCCTGCTCTATCAGCAAGGATATTTTCGCCAGGTGATCGACAAGCACGGGAACCAACAGGCCATCTATCCTTACAACGACCCGGGTCAACTGCCCATTACGCCCCTGCGCCTTCCGAACGGCGAATGGCTGAGGCTGGAAATCACCTTGCCTGGTCATTCTGTCTGGTTGCGGGCTTGGCAGGCGCAGGTCGGGCGGGTCAAGCTTTACCTTCTGGACAGCAATGATGTGGCCAATATTCCCGCGCACCGGGAGATTACCAGTGAACTGTATGGAGGCGGGCCGGAACTCCGTTTGAAACAAGAGATGGTGTTGGGGATCGGAGGCTGGCGATTGCTGCGCGCGATGGGGCTCCAACCGAAAGTCTGTCACCTCAACGAAGGCCATGCGGCCTTCGCTGTGTTGGAACGGGCGCGGAATTTCATGGAGGAAACCGGCCAGCCTTTTGACTCGGCCCTAGCCGTAACGCGGGCGGGAAACCTGTTTACCACTCATACGGCTGTGGCCGCTGGCTTTGATCGTTTTGACCCGGCCCTGATAGAACAGTACCTCAGCGGGTATGCGGAACACAAACTCGGCATACCCTTTCATGACTTGATGGCACTGGGTCGCCAGAACCCGGATGACCCGTGGGAGAGTTTCAATATGGCCTATCTGGCCATCCGTGGAAGCGGGTCGGTCAACGCAGTAAGCCGCCTGCATGGGCAGGTTAGCCGACATCTCTTTGAGCCGCTTTTCACGAACTGGCCGGAGGCTGAGGTTCCCATCACCCACGTCACGAATGGAGTCCACATGCCCACCTGGGACTCGGCCCCGGCCGATGATCTTTGGACGGAAGCCTGCGGAAAAGACCGCTGGCTGGGTCCGTTGGAAAATCTGGAGCAGAACATCCGCCGCATTTCCGACGGCAGGTTCTGGCAATTTCGCACCGCCGCGAGCAAGTCGTTTGTTGAGTACGCGCGCGCGAGGTTGTCCGCGCAACTGGCCGTTTCGGGTGCCGCACCGGAGGAGGTGGAAGGGGCCAAACATATCTTCGATCCCAACACGTTAACGCTGGGATTCGCGCGCCGTTTCGCCACTTATAAACGGCCCGACATGCTATTACAAGATCCGGAGAGACTTTTACGCCTGTTAACCAATTCCCAGCGTCCTGTGCAACTGGTTATCGCGGGAAAAGCCCATCCGGAGGATCAGGCGGGACAGGGCCTGATCCATGAGTGGATCCAATTTATCCGCAGACCCGAAGTTCGCCCTCATGTGGTCTTCCTCAGCGACTACGACATGCTTTTGAGCGAGTACATGGTGCAGGGAGTTGATGTCTGGATCAACACTCCCCGGCGGCCATGGGAAGCCTGCGGAACCAGCGGCATGAAGGTGCTTGTCAATGGAGGTATCAATCTATCCGAATTGGACGGCTGGTGGGCCGAGGCCTATACCCCGGAAGTTGGGTGGGCGTTGGGAGACGGCAAAGAGCATGGCGACGATCCCGCCTGGGATGCGGTCGAGGCCGAAACGCTTTATAGCCTGTTTGAACAAAAAGTCATACCGGAATTTTATGACCGAAACGGGAGCGGCATTCCGACGGCGTGGATTCAACGGATGCGCGAGAGCATGGCGCGATTGACGCCGAATTTTTCCTCTAACCGCGCCGTACGGGAATACACCGAGCGACATTATCTCCCGGCCGCTTCCGCTTACCTTGAGCGCTCTGCGAACAAAGGCGTAGTGGGCAAACAAGTGATTGATTGGCAAAAAAATCTGGAACAGAAGTGGTCCGCGCTTCATTTCGGGGACATGAAGATTGATACCCATGATAACCAACACTTTTTTGAGGTTAAGGTCTTTCTCAATGACATTGATCCACGATCCGTAAGAGTGGAGCTCTACGCCGAGGGCGTCAAGGGCGAGGCTCCTTTTCGGGAGGAAATGAAGCAAGTCAGCTCTTTGCCCGACACCATAGGCGGCTTTGTTTATGGAGTGAAGGTTTCAGGTGGCCGACCGCCGACGGATTATACGGCAAGAGTGATCCCACACCACGATGGAGTCGCCGTGCCTTTGGAAGAGAAACGGATCCTATGGCAACGATAAATAAAAACCCACAACGCAAGTTGGGCAATTACATCTCCGATATGTCTGAACACGCCGATGTCCGGGTCGGTTCGCCGCTACCCCTGGGAACACAGGAAAGGGGAGAAGGAGTTAATTTCTCCCTATTTAGCCGCAATGCCACCGGGGTCCGGCTGGAGTTGTTTGACCATCCGGAGGACGCGACGCCGGCACGGTTTTTCGATCTAGACGCTGCCTTGAACCGCACTGGCGACGTATGGCACGTTTGGGTGAAAGGTATCCGTTCCGGCCAGCTTTACGCTTACCGCGTGGACGGCCCTTATTCTCCCGAGGAGGGACACAGGTTCAATTTCAAACGGCTTCTCCTTGATCCCGCTGCCGCTGCGATTTCAAATCTGCCCCCATGGGATTTTGCGTCCGCCCTCGGATACGATCCGTCGTCTCAGGGGAAAGACCTGACTCTCTCGAAAAAGGATAACGCTAAATCGACGCCCAAATGCATTTTTTTGAACGAGTCTTTCGATTGGAAGGGGGACCGGCCGCAGCGGCATCCCTGGTCAAAGACCCTCATTTACGAGACCCATGTGCGCGGTTTTACCATGGATCCGAAGTCGGGAGCAAAGCATCCGGGAACCTACCGGGGCTTGATGGAAAAGATCCCCTATTTCAAAACACTGGGTGTTACCGCAGTGGAACTGATGCCGGTGCTGGAATTCAATGAAAATTCCCTGACACGGAAGGATCCGAAAACGAAACAACCCCTCAGGAATTACTGGGGATACGATCCGGTTACTTTCTTCGCGCCCAAAGCTTCTTATAGCAGTTCGGGCGGAATGGGCCAACAGAAACTGGAGTTCAAGGAAATGATCCTGGCTTTCCACCAAGTCGGCATTGAAGTGATCCTGGACGTGGTGTTTAACCATACGGCGGAAGGAAACGAACTGGGTCCGACGCTTTGTTTTCGCGGGATCGACAACTCGATTTTTTATACCCTGGCGGATGACAAGCGCCGTTATAAGGATTACGCGGGAACCGGCAATACGGTTAACGCCAATCATCCGGTGGTGCGGGACCATATCCTGGCGGCATTGCGCTATTGGACGGTCGAGATGCACGTGGATGGGTTCCGCTTCGATTTGGCATCGGTTCTCGGCCGAGGCGAAAGCGGACGATTATTGGCTAACGCGCCGCTTTTGGCCCGGATCGCCGAGGATCCAATCCTGAGGGATGTGAAGCTCATCGCGGAAGCATGGGACGCCGGCGGGGCCTACGAGGTGGGGAGTTTTTCGGAACGGCGCTGGGCGGAATGGAACGGCCGTTATCGGGATGATGTCCGGCGTTTCTGGCGGGGTGATGATGGAATGCTCGGCTCCTTCGCCAGCCGACTCTGCGGTAGCGCGGATATTTATAGCAAGCCGGGCAAGGGCCCGGAGGGAAGCATCAATTTTATTACCTGCCACGACGGGTTCACTTTGAATGACCTGGTCAGCTACGCCACCAAACATAACGAGGCGAACGGTGAAAACAATCAGGACGGGACTAATAACAACTTCAGCGGGAACTATGGCTTCGAAGGCTTAACGAAAGCCGCTGAAATCGAGACGACGCGAAATCGCCAGATCAAGAATTTTATGCTGACCCTGATGATTTCGCGCGGTGTTCCGATGATCCTCGGTGGGGACGAAATTCGCCGCACTCAAGGTGGCAATAACAACGCCTATTGTCAGGACAATGAAACCAGCTGGATGGACTGGTCCCATTTTGACCAGCATCAGGAAATTTTTCGTTTTACCCAAGGCATGGTCGCTTTTCGCGTCGCTCATCCTGTTCTGAGTAAAGAAGAATTCTATAAAAATGAAGGAATTCATTGGTTTGGTCCGCAGGGTGGACCGCCTCATTGGACAGATTTCAAGTGTAAACAATTTGCCTCCCTTATTCATGAAAACGAAAAAGAAAGTCTTTACCTGATGTTCAACGCGGGTACGAAGGCGGCTGATTTTGTTTTGCCGTCCCCATCAGCCGGGTATGGCTGGAGTTTATCGATCGATACATTCCTGCCTTCACCAGGCGATATGGCCGAAGCAGGCAAAGAAATACCACTGAAAAACTCAAAGACTTACCGCGTTGAAGCCCGCTCCAGCGTCATTCTCCGGGCGGCCAAGCCTAAACCCGACGTGCGAAAGCTTTCCACATGAACTCACGCTCTTCCGGAATACTTCTTCATCCAACCTCCCTTTCCAACCCCTATCCCATTGGCGACTTGGGACCTTCGGCGACCGCCTTTGTGGATTTTCTTGTTCTGAGTGGGCAGAGCTGGTGGCAGATGCTGCCGATTGGTCCGACGGGGATAGGAAATTCGCCATATCAATCATCGTCCGCCTTTGCGGGAAATCAGTTTCTGTTGAGTCCCGATTTGTTGATCGAGCATGGATTTCTTAATCGCGGGGATATCGAGTCGCATGTTCCAGGGGCTCCGGGAAAGGTGGACTATTTCGCCATGGAACAACTGAAGTTGAAATGGTTTAAAAAAGCCTATGAACAATTCGAAAAAAAAGGAGGAATGGTCAAGCGGCTGGAATTTGAGGCTTTTGTCCGAGCCGAATCCTTCTGGCTTAACGATTTTTCCTTGTACTTAGCCGTCCGGGACAATGAAGGCACCGGGGACTGGACCAAATGGGCCAGGGAACTGAGGACGCGAAAGCCTGAAGCGCTTGTTCGGGCGCGGAAACATTTCACGGATGACATCCGTTACCACCAGTTTATCCAGTGGCAGTTCTCAATACAGTGGAAAGAGTTACGGGCCTATTGCGAGTCCAAGGCAGTCCAGCTGATTGGTGATATTCCCCTATTTGTGTCCCATGAGAGCGCCGATGTCTGGGTTCACCCGGAGATTTTTAAATTGGACGCCGATGGGAACATGACGGTGGTCGCCGGGGTTCCTCCGGATTATTTCACGAAAACAGGTCAGCGATGGGGAGAGCCCGTTTACCGATGGGATGTGCTGCAAGGCCAAAATTACAACTGGTGGATAGAACGTCTGAGGACAGCTTTGGGACGATTCGGTGTTATCCGATTGGATCATTTTATCGGCTATGTGAGAACTTATGAGGTGCCTTCGGGGGACCTTACCGCAGAAAACGGACAATACCAACCGGGTGGCGGCAGCGCGTTTTTTGAAGCAGTGTCAAAAGCTCTCGGATCTTTGCCATTTATCGCGGAGGACCTAGGGGTTCTTACCCCCGAAGTGATTGCTTTAAGGGAACAACTTAACCTGCCCGGTTCTCGGGTGCTTCAATTTGAGTTCGAATCGGAACTTGAAAAGAATATATTCCCCTCGAAAGAGCTCCCAGTGAACTCGGTTGTTTATACCGGAACCCACGATAACGACACTACGGAGGGTTGGTACAGAAAGTTGCCAACTACTCAACGAAAAAGCCTTCGAAAACATCTTGGTGCCAATGACCAGACAGTTGTCCGGGCCATGATCTTGGCGGCCATGGCTTCCAGAGCCGACAGGGTCATCGTGCCGGCGCAAGACCTTTTGGATTTGGGAACTGAGGCACGAATGAATATTCCCGGAACCGTAGAAGGGAACTGGCAATGGCGCCTGAAGGATGACGCGCTGACGACGGAACTTGCGCAAAGGCTGCGAAATTTAACTGGAACCTGTGGGCGGCTGGGGAGTGAAGGTCACCACTCGCCTCCCTTGCGTCCTGATGACAACCCGTCGGAAAAGAACGCGAAGTTGGGCCATGAACCATACGAGGGGCAAAACCATTTAAATGACCAAACCGATAAATATCGGCATCATGCGGAAGGGGAATTGAAGGCGGAGGGGAAAGGGAACAAGTGATTGTTCACGAGAAAATGAAGCCGTTTCCACCGTGAAATGGATTATCGGCGGTCCGTTTGGATCATATTGAAACCAGTTTTTATACAAGCTGTTATCAGGCGACTCTAAGTAAGCCAAAACGAAGTTTTAGGAAAGAAAGGATTCATTTTATGCTCGACAAAGTCAACGAACTGAAGGGTTACAAATTGCACAGTCTGGATGGAGAAATAGGAAGGGTCAAAGAATTCTATTTTGACGATAAATACTGGACCATCCGATATCTGGTCGCGGACACCGGAAATTGGTTACCCGGCAGACAAGTATTGATTTCACCCCACGCCTTGTCATACGTGAACAAAAAAGAAAAAACTATTTCGGTTGATTTAACCAAAAAGCAGATTGAAGAGAGTCCATCCCTGGATAGCGAAAGGCCAGTGTCGCGGCAATTCGAAGAATCCTATTATGGATATTACCAGTTTCCGGCTTATTGGACAGGCTCTTATATGTGGGGTGCTTATCCCTTCTTTGTGCGCGACGCTAAAAGCACTTCGCAACCGATTCGCAGCGATAAAGTCGAGGATTACCATTTGCGCAGCACAAACGCCGTGACCGGTCATCACATCCAGGCCAGGAATGGTGAGATTGGCCACGTTGTGGATTTCATTATTGATGACCATAATTGGGCGATTCGTTATCTGGTTGTTGACACCAATAACTGGCTTCCTGGCAAAAAAGTCCTGATTTCACCACCCTGGATAGAAAGCGTTAACTGGGGTCAATCAAAAGTGTTTGTCCGCCTGTCCCGTGAGGCAATTAAGAATTCGCCGGAATTTAAAGAAGCCTCCCGGCTCACCCGGGAATATGAGACCCAATTGCATGGACATTACAGTCTTCAAGGCTATTGGGTTGAGGAATTGGCGGCCCAAAGGGATTCTCTCGCGGCACCGCATCAAAACAGAGACAGCCCTTTTGTCCGCGAAATCAAAAACTGATAAGGAAGATCGTAATGAATAGAAATGATGTGGTCGCAGAGCCAGAAACCAAAAAGAAACCCGGATCGAAGGCGGGAGGGGATCCCGTCCCGCAGGAATATTTGAAAACCATTCCCCTGGAGGAAGTTGAGAAAAAACTGGGGTCGTCGCCCCAGGGCCTCAGCCAGGCCGAGGCGCAGAAAAGGCTGGCCCAATACGGGCCCAATGAAATCACCGAAAAGAAAACCAATCTCTTCCTAAAATTTCTAACTTATTTTTGGGGTCCCATTCCCTGGATGATCGAAGCGGCCGTGGTTCTTTCAGCGGTGGCCCGGCATTGGCCGGATTTTTTCATCATTCTTCTTTTGCTTTTTTCCAACGCGATTGTCGGGTTCTGGGAAGAAAGACAGGCGGGCAACGCCATTGAAGCCCTGAAGGCTCAACTGGCGGTCAAGGCCCGGGTGCTGCGGGACGGGAAATGGCTCAATCCCCCCGCGAAAGAACTGGTTCCCGGCGATGTGATCCGCATGCGGCTGGGCGACATTGTTCCGGCGGACGCGCGTTTGCTATCGGGCGATCCCGTGGAGGTGGACCAATCCGCTCTGACGGGAGAATCCCTGCCGGTTGAGAAAAAACCGGGTGAAGCTGTCTATTCAGGCTCCATTCTTCGCCGGGGCGAGATTGGCGCGCTGGTTTACGGCACCGGGGGTAACACCTACTTTGGCAAGACGGCTCAGTTGGTGCAGGACGCGCACACGGTCAGCCATTTCCAAAAAGCGGTGTTGAAAATCGGTGATTACCTGATCATCCTGGCAGCGGTTTTAGTGGCAGTCATTATTATTGTAGCGATCCTCAGAGGCGACCCGATCCTCAACACCCTGCAGTTCGCGTTGGTTTTAACCGTGGCCGCCATCCCCGTGGCCATGCCCACGGTGTTGTCGGTGACTATGGCGGTGGGCGCGCGCCTTCTGGCAAAAAAACAGGCGATTGTGAGCAAACTGGTGGCGATCGAGGAATTGGCGGGCGTGGATGTGCTCTGCGCGGACAAGACCGGCACCCTGACTCAGAACAAGCTGACCTTGGGCGATCCCTTCAGCCTGGACAATATTCCTCCCGAGCAGGTGATTCTCAACGGAGCTCTGGCGTCCCGTGCGGATAATAATGACACCATCGACCTGGCCGTCCTGGGAGGACTGAAGGATAAGGAAGCCTTGAAGGATTATCAGGCCGTTCATTTTATGCCCTTCGATGCCGTGCATAAACGCACCGAGGCGACCGTCAAAGGCAAGGATGGAAAAGAATTCAAGGTCACCAAGGGCGCGCCCCAGGTGATTTTGGAATTGTCTTCCAACGCCGCACAGATCAAGCCAGCCGTCGATAAAGCGGTCAACGAATTCGCGTCGCGCGGGTTCCGTTCTTTGGGTGTGGCCCGGTCCGAAGGGGGAGGCCCCTGGAAATTCCTGGGCGTTCTGCCTTTGTTTGACCCGCCCCGGGAAGACGCCAAAGCGACCATCGCCACCGCCCTCGCTATGGGCGTCAAGGTCAAGATGGTCACCGGCGACGCGCTGGCCATCGCCAAGGAAACCGCCAAAAAGCTGGACATGGGAACCAATATCCTGGACGCGGCCAGTTTAGGGGACTCGAAGAAAGAAGAATCGGCTGCGACGGCTGAGTCCATTGAAAAGGCCGACGGTTTCGCGCAGGTATTCCCGGAGCACAAGTATCACATCATGGACGTCTTGCAAAAGCGCGGGCATCTGGTGGGTATGACAGGCGACGGGGTGAACGACGCCCCCGCGCTCAAGAAAGCCGACTGCGGTATCGCGGTTTCCGGCGCCACCGACGCGGCGCGCGCGGCGGCTTCCATTGTGCTGATGACGCCAGGCCTTTCCGTGATTATCGACGCCATCAAGGAAAGCCGAAAAATTTTCCAGCGAATGAACAGTTACGCTATTTACCGCATCACCGAAACCCTGAGGGTACTGTTTTTCATGACAGCATCCATCCTGGTCTTCAACTTTTATCCGGTAACCGCGGTCATGATCGTCATGCTGGCCCTGCTCAACGACGGCGCCATCCTGTCCATCGCCTATGACAATGTTCATTACAAGAACCAGCCTGAGGAATGGAACATGCGTTTGGTGCTGGCTATTTCAACCGTGCTGGGCGTTCTGGGGGTTATCGCGGCATTTGGATTGTTTGTCCTGGGGGACAGGGTCTTTCATCTGGATCGGCCCCACCTCCAGACGCTGATGTATTTGAAGCTGTCCGTGGCCGGGCATATGACGATTTTCCTTACGCGCACCCGCGGCCGTCTCTGGTCGATCCGACCCGCCAAGATTTTATGGATAGCGGTGCTGGGAACGCAAATCGTGGCGACCTTGATCGCAGTTTATGGATTTTTGATGACGCCGCTGGGATGGGGTTGGGCCGCATTTGTCTGGGGATACGCGGTGATCTGGGCGCTCCTGAATGACCAAGTCAAAGTGCTGGCTTACCGGATTTTTGATCCAGCCAAAAAAACGGATGCCAAGCCTGAACCCAAAAGGGAGACAAAGTCTGAAACTAAAGCGAGGGTTAAATCTGAAGATGTAGTAGAAGATAAACCTGAAGTCAAAACCAAAACACTACCGGATTTGAAAACGAAAATTGCCCAGCGGGCCTATGAACTTTACGAGAAGCGTGGCCGCCAGGGCGGTCAGTCGGAACAGGATTGGGATAAAGCCGAAAGTGAGATTCAAAAAGATAGCGGTAACCCTGAGATAAAAACCGAACCTATGCTCGAAACCAGTCGAAAAGCGTGAATGGATCGCGGCGTCCCTGATCCATTGGTAGGGGAGACCCTCAAAACGATAGCCTGAATATCATTTTGATTTCCGCGGATTCTCTTTGTTTCAGTTTTGATCCCACCGGTAGTCTTTTATCGAGAGTTTGTCGTGAAAGCTGTTTCAGTTTCATGGCATGTTGATTGCTTATCTATAAACCATCGTTTATGAACGCGATGGGCTGTTTTTCTATGTCTTCTCTCAGCTAACGATCTTTTTGATTTTCAAAATCCAGTTCCTAAAGCCGGCCTGAAATGACTTTATCCGATGTTTCGATCAAGAATCCGGTCTTTGCCTGGATGCTCATGTTCGGGCTTATTTTTTTCGGGTTTCTCTGCTTTTTACGGATGGGTCTTTCCCAGATGCCCGATGTGGCTTTCCCGGTGGTCAACGTTTCCATCACCCTGCCCAATGCCTCAGCGGTCATCATGGAATCCGATGTGGCCGATGTGGTGGAGGACGCGGTTTTGGGTGTGGAGGGTGTGCAAGACGTTCAAACCACCTGTACCCAGGGCAACGTCAGTATTTCGGTGTTTCTCGACCTGAGCCAGGACCCCAACGTGGCCGTCCAGGAAGTTCAAACGGCGGTTTTCGCCGTGGAAAAACAGCTTCCCGCCGACACTTATCCTCCTGTCATCAAGCAACTGGATCCCAATAGTTCCCCTGTCTTCTGGATGGCGGTCACCGCCGACGCGCCCCTGACATTAAAAGATTTGATGCTTTATATCCGGGATACGCTGAAAGACCATTACACCAAACTATCCGGAGTCAACAGCGTTTCCCTGGGAGGGTGGATCAACCGCGAAGTCAATATCTGGGTGGACAACAGTAAACTCACCGCCCGCTACCTCTCGGCGGACGACATCGTCAACACCATCAACAACCAGCACGCCGAAGTGCCGGTGGGTTTCATGGAAACACCCCTGACCGAGTATGAAGTCCGTTCCATGGGCGAGGCCGCCGCGGTGAAGGACTTTGAGAACCTGCCCATCATTACCCGGGGAGGCCTTCCCAACTACACCCTCACGCACCTCAGTGATGTCGCCGCGATTGAAGACGGCCTGGCCCCCGTGACGCGTATTTCACGGTTCAATGGCATTCCCTGTGTGGGTTTGGGTGTGGTCATGACAGATGGTTATAACGCCGTCAAGCTGGTGAAAGACGTCAAGGCCCAGATGGCCAAAGACATCGCGGCTATGCCCAAGGGTTACCACCTGCTGACAAACTTCGACACCACTGTTTCTATCGAGGACAACGTCCATGAGCTGGAACTCACCATCATTCTGGCGGCCATTTTGACGTCCCTGGTCTGCTACTTTTTCCTGGGCAGTTGGTCCTCCACCCTCAACATCTTCCTGGCCATTCCCACGTCGCTTTTCGGAACCTTTATCATCATTTCTTTATTCGGTTTCACCATGAACATGTTCACTCTTATGGCGCTTTCCCTTTCCATCGGCATCGTGGTGGATGACGCCATCATGGTGATGGAAAATATCATGCGTCATCAGGAAGAAGGTGAAAACAAGGTGGAAGCGGCCTTGAAGGGCTCCCGTGAAGTCATCTTCGCCGCTGTGGCGACCTCTCTTGCCATTGTGGCGATTTTTCTGCCGGTGGCCTTTATGTCAGGGATCATCGGGAAGTTTTTCTTTCAGTTCGGCGTCACTTTATCCGGCGCGGTGATGATCTCCCTTTTGGAAGCGGTCACCCTCACTCCCATGCGCTGCTCCCAATTCGTGGAAGCGGCGGATAAAACCAAAGGGTTTAATCATTGGGTAAAAACCCATATGGACCGCCTCATCGCCTTTTATGTCGTGGTCTTAAAATGGTGCCTGGATTACCCGGTGGACCGGTTGATGTCCGAAGCCCGGTCTAAAAAAATGCCCTGGTTTAAATCCCTGGTTTCCAAGGTGTTTTTTACCAACCCCAAAGCCCTGGCGGCGGACGCGCAGGATGAAATCAAAAATCCCCGTTATTCCCTGGCTCCGCTTCTCTGGTTTGGGTTGGGATTGGTAGTGGTGGTCCTGGCCAAAGCCTGGAAACAACCCTTAGGCTTTAAAATCCTCGGCCCGCTCTTCCTGCTGCTGGTCCTGATCTATCTTTGGAAGCGCCGCCATTTTCTTTTTGCCCATCTTTTTTATGACCACCGGTGGTTTGTGGTTTTTGGGGCGCTGCTGATTTTCGTGTGCTCCATGTTTTTAGCCAAAATCATCAAGAAAGAAATGGTGCCCGGCACGGACCAGAGCGTTTTCCTGATCAACCTGCAGCTTCCCACGGATTATTCGATTTTCCGCACCGACGGTGTGGTCAAACAATGCGAGGCTGTGCTTAAAGACCGGGGAGAAATTCAAAACATCTACGTGGCGGTCGGCGGGTTCGGCTCCAGCGCCTCCAACACGGGCATCATTTTCGTCACCATGAAACCCATCGGGAAAAGACCGGTGGCGACCTGGGCTGAAAAATTCCCACCCGCCGGACCTCTGGGCTTTCTGAGCCGGCTTTACGATAAATTGATCAAGCCCCATTTGACCCAGGCGGAATTCATGGAAGTTTGCCGCAAGTCATTGGTAAAGGTTTCTCCCGACTTGCAGGTTTTCCTCGTGGATCTTTCCAAACGCGGCTTGTCCACCGGCAAGGGATACGACGTGGAATTTATTGTGACCGGTCCGGATTGGGGCAAACTGGCGGAATATTCGGCGGAGATACAGAAAAAACTGAAAGCCAGCCCCCTGCTGGCGGATGTGAACAACAATCTGCTGACCGGTTTGCCCGAGATTCAAATCGTTCCGGACCGGGATAAGGCCGCCGCGGAGGGGGTCAATATCGCCGACCTGGGAGCGGTGCTGGGAACCCTGATTGGCGGTTATACCTTCGAGTCGGTTTATTACCATGAATCGGGGCACGATAATCCCATCTTCATCCGGATGCCGCAGGAACAGCGCCTGAAGCCCGAGGACCTCAGAAATATTTACACCAGCAATAACCGGGGCGAGCTGGTTTCGGTCGCCGACGTGACCAACATCACGGAAGTTCCCGCACTCGAGCAGATTACCCGGGACAACCGCGTCAGGGCTATCTACTTCTACGCGAACGCTTCGCCGACCGCCACCGGACAGGTGGCCATGGATACAGCCATGAAAATAGCCAAAGGCGTTTTGCAGTCGGGCTATCAGGCGAGCCTGACAGGAACTTCGTCCGCCGGTTCCCAGACCAACTCCCAGCTGGTTCTCACCATGGGTCTGGGGATCATCGTGGCTTACATGATCCTGGCCACCCAGTTCAACAGCTTCCTCCAGCCCTGGGTTATCCTGCTGGCTTTGCCTTTTTCCATTACGGGCGCTTTCGCCGGTTTATTTCTTTTCAACCAGTCCCTGAACATGTACAGCCTGATCGGGCTCATTCTACTTCTGGGGCTGGTGAAGAAAAACTCCATCATGATTGTGGCTTTTACCAATCAGGCCAGGGAAAAGGGAAAGAGCCTGACGGATTCGCTCATTTACGCGTGCCCCATGAGGCTGCGGCCGATTCTCATGACGTCCATCGCCATCATCGCGGGCGCCCTGCCTTCGGCCATGGCCCTGGGGCCCGGCGCCGAACTGCGCCAGCCCATGTCGGTGGCGGTTATCGGCGGCATTTTGTTTTCCACCCTTCTCACCCTGGTCGTCGTGCCCTGCGCCTACAGCCTCATGTCCGCCTGGGAAAGGCCGGATGAGGTCGAATTTAAAACAGACGCCGAGGGAAATCTGGAGGCGGATTTTAAAAAATCAGGCCGGCAGAGTAAGGCGCGTTTGGGGAAACACCATGCTTAAACCATTTCTTCCAGCCATTGCCTGTCTCCCCTGTTTCTGGATGATCTTCGGCTTTTTTCCCGTCCAAGCCGGCGAGCTTTCCTTTTCCGCGCCCCTGCGGCTGACGACCCTCTCCTGGTCCGACAAGTCCAACTACGGCTTTCCCGCCAAGGAAGCCCAGTGGCTGGTGGTGGACAGCCGGGGCCGCTTTTGGCTGGAAGCCGACAAGGCTTTTGACCTTTATGGCCCCGGCGGGCGCTACTTAAAAGAAATAAACCCTTTTGACGAATCGCAGGATCATTACGGTTTCGACTCGATGGAAGCTTTGGGCGACGGACGGATTATTTTGCTGGAGCGTTTGGAAAGCCGGGCGGAACAATTAGCGGGGGATAATTTCGAACTGCGGTCCAAGCCCGGTGTCCGCCTGGTGGTTCTGACTCCGGACGGAAAAGTAGAGATGGAGAAAGAGGAAACGGACCCGCTCCAGCCCCATTCAAACTATGTCCTGGAAAGCGGAAATGTTTATGGCATTCATAACGACGGGACTTACGCCTTTTTGGACTCCATCGGCACTTCCCCGAGCGACCGGGCTTTTAAACATTTCGCGGCCATCACCTTCAGTCCGGACAGCTGGCGAAACCATTTGAAAACTATTCCTGTTTTTCGCTCCGAAAGCCGGGTCTATCACGACATCCTGGGCAAAGCCCACGTGGACAAGGACGGGCCATCTTTTCTGATGGGCCATTCTTTTGTGGAAGGCGCCGGGCCGGTGGCCGAAAGGGACGGGAAAATCTATTACCGGGTCGTTTACGACGAAAATGACCGCTTTGTTGATTCGGTTTTCGTGGAGGATTCGGTCCACCGGCAATACGCCCTCATCAATCTGATCAACGCGGACCCCCAGAGGCGGGGGGCACATGAACCCGCTCTTTTTGTGGATGAAAAAGGAAATATGTTTGAGGGCGTCGCCAAAAACGACGGCTACGAGATTTATGAGTGGAAAATTCTTCAATGAAAGGTAAGCGATGAATTTTATCCGACTTAATTTTATTTTAGTCCTGGCCGGCTGGTGTTTCTGCGCCGGAGGATGCGCCGGGGTTCCTTTGCGCGATGTCGAGGTTTTACCCGCCCCCGTCCGCAATTTTTCGCTGCCCAAAAACGCCATTGTGCGCATGCCGATCGAGATAAGGTTTTCCGACAAGGGCGGTTTGTTTCAGCCCCTGGCCGATCTTTTCAAAACGGGAACACTGGACGTGATGCCTTATGTGGACGCCATACCCGGTTTTAAAGGCCGCCTCAGCGGTTTATGGAAAGTGATACAGAAGCCCATCTTTATCGACCGCGATGTATGGCTGACGATTAATCCGGTCGCTTTGGGCGTGGGGCGGATGAGAATTGACCCCCAAAAGCCCAGGACAGCGCACACCATACTGGAAATGGTCGCCCGGCCCGAACTGTTTTTTGGAAAGCAGCCCCCGACTGCCGCTCAAAGCGCCATGCCGCCGCTCCTGTCTTTTAAGCCGGGGCCTGTTACTTTTATCGCCACCAGCAACCTTCAGATGACTTATGCGGAAGCGAATACTTTTGTTAAAGACCCGAAGATGGGGATCATCGGCAAGCCGCTCCAGGGAACAGGCGACTTGAAAGTGATCATCCAGGGACTGCGGTTTTATGGTTCGGGGGGGAAAGTGATCGTGGAAGTGAAGCTCAGCTACAATTCGCCCGTCCTGAATCTCGATGACAAGCGCAGCCGGTTGACGATTTATTTAAGGGGAACACCCCGCTATCTGGCCAAGGAAAGGGTGTTCGATTTTCCGGATCTGGATTTCGATATTAAAACCAATGATTTTCTGGTGCAGGCGGCGGATTGGGCGCTCAAGCCAGTCGTTTTGGATCAATTTCGCAAGATAAGCCGTCTGCCTATCGGCGTGAAAACCGACCAGTTGAAAGCCCGTATGAACACTGTGTTAAACAGACCCATTGATAAAATGGGAAGGCTGGACACAAAAGTCGACTCCTTCGATGTGATCGACGGTTTCGCGGACAACGAGGGCGTTGAGGCGAGGGTTAATCTGCGCGGAACCGCCGTGATGGAATTGAATTGGTAACCGTCCGCTGAAACGGCGGAAGCCGGATAGGGATTCCCGTATTGAGAGTCCTCAAATCAAAATGATCTCAAAAAATAAATAACCCGCTCAAAAAGCCGTTTGTTTCGAAAGGAAAGCGGGTATGTAACTTGCTCCTTCATTCCTGTCGAAAATAGCCGCAAGCGGAACCCATCGCGCCTATGGGCGCGCTGATGAATCAAAACCTAACGGGGGAGAGTTTATGAAAAGTTTTTTCTGTGGAATCATTTTTATGCTGGCGGCTTTAATCGCCGGAGTTTATATCGCGGTGACCCATGGCTGGGTACCGGCGAACGCTGACGGCGCGCCGGGTGTTTTTGAGACCTGGGCCGCTCACAAGTCGCTGGGCGCCGCCCTCAAGGGTGTTACGGACGAGCCGGTTACCATGGCCGCCACCAGCGCCAATCTGATCGCGGGCATCAAGATTTATAAGACCAACTGCGCGTTCTGCCACGGCGCTTCGGACGGGAAAGCTTCCAATGTTGCCACAGGCCTCTTTCAGCACGCGCCCCAGTTTGCCAGCGATCTTTTGACCGACCATCCTGAAAACCGGATTCATTGGTTCGTGACCCATGGCGTCCGCTTCACCGGTATGCCGTCTTTCACCAATTCCCTGTCCGAAGGCCAGATCTGGCAGGTGGTGTTGTTCCTGAAGCACATGGCCCACCTGCCGCCCGCGGCGCAAAAGGTTTGGAAATCCGTACCCAGTTCCAAGTTCTTATAAGTGGTTAGGAAAAAGCGGGGGATTACTGTCTTAACTCCCGGTAACTCCGTTGTTTCCGTGAAATGCTTCAAAATCATTCACGGAGTACACCGAGTTGTCAGGAGTTTATAGGCTTCGCAACAACTGTCGATAAAAGCCTCGGTATTTAAATTCTTCATCATTAAAGGAGTTTTTCATGAAGGCCATTCGAGTAGAAAGAACAGGCGGACCGGAAGTTTTGCAGCTGGTGGATGTGGCGGATAGGGGAAAGCCCGGGCCGGGTAAGGCGGTGGTGCGCCTCATCGCGGCGGGGGTGAACTTTATGGATGTGGGCCAACGGCGCGGCAGTTATCCCCATGAGATGCCTTTCATCCCGGGCGCCGAAGGGTCGGGAGTTGTGGAGTCTGTCGGAGAAGGGGTGACCAGCGTAAAACCTTTTGACCGAGTGGCCTTCACGGGTGTGCCTGGCGCTTACGCGGAGTTTGTGCTCGCGGACGCGGACCGCCTGATTTCCCTTCCGGACGAATTCACTTTTGAGCAGGGCGCGGCTTTTCCCCTGCAGGGTATGACGGCGCATTATCTGATCCACGATTTTCGAAAACCCAAGCCGGGTGATTTTGTTTTGATTCACGCGGCGGCGGGCGGCGTGGGCGGCCTGCTGGTGCAGTGGGCGCGTCAGCTGGGCGCCACCGTGATCGGAACGGTTTCCGGCGAGCCAAAAGCCAAAACCGCGCGCGAGGCGGGAGCGGAACACGTGATTGACTATTCCCGTCAGGACTTTGTCGCGGAGACCCGGCGCATTACCCAGGACCGGGGCGCGGACCTTATCCTGGACGGCGTGGGCAAGACCACTTTCGCGGGCAATCTGGCGGCGGTGGCGGTGCACGGACACATTGTGATTTTTGGCGCGTCCAGCGGTCCCGCCGATCCCATTTCACCGAACGCGTTGATGCCCCGCGCCGTATCGATTTCCGGGGGCAGTCTGCAGAATTTCATCACCACCCGCGAGGAACTGATGCGGCGGGCGACTGACGTAATGGGCGGCATCCGCGAAGGCTGGTTGAAACTGAAGATGGCCGGTGTCTTTCCGCTCGCGGAAGCAGCGAAGGCCCATGAGTTACTGGAAAGCCGCAAGACGCAGGGAAAGCTGGTGCTTTCGATAGCTGATCCACAGAAGCCGGCCTTGAAATAATCAGGACGCTGGACGTCGAAGAGTAATTTGAAAGGGGGAGGCCAAAGATTTTACCTGAAGTTTCAGTAAGCCCATCAACTTCTTAAAACCCGGCGTACTCCGTGAGTGATTTTGAAGCATTTCACGGAAACAACGGAGTTACCAGGAGTTAAGACTGTAATTCCCCTTTCTTGCCTCAAAATGAAATTACACTCTCGTTTTGAGAACTTTATTATCAATACGAGAGTGTAAAAACTAACAAAATGATAAAACAAAGGCTTTAGTGAAAACCGATTCTCCTTTTGAGCGCGGGATATGGGTATGTAACTTGCTTTAATAACTCCCGAGTACAAGCTAACCCCATCATCGTGTTTTCAATTAAAGGAATATTTATGCGCGCAGAAGATCTGGATTTAAAAGAACTTTTGGAACTGGACCCGGATAAGGGGACGATTCATTTCGCCGGCGAACGGGCCGTGATTTGTGACGCCGTCTCCCACCGGCTCCTGCGGGAAGAACTGACGGACTCCTTCGGGGAAACCACAGCCAGGGGCATCCTCAGCCGTTTCGCGTATATCCAGGGCAGGCGCATGGCCGAGGCCCTGAAATCCAAATTCAAATGGGAGAGCGAAGAGAACTGGCGGAGAGCCGGAGCCAGAATACTGGCTCTCCAGGGACGTTTTATGATTGATCCGAAAAGCTCGGAAAACTTTGGGCCGGAAGGCGGCACCTGGCGTGTTTCCTATGAAGCCGAAGAACAAATTCTCATTAAGGGCCGTTCGGATAAACCGATCTGCTGGAACCTTTGCGGTTTTATCAGCGGTTACTTAAGTTATTCCCTCGACAAGGAAATGCACGCGATCGAAGACAAGTGCATGGGAAAAGGCGACCCCTACTGCCATGTGGTAATCAAATCCGAGGTGGAGTTGAGTCCTGACTTTAAGGATGAAGTGGCTATTTTCAAGAGGGTGGGAATTGACGACGCCCTGAAAACCGTGGCAGAGACCCTGAAGCAAGCGGAAAGCGAATTGCGGGAGAAGACCCGCAAGCTGGCCGCGATCGCCCAGGTTGAGGAAGATCCGACCGAACTGATGGGGCGAAGCCACGGGATGCGAAAATTAATGGAATTGGCCAAGACCATCGCCGCCATCGACTCAACGGTGCTGATTACGGGGGAAAGCGGCACGGGAAAAGAACGGGTCGCCCGTTTTGTCCATGAAAATTCCGCGAAAGCGGAAGGCCCCTTTATCGCCGTGAATTGCGGCGCCATTACGGAAACCCTTTTGGAAAGCGAACTTTTCGGCCACGCCCGGGGGGCTTTTACGGGAGCGACCACGGACCGTCCGGGACTTTTCGAGGCGGCCAACGGCGGGACGCTCTTTTTGGATGAAGTCGGCGAGATCAGCCTTCCCATGCAGGTGAAGCTGTTAAGGGCGCTTCAGGAGAGGGAAGTGAGGCGTGTGGGCGAGAATAAAACCCGTCCCGTCAATGTGCGCATCCTGAGCGCCACGAACAAAAATCTGAAGACCGAAGTGGCGGAGAAAAGATTCCGCGAGGATCTTTATTACCGTCTGAATGTGGTCGAATTGGCCGTTCCCGCATTGCGCAACCGCAGGGAAGATATTCTGCCCCTCGCGCGCCTGCTGCTGGCGGAAGCGTCCTCCCAAATGAGACGAAAAGTGGATGGTTTGACCGCTCCGGCGGCGGACCAGCTGCTCGGCTACTCCTGGCCCGGCAACGTGCGCGAACTGGCGAACGCCATGGAACGGGCGGTCGCGGTGGCCAAGACGAACCGTGTGGATATCGAGGACCTTCCGCCCGAAGTGCGCCAGGTATCGCCGTTTGTTTCTGAAAAAGGCGTGCCGCGGCTTTTAAAAGATGTGGAGAAGGATTGTATTCTGGGAGCGTTGGAAAAAACCGACGGCAACCGGATCAAGGCGGCCCAATTGATGGGGATGGGCGTGGCAACCCTCTACCGGAAACTGAAACTTTATAAGGTTGAATAAGTCACTGATAAAAAAACCGACAGAAATACAACCATGGATAGAAACGAATGGCGGCCCTTTAACCAAAGTTTCAGGAAGCCTATCACTCCTTAAAACCCGGCGTACTCGGTGAATGATTTTGAAGCATTTCACGGAAACAACGGAGTTACCGGGAGTTCAGTAATTAATTCCCAGGCTTTTATCGACGGTTGTTACGAAGTCTATAAACTCCTGATAACTCGGTTTACTCCGTGAATGATTTTGAAGATTTTTACGAAAACAACGGAGTGACTGGGAGTTGAGACTGTAATTCCCTTTATTAAAACCATCTTTTACTTTACGCGGAACGCGGCGCGTCCAGAATCTGCCGAACGGCCGTTTGCAGTAACGGATTTTTCTCTCCCAATAAATTATCCGATAAATTATCCAGAAAAATCCACGACTCAGGCAGGTTCATTTTACTCAGCGCCCGGACCGCCTCCACCCGCGCGGTTAAAGAAAAACTTTTAACCCGCCTCTGGGGTTTCTCGCGGGAGATATCCTCCAGAAAAGAAACGCCCTCCGATTGGGCCAACTCTCCCAGCGACCGGCAAACCGCGATCAAAAAAGCTTCGCTTTCCGGAAGCCGGGTTTCCCAGACCTCGACGGCTTTGAGCAAGGGGTTCAAGCCTAAAATAAAACGGATTTTTCCTATGGCCTGGGCCGCCGAAACCGCGATCTCCTCGGTTTCGTCCAGGAGCGCCGTCAGTAAAATCGGGCCTCCCCGGGCGTCGGTCATTTCCTCAATCAGATGGATGAGGCTCAATTTCAATCCGTGGGTTCCCTTGGTCATCCAGGCGGAAAGCTGGAAGGAAAGGTCTTTATCGAAAGCGCATGTCCGTAAGAGAGGAAGCATTAACCGGACGATCGACTCATCGCGGGAATCGGCGAGAAATTGCGTCAGGATGGAACAGGGGGACTCTCTTTTTTCACCGCGGGATCTTAATTCGCTGACGCCTTTTTTTGGCTTTTTTTGCTGGTACATAATCGTATCCGCGCTCGCCATCAATTCCCCCACGGAACAGGGGTAGCGGGACTCATAGTGGGCGATCCCTATGCTGGCTGAAAGCTTAAAGTGCCTTTCCTGGTAAGTGTTATGTTCATCCATTGTCTCCCGGAACCGCTTGGTCAAAAATTCCTCGTTAATGTTGTTTTCGCAGGTTAAGAGGGCCACAAATTCATCCCCGCTCAGACGGCCCAGAATATCCGTCTCGCGGAAGGCTTCCCGCAGGACATGGGCCATCTCCATGAGGGCCAAATCGCCCCAATGGTGGCCCAGCGTATCGTTGATATCTTTTAAACCGTCCACGTCGGCGAATACCATCAAGAGGGAGTGGCCCCGTTCATCGGCCGTTTTGATCTGCTGGTCCGCGCGGGCCAGAAAACCCCGGCGGTTGTAAAGGCCTGTCAGTTCGTCGATACCCGAAACAGCCTTTTCATCTTTCAAATGCCTTTGCCGTCCGATGGCGTAGCGGATGGAACGGCTCAACAGAAAACTGCCGATGTCCTTTTTGACCAGGCAATCCTGCGCCCCTGCCAGAGCGGTTTGAACAGCCAGTTTCTGGTCGTCGGCTTCAGTGACAATAATGATGGGGATGGCCGGGGCCATTTTGTAAACGGACATAAAAAGTTCCAATCCGCCGCCTTCGCGCAGTGATAAATCGAGAAGAATGATATCGGGCGCCCCGCTTTCAACCAGATGGCTGAAATCGGAAAGCTGTTCAATATGAATGAACGTTATTTCGATATCCTTCACTTCCGCGATCATTTGCTCCCAAAAAAGGGCGCCTTCGGGATTATCCTCGATGAGTAGAACCTTGATTTTTAACTTTTCCAAAACGGCCTCTTTCCAGCGGTTCACTCCGTGAACGGAGTAGAATTTTTTATGGGTTTAACCGGGCCGGCGGGCCTTTACCGGGCTTGAGCGGCCTGCAATTTGCCTTGTGAGGCTTCTTTTACCTCTTCTTTGGATTCGCAAAGATCAAAGAGAAGAATTTCAGCGGGACTGTTAGCCGTAAAAGACACGGACCTTTCCTCGACTAAACCGATCCCGTCGCCTGTTTCCAGATGGAAATCATTGAGTGAAATTTTGCCTTTGACCACCTGAAGCCAGGCGCTTCTTTTGGGCTTGAGCTCATGAATAATGTGGTTTCCGTCGCGCATGAAAGAGGAATAGATTTCAACATCCTGCTGTATGGGAAGCGTAGCTTCCCTTCCGTCGGAGGACGCGATCATCTTTAAAACTCCCGCCCGTTCGGCGTGGGTAAAAAGCTTTTTGACGCTCTTTGGTTTGTTTGTGCCGTCTCCGCAGGAATCCTCACAGGCGTTCAGGTCAAACCCGCATTGGAAAACGTGCGCTTCCTGGGTTTCGGAGGTGTTAAAAGCGTATTGTTTGTCGTCTTTGCCGGCGTTATTCCCCTCGAATTCCTTTGTCTCAATCGTCTTAGGTTCCTCAAAAGGGGTTTTGTAGATAATCACGCCCTCGCGGACATAGGTCACGACGACCATATCTTTTTCCGTTTTGAGGATGAAGCCGCCGCCGGGGGAAAGTATTTCCTCGTTTAATATGTTGAGAACCCCAAAGTTTTTTTTGAGGGGATCGGTCTTGTTTTCCTGGTCGAAAGTCTTCCAGGTTTTTTGATCCTTCAGATCGACGTAATTCCGGTCTTCCGATTTTCTGACAGTAATCATTTTTATCTCCTGAGTAGCCTACCCGTTCAAGAACTCTGAACCATATGATTTTGGTGGGTGGAAAATCGTTTCTTGAATCAAGCGGATTAGAACAGCCCAAGATTTGATTAATGAGGTGTTGTTGAGTCTAAGTTAAAGCAAGAAGCAAGCCACGTCATGAGGGGCATTACGCGGTGAATTGAGAGTGAATCAGCCCTCAAAAATCAAATTGAGAATAAAAAGAATCGTTTTGAGCCGGTTAATGAGAGAGTCTGGTCTTCGCGGCGCTTTTTCCGTCCGGAATTTTTTCCAGCGGAGAAGCTCAACGGCGTCAGCGCCATCGAAGGCTTTCTCGTCTCAAAAGGGGAACCGATCAATCGTTTTGAGATAAAAAATTGATACCGGGAAAAAGATAAAATTTTTTGACGGGGGATAAAGGCTGAATTCCTTTTATCGCCGGGTATTTTGGAAATAAAAGTCGTTTGACGCTTCGGGGCATAGTACTTGCTCTAACTACTGTCCTGAATGCGGACTGAAAAAATTCTGGTTCAAAAAACTAAAAACGGGAGCAGTTATGAAAAGTAAAGCTTTAGCCGCATGCGGGTCTTTTTTAATTTTGGGAGGCGCGTTGTTATCTTCTTGCGGGAACAGCCAGCCGAGTTCGCCGTCAAACCCCACGCCTACAGCCACCACCACCCTTCGCGTCAACGCCGGTGTGGTAATTACCTTGGCGGGACAATCAACGGGGGGATCGGTTAACGCCACAGGCACCTCCGCTTCGTTCAGCCATCCGGAAGGCGTCGCCGTGGACGCGTCGGGTAATGTTTACGTGGCGGATACCAGCAACGATATCATCCGCAAAATTTCAGCGGGAGCCAATGTCAGCACTTTCGCGGGAATAACGGGCGCTCCGGGTCACGCCAACGGAATTGGCACGAGCGCTTCATTTGATAGTCCGGTCGGCATAGCGGTTGACTCTTCAGGGAATGTTTATGTGGCTGACAGCGCGAATGACGATATTCGTGAAATCAGCACATCGGGCGTTGTGATTACCCTGGCGGGAACCGGTTCTACCGGATTCAGCAATGGAACCGGCATCGCCGCTTCCTTTGACAATCCTACCGGCGTCGCGGTTGACGCTTCGGGCAATGTTTATGTCGCGGATCAAACCAACGATTCGATCCGTAAAATCTCGTCAGGCGCGATTGTAACCACCCTGGCGGGAAGCGGTTCTACCGGATCGGCCAATGGAACCGGCGCTGCCGCTTCCTTTGACAATCCTACCGGTCTCGCGGTGGATGCTGCCGGTAACGTTTATGTGGCTGACCAGAATAATTTTGAGATACGCAAAATTACGCCGGGCGGAGTGGTCACCACATTGGCCGGAACGGGCTCAACCGGCAGCTTCAACGCCACCGGGACGTCGGCCTCTTTTAACCATCCTTACGACGTTACGGTGGATGCCTCGGGCAACGTTTTCGTCGCGGATGGCGGCAACGATTTGATCCGTAAAATCACCCCGGCGGGTGTGGTCACCACATTGGCCGGAACGGCAGGATCAGCCGGATCGACCAACGCCACCGGAACCTTCGCGTCGTTTTGGGCGCCGTGGGGCTTGGCGGTTGACACGAACGACGACGTTTTCGTCGCGGACACCAACAACAACATGATCCGCGAAATTCAATAGTTTAAAAAACGCGGTTAATTTAAAATCCCACGTGTCGTTGACACGTGGGATTTTTTATTTCAATCCGAAACAGGTTTATCAAAAAGGAAAAAGCTATGTTGACTGAATGGATCATGAAAATGATGAACCGTTTTACCCCTCCCGCCAGCGCGTCCCTGCGCAAAAGTCCGGAGATGGTGAAGGCCAGGACGGAGGCGGACATTCTGAAAGCCGAGGAAGATTTTAAAAAACGCCCCCGGCGCCCGGCCCCCCCATCCAAGAAATCAAAAGACCGATAATTTCTTCCCAAGGGTAAGCCGCGACTCAAATCTGCGAAAGAAAATCACGGGCCTTGATGATTTCGATATGCCTGTAGTTTTTGATCGAAAGTAAGTCCCGGCGAAAAAATGCCCGAAATGGCGATATTGCCATCGACAACAGCCCGAATCAACCCTTGCGCCTCAGATCTTCAATGGCTTTTTCCACATCTTTTGGTTTCAAGCCTTTTGTCTTTATCCGTTTTGAAACAGCTTTCCGGCTAATTTCGTATATAGAAATGTTTTCAACTTTTGCTTTTGTTTTTTTACCCTGGATGTATTTAATTCCCCCGCGAAGGCTCGATTTAAACTTACCCAGTTCTTTGGTTTTTTTTGTTTCATTTTTAATCCCATCACAGATTTCTGAGAGTTCTTTCGAGTTCTTTTCTATCAATGATTCGGTGAACTACCACGCTTTTTTCAGCGGCTTCATCAATCGCCCGATATTGACCGACCCTTATGCGGTATAGATTTTTATAACCGTTTAGTTTTTTGATTTTGGGCGCGGGAGGCCAGGGTCTGGTTTTTAATAATTCCAGATCATTTAGAATTTCTTTAGCGTTGTGCTTTTCAAGTGCGTTTAAGTCGCGAAAAGCCCTGGGAGAAAGTTCGACCATCAACGGCATTTAGAGCCCCAAACGTTTGCGGGCTTCGGCCAGGGAAACGCCGCCCTTAACTTTGTATTCCTTTCGGGATTCTTCGATTTGGGTCATGAACTCGGGTTGTTGATAAACCAAGTCCTCAATTTCGTCTTCAGTAAGATGCAAAAGGATGGCTTGGGGTTTGCCATGGTTGGTAATCACTATTTTTTCACCGTTTTCTACGGACTTTAAAACAGAAGGTGTTTTTAGGCGAAGATCCCGGATGTTTAAGAATTTCATAAATACCTCTAAGTAACTTAATTAAGTAACATAATTAATATATCATAAATTCCGATAATGGAATTAGGAAATTATAGTGTTAATACAACCTTCCTCAACTTGGGCCTAAAACTATTGGCCGTGCCGGGATTTCTGGCCTGTATGGCTCTGGCCCACTCCGAGGCGGTAGCGTAAAAAAACGTAACCGGCAGTTGGGATAAACCCGCTTCCAAATCATTCCGGCTTTGTCTTTCAGAAGTAACTTTCCCAATGCTCCAAAAGTGATCGCCTAAAGACACTGCCGCTTTGTCCATGGGGCTATTGGCCCAAAGCTTTTCCACAGCACAATCGTTGTTTAAACTTAAACCCTGATAGAGATAAGGCATCCCCGCCAAAGCGGTGTCGTGGCCCAGGCCCCCTCCACTCGGGGACAGGCGGGAATTGCGGATAAAATATTCCAGGGCAGAAACCAAATGCTTCAGGTCGTCCGCGCGGTTGCATTGAAAGGTCA
>Ga0302140_10001004_pt1 | contig 36928 bp, 24 predicted proteins | sample I_Bog_E1_1_FD_202095 | JGI IMG/M metagenome (GOLD analysis project Ga0302140, IMG submission 202095) | Peat permafrost microbial communities from Stordalen Mire near Abisko, Sweden - I_Bog_E1_1 | ecosystem: Environmental > Terrestrial > Soil > Wetlands > Peat | place: Sweden: Abisko, Stordalen... | reverse complement strand
CCGCAAGATCGGTACTCCGGTCCAGCACAACATCGATGTACCCATCCCGAGCCGCCCATACATCTTTGAATAGTTTGCCGCCCTCCAGCTCTGTCAGCGTGGCAATCGAGTCGCGTAGCGCATCCAATGCCTGCCGCAGCGGCGCCCGCCAGAGCTGGTTGTAGGGCTTGCCGCCGTTGCAGCCGCAGTTTGATCGCCAGCGCTCCACGCCATGAACGCAGCTCCATGAACTGTTGTCCACAATCTCGCATTCGTGCTCTGGCGGAAACTGCTCCAGAAACTTCCCATAGTTTGTCAGCTTGACGGTCTTGTCGCGCTCAAGAAGGCGCAGCGCGTAGGCCAACGCCATTTCGCCGTGTTTGTGATGGTGTCCGTAAGACTCGCCATCTGTGGCTACATGCACCAATTGCGCCTGTGGGACGTCTCTGAAGCCGTTCTTCAAACGTGCTGCAAACGTTTCGCCGGAATTCAGCAGCCCCTCAAACGCAATTGCCCGCGAGGCCGGCCCGTTATAAAAGAACACCGCGATCGACGCCCCGGAAGTGAATCGCATCAGGAAAGGCCGAGTCGTATCCACCAACGCGCCAGGGGTGTCAACCCAGCCTTCGCCATCCCTTAGCGCGCGAACACGCGCGCACTGGTGCGGCGCCAGCACCGTGAACTTTATCCCATGCTCTGCCAACAGCTCGAGCGATTCGGTATCCGCGGCCGTTTCCGCAAGCCACATACCTTCGGGCGGCGTGCCGTAGTGGAGCATGTAGTCAGCAATCCCCCAGCGGATTTGCGTCACGCGATCGCGTCGGTTCGCAAGTGGAAGAATGATGTGGTTGTACACCTGGGCCATTGCCGAACCGTGGCCGCCATAGTTTTTCCGGCTGCGTCGTTCACCGTCGAGAATCATGCGGTAGGTACGGGGCGCGTTCTCCTTCAGCCAGCTGAGCAGCGTTGGCCCGAAGTTAAAGCTGATGCGCGCATAGTTATTCACGATCCGCGTAATCTGGTTTTTCGCGTTCTGGATGCGTGCTGCCCCGTTTGGCGCGTAACACTCCGCGCAGATACGCTCATTCCAGTCGTGATACGGCGCCGCAGAATCTTGCGTCTCCACCGTTTCCAGCCACGGATTCTCGCGCGGCGGCTGGTAAAAATGTCCATGAATGCAAATAAAACGTTTGCTCGGAGCCATCGATTTTCCTATTGTGACCGGCGCTGCTGCTGGATTCCTGCAATCTCTCTATTTGTTGGATGCCGTCTGAACTTTTCACAGCGCAACCTTGCAATGATAAACCGTTTTAGCATGCGCTGGACACCCGCACTGATCCTTGCGATTTTACGCTGATCGACCGGTGGGTCCCGTCGCTTTGGCGAGGTCGCATGCCCGCCACAAATACCAACTGGCCACGCTCCGAAACGGTGCCCACTTCTTTCCGCGTTTCAGCAGGACATCTGCTTTTGGCAAATCCGCTGCGGCCAGCGCACGCGTCTTCGGCAACCGTTGAAACGTCAATGCGAAACCCTTGCGGACGCCGTAGTCCGTTACCGGCAGCACGTCTGGACGTCCCAGGCGGAAGATTAGCAGCATCTCCACCGTCCATGCCCCAATGCCACGGACCGCCGTCAGCCGCTCGATAATTTCCGCGTCGGAGAGCTTTTTAATTGCCGCATGCGAAGGCACAGTCCCATCCAGCGTCTTCGCGGCAAGGTCTCTGAATGCCTTGATCTTGTTCCCTGAGACTCCAGCGGCCCGGAGCGGTTCATCGGGAGTATCAATCAGAAGCTGTGGCGTCGGGTCACCTCCAAAATACTCTCGCACCCGCCGATGAATTGTAGCCGCGGCCTTTCCATGCAATTGCTGGTAGAGGATCGATTCGAGCAGCGACTCAAACGGTGACGGCGATGGGTCGAGTCGAAGCGCGAACGGCCCGACCCTATCAATCAACGCACCCAGCTTGGGGTCTTTGGCTTTCAAGTGTTCCAAAGCCTCATTGGCATCAAAGGGAAGCTTCCTGCTCCGTCCGTCATGAATCATAGGCAGGAGTCTATCGCATGGGCCATTGCGTCTGATAGACGTGCTCCGGAAGCGCGCGCGAGGGAACTTGATTCTATCGGAAGCAGTGAAGCTGAATGGAAAGTTTCAAAACCCCGTCCCGACGCAGGTTGGCAGGCCTTCAATGATTTTCAAACTGCTGCCGCTCTACTTAAGGAACAAAGAGGAAAAGTTTCCGCGAAATCCGCTGGGGCCGTTCCATACCGACCCGCTTTTGTACATGACGCCACCGAAGACAGGGATGCGCGTGACTTGGTTCGGGCACTCGTCCACGCTGCTTGAGATTGACGGCGTGCGGATCCTGATTGATCCGGTGTGGGACTTGAGGGCCGGTCCATCGAGATGGCTTGGTCCCAGGCGGTTCTTTTCGCCAACTTTGCCATTGGAACAGCTGCCTGCGATCGATGTGGTGCTTATCTCGCATGACCACTACGACCATCTTGGCAAGGCAACCATCCAGGGGTTATCGAAGCTGCCGGCTTTGGCTGGTACACAGTGGGTGACGTCACTCGGCGTAGGCAAGCTGCTTCAGGATTTCGGTGTGGCCGCGACACAGATTAGTGAATTGGATTGGACGCAGACGATCCAGATCGCGCGCGGAGCTTGCACCGTGACATCGGTACCAGCTCGCCACTTTTCCGGCCGCAGTTTGTTCAACCGCTTTGAAACGCTCTGGGCTTCGTTTGTTATCAAGAGCGGGCGACAATCTGTGTATTACGGCGCGGACTCAGGAATGTGGGACGGATTTGCGGAGATTGGCGCGGCTTATGGACCCTTTGACCTGACGATGCTGGAGATTGGCGCCTTCCATGAGCTTTGGAAGAACATTCATATGGGTCCTGATGGAGCGGTGCAGGCGTATGCAGCCCTGGGAGGACCTGCAAGAGCGGGTCTCTTGATGCCGATTCACTGGGGCTTGTTCGACCTTGCGCTGCACGGCTGGCGGCAACCAGTCGAACGAATGCTGGAGATATCGAAGCGGCAGCTGCTGCCTCTGTTTGCACCAGAGCCCGGTTTGCCGACCGAAGTTGCGGCGGTTCAGTCTGACTGGTGGCGAGGCTAGAGTGCTGCGCTGTACTAGCTCACCAACCCCGAACTGAAAAACGTTCGAGGCCCCGTTCGCTGCCGATGAACACCCCCGATTGAGGGTTGAGGCCTCCCGCGCTTGCGATAGGAAAAAATCGCAAGAGCGAGGCACGGAACCTTTGTGTTGCTGCGCTCACTCCGCTCGCCGTAATTCGACCCGCGAGTCAAGATGCTCAGAATGACAGCCTAATTTCTGTTATGAGTCGAGAGACAGGACGCGCTCGCGCCCCGTCCCGCAAAGGCAGCGCCTTACTTGGCCTGACTATCCTTCGTGTGTGAAATGTGAATCTGTGTCTTGCCGTCGAACTGGTTGGCTTCCTGGGAAATCGTTATCTGCACGTTTTCGTGATCACCCTTCTTGACCGACAAAATCGCGTTGGCTCCGAAGTCCATGGTGCTGGCGTCGCTGCCCAACTTGTCCTTGTAGAAGTCAACTACTTTTTCTTTGGAATCCGTGGTCAGGAATGTCGCAGTTACCACCGAACTGCCCGCAATATTCATGCGCAGGTTGCCTGATTTGCTTGGCTCCGCTCCAGGATAGATGTCCGTTCCCAAATCACTGGATGTGAACTTCATTCCGGCGTCTGCGTTCATCGACATGCCAGGAACGCTTACCGATGTCTCGCCGGTTTTGCTGTCCACATGGAAGGATTGCTTAACCTTGTGGCACGCGTAGGCGAGTAAGCACACCACCAGCAGAACGAGGAAAGCGATGATCCCCAAAATGATCAGGATGATCTTCATTACCCCGCCCCCGGATTTTGCAGGCGCAGGAGCCGGTGGGGGCGCGCCAGGGACCGGAGGAACCACTTGTTGGTACTGCGGAGCAACGGGTTGGAACGGCGGCGCCGACGCGCCAGTTAACTCGGGTGAACCTTCACTTCCAGGGTTCTGAGGCAATTCAGACACGGTAAACTCCTTGCAGGTGGTTTGTTATTCAACACGCGCGCAACCCTTTTTCGGATTCCAGCCAATATACCTCAATTCAGCTCTTAGTCATCCATCTTTTATCAGCGCTGCTGATCAGTGCATTTCCTGCGGATAAATTGGGTCGCGATCCGCTTTGTCTATAAGTTCCCCCAAGGCCGCCTTCGTCCCATCCTGGCGTCTCAAGCCGCCCAGGCGCTTTACCATCAGAGAGTAGGGTTTTTCAAACAGGAGCGAGAGAGCCATGAAGATGCGGCCAGGTTCACAAACGGGATTTCTGCTCTGCGGCAAGGAATGGACCGACGGCGAGCCCCTTGAAGTCCGGTCGCCTTGGGACCAGGGCCTCGTGGGCCGTGTCACCATAGCCACCCGCGCAGACGCCCGCCAGGCCGTCAACCATGCAGTAGCCAGCCTCCGCCGCACGCGCGCACTGCCTCGATGGAAACGCCGGGAGATCCTCGAGGACGTAGCCGCCTCGCTTATCGATCAAAAGGAGCGCTTTGCGCAGTTAATTGTCGCCGAGGCCGGAAAGCCTTTGCGACTGGCCCGCGCGGAGGTCGATCGCGCCGTACTCACCTTCAAGACTGCGGCTGAAGAAGCTGCTCGGCTGGGTGGCGAGAGCCTTCCCCTCGATCTAACGGAGGGTAACGAAGGCCGCTGGGGCCTCGTTCAGCGCTTTCCAGTTGGCCCGATTCTGGCCATCACTCCGTTTAATTTTCCGCTCAACCTTGTTGCCCATAAGCTCGCACCGGGCATAGCTGCCGGCTGTCCAATCCTGCTGAAACCAGCTCCGCAAACTCCGTTTACCGCCCTAGCCCTCGGTGAAGTCATCCTGAAAGCCGGTTGGCCAGCCGAGGCCCTCGCAGTGTTTCCGCTTTCAAACGCCGATACTGCCTGGCTGGCCGAAAAGGAAGACCGGATCAAACTAGTCTCATTCACTGGCTCCGCGAAAGTTGGGTGGGATCTCAAAGCCCATTCAGGCCGCAAACGGGTGTTGCTCGAGCTCGGCGGCAATGCCGCTCTGATTGTCCACGGAGACTGGCACGACCTTGACGAAGCGGCTCTCCGCACCGCGCACGCCGCGTTCAGCTACGCCGGCCAATCCTGCATATCGGTGCAGCGCGTCTTTGTTGAGCGCAGAATCTTCCAGACCTTCTTGTGGAAACTTGTGGAAATCGCGGCCAAGATGACATCTGGCAATCCTTCCGACGAATCCACTGAGGTGGGCCCGCTCGTTCGGCTGGCCGACGCCGATCGGGTTGAGTCCTGGATCAAGGAAGCCGTCGAAGGTGGCGCCAAGCTGGTGGCCGGGGGCGAACGCAAGGGTCCGCTTATCACCCCGGCGATCCTCACGGCGACCAAGCCCGGCATGAAGATACGCGACGAGGAAGTATTCGGCCCGGTCGCGTTGGTTGAGCCATACGACGACTTCGAACAAGCTCTTGCGGACGTCAACCATTCCAAATACGGCTTGCAAGCCGGCCTTTTGACTCGCGATGCGGGACGAATTCTGACTGCCTATCGTGAGTTGGAAGTGGGTGCACTGATCGTGGGGGATACTCCCGCCTGGCGACTGGACCCGATGCCGTATGGCGGAGTTAAGGAAAGTGGTTTAGGGCGCGAAGGCATCAGGTCAGCCATAGAAGAAATGACTGAGCCGCGAATGCTGGTGATGAGCGGCCTCAGTTAGAGCGAAACCAAGTTTGCTGCGCCCTTATGAATTCTGTGCAAGGTTGCGATTCCCTGATGGTCGCGCCGACTGGAACGCTGTGCTTTCGAGGACCAGTTACTCTGGTTTGGCTACACCGGGCCGCGGGCGGCGTTCCCCCTGCCTTGCGATTTGTTCGGATAATTGGTCCGCGCGAAGACAAAAAAGCGCCCCCCGGTTACGCTTGCCTGGATGAATTCCAGGTCTTGCAAATCCGAGGGGCGAGGAGCCGCAATCACAAGAAAATGAGCTGTACCGCTAGACGCTTGCACACGAATTGCGTCGTGCGCAGATGTCCGCTCTTGCTCATCTTCTGGACCGAACCCCAATATAGGCGTTGCCTTCCAATTTCAGTAGGTTCCATCGGGTACCATTTGACATATTCGTCGCTAAATCTTTAGCAATAATCACGTTAATAGGCAGTGGACAACTCCTATTTCGAGACGTATGATACGCAATACAGTCCGTTTCGTTCCAATTGTTGCACTGTATTTTTGCCGCGCACAAGAGACTCCTGGCCCCAATGTTGCCCAAATGCAGCAAGCCTTCCGTGCCAGATCAGTCATGACCGGGAATGATTCTTGACTCGAGGAGCAGGCATGCCCGTGGGCACAAAATCCGCCCTAGAACTCGCCCAGCCAACCCAATCCGCCGACGCGGCGGCGGTCCGTGAGCAATTGGAGCGACTGCTCGCTCATCCTCTATTTTCAAACAGCAAGCGCTACCCAGTCCTGCTGGCTTACGCAGTCGATCAGACCCTAAAGGGCAATGTCTCCGAACTCAAAGAACGTAGCATAGGTATCGAAGTGTTTGGCCGATCTCCCAGCTACGACGCCAATGCGGATCCGGTCGTCCGTATTACTGCCGGTGAGGTTCGCAAGCGCCTGATGCAGTACTACTACGACGACTCCCATGACGGGGAATTGGTAATTGAACTTCCGAGCGGCTCATACGTCCCAATTTTTCATCCTCCAGAGCCGCCGCCGCAACCTGAAATGGCTGCGCCCGCGCTCGAGCCTATGCTCCAGCCTGCGGCCCCCGTCGTTATTTCCACCGCGCATCGGCCCGTGCCTAGACGCCGCTGGCTGTTCCTTGCCTTTCTATTCGGCTTGGCGATTGCTGCGAGCTTTGGGATCGGCTGGCAGATCCATGACTTCCGGGATTACAAGCCACCAACGTCGATCGACCGCTTCTGGGCACCGATCACGGAAGGCCCAACAACAGCCACATATTGCCTGGGCGAGCCAGCCCGCAATATTGACGTTGGATCGATTAATTCGTTTGACGCTCCTGTGAGCGGGACACAGCCGGAGCCGCTGTATTTTAGGCTTCATTTGTCAGGACACCTGGCTTTGGCCGACGTGATCACTCTAACTCGGACTGCCGCTGCGCTTGAGACCCGGCACAAGGCTTTTCGCGTGTTGCCGGCTTCAGAGGCCAGCTTCGCGCAGTTGCGCGAGGGTCCAATTGTCTTGATTGGCGGATTCGATAATATCTGGACTTTGCGGGTTACGCAGAAGCTACGGTTCGGATTCGAATCCAAGGATGGCGTCGCCATCATTGTTGATCGCAAGAGTCCGAATCAGGCCACCTGGGCGACGGCCTGGGATTTGCCTTACCAGAAGCTCTCCCGCGATTATGCGATCGTGGCCCGAATCCATGACGACACTACGGGGCAACCTGTCATTGTCGCCGCGGGTATTTCCGAAGAGGGCACTGAGGCCGCTGGCGAGATTCTTTATAATCCCGTGTATCTCGACTCGCTTCTCACCAAGCTCCCCCCGAACTGGGAGCAGTTGAACATGGAAGCGGTCATTGAAACGCAGGTTATCGAGGGCCACCCCGGGCCGCCGAGCATTCTTGCGGTAGAGACCTGGTAGATTGTTTCAGGATTACCTCAAGGTATAACTCATGGGCGGCAATGCGAGTGGTCTGGAGCGCTTTCCAGACGAGCCAACGAGGGGCGATAACATCGCATCGCTAACCGCAAGGAAGCACGGTCCCCCATTAAACGCTGGGATTATCTTGTGAGGTATTCGCTGAACTCGATAATCCGCTCGCGAAAGATCGCTGTGGGTAGAGACTTATTAAGTTAGTTTGTATGGTTCCCCGACTCATGGTCCCTCACCGAGTTCGCGAAACAACGCTTCCTGTACTTGAAGAGCGCTCACGGGGATGGTGCGGGCAAGACGATTGGAGAAGCAGATAAAGGTTGACTATTTCGCTTTGGCTTTTTGAGCTGCCCAGCGTTTGCGTTGCGCATCGGCGATCCGCTTGCGAGCCTCAGGGCTCAACGTGCGACGCTTCTTGCCCTTCGTCTGTGCCTGCGCCGGCGCCTTTTTCACTTTGGGCAATGCGAGCTTCTTGGCAGCTACGCCGGTGGTTGACAGCAGAGCGCGAATTTGCGTCAGCTTTGCAATTTCTTCGTCAATTTGTGCAAGGATCGATTCAATAGCCATTAGTCAAGCTTAACTCAACATTTTGGTTTTGCACAATGAACACGAAGAGTTATTCCACTTACAAACAGAAGAAGGTGAGATTCATTCGGCCTTTCCCACCGTCTTTTCCACGTATGCTTTTTGAAGGACAAAGAATGCTGCCTTCTTTTGCCCCTGGTCAGAGATAAGTCCCTTGCGATTGAACTCATCCTGAATCCCTGGGAGAGGCCTGTTTGGCGAGCGGAAATCCATCAGAACCCACGGGCTCATGCCCCTAAGTTGGGGAATTCTGTTCAGCATTCCGAATTGATGGGCATAGATGCTCGCCTGATATTCCTCAGTCCAGCGGTCCTTGTCACTGCCATGCAGCCCCGCTTTTGCATCGCCTCCAAATTCACTCACAATCAGCGGCTTCTGATAGTCGATGCGCCATTGAGTTACATCGGCCGTTTCAGGAAACTGCTCGTACCAGCCGATATATTCGTTCACGCCAATCACATCGAGAGCCTTACCCAATGCATCGTCGACGATCTTGGTGTGGCCTTCTGCACGCACCAGCAAGGCTGCTGTTATAAGCCGGGACGAGTCGAGTGACCGCGCTCTGGTGGCGAGGGTTTCAATGAAATGGGTACGCGCCTCAGTGTTCGGCGTTTCGTTGGCCATAGACCATAGGATGATAGCTGCGTGGTTACGCGAAGTTCCGATCTCTTCGTCTAGCTGTTGCTCGGCCTTTGTCAACACTTTGGGATTGTCGAACTGCAATGCCCAATAGACAGGGTTCTCTGACCATACCAGCACTCCCATGCGATCGGCAGCACGGAGCATCGTTTCATCATGCGGGTAATGCGCCAGCCGGACAAAGTTACAGCCGAGTTCCTTGGCCCATCCCAAGAGTGTCTCGGCATCTTTGTCAGTGTTGGCTCGTCCAGTGCGATATGGCGCTTCGGCGTGGACTGAGACCCCGCGAAGGAAAATCGGCTTTCCATTGAGCAGAATTTCGGTGCCGCGCGTCTCCACAGTGCGGAAGCCGATAAGATCTTCGATCGCATCCTGTCCTGCACTTATCTTGACCTTGTATAACTTCGGAGATTCTGGCGACCAGCGTTCCAAGCTCTTGGCCGGCAATTGAATCAAGGCACGGCCGTCTTCATTTGCAATTGCCGAGGCTTTCACGCCTAACTCGGAGATTTCCACGTCAACCTTGTCACCCTGATGACCGCCGGCCAAATGTGCCCATCCCTCAATGACTGATCCGTCACCGCGAGACAAGTGCAAATCATACTGATCGATGAATGTCTCTGGGACCTCGATCAATGAGACCGACCGCGTAAGGCCTCCATAGTTCCACCAATCGGTTTCAAGAGTGGGGACCCCGTCTTCGTGTCGCGTGTTATCAACCGCGGCCACGACGAAGTTACCGCCCGCGTGTATAGCTTGCGTGACATCGCAATTAAAGCTTGTGTATCCGCCTTCGTGTTCGCAGACTTTCTTTCCATTAACCCAGAACCACGACCGATAGTTCGCTGCACCTATATGGAGAAAGACTTTGGCGTGTTCTTTCGGCTGATAAGTGAAATCGCGTTCATACCAAATAGGTCCTTCATAGTAGAAGAGCGAATCGCGCTGTGTATTCCAATCGCTTGGAACCTTCAGCGTGGGCGCCTTGGCGAAGTCGTATTCGATCGGGAATGGGTCACCTGGTTTTGCTTTTTGGTTCAAGAACCAACCATTTGCCTTCTCCTCATGATGGAAACTGAACAGGCCGGAGAAGTAAGGGTCGACAACGGTCCCCCAATCTCCATTCAGCGAAGTAGAAGGTCTCATGTCTGCACCCGTTATCACGATGGGGGCCTTTACCGGAGCGGTGTCAGCGCGCATTGCATGAGAGGGGAACAAAACTCCGGCAAGCATTATGGCGATGGGTGCGAATCTTGTATTTGAGGCGGTTTTCATACTGGCAGGCAGGAGACGATAAGTTGGCTTCATTCCGGACCCTCTAAATGTCCGGCTGGGTTGGAGAAACACACGCTTTTCGTCACACGCATTCAGATTCTCCAGTCGGACTGGCAATCTTATCGCCTGAGAGCCCAGCCTGTACAACCGCGCCCGCTTTCGTCGGAGCCCGAAAAAGAAGAAGGGGATAGGCAACAAAGCCTATCCCCTTCGTGGTGCAAACAGTCTTATCTAATTCTGACTTATGCTCCCAGGTACTCCACGTGTACATAGGTGCCTAGCCGCACGTTGTAGGCAAGGTACCAACCGTCGTGATCAGGATCTTCATAGATCACGATATCGTCGGAATCCCAGAGCCATCCATCGCAGAAGGCCACATCGGCAGCGGCAACGGACCAGTACCAGTTATTGAACCAGAAGCGTCCAGGGCCTCCGCCGCCGAGATGCCACCGATGATCGCGCCCAAACCCGCCCGTGAAACGGCCGTGCTCGAAGGGGTGATCGACGTGATAGCGGGCATCGTCTCTGCCTGTGTCATGACCGACCCAAGTCTTGCCATCAACGTGGGGAACATTCGGGTGGCCTGTTTTGTCGCTATAGTTGCGATTAGGCTCAACAGGGTGCGGCTGGGCCTTGACCGGTCCTGGTCCCATTCTTGGAATGGGTGGATGCGGGGCGGCGGGCCGCTCTGCCGGGCGCTGTGCAAATGCTGGGACCGCAAGAACGAGCAAAACTGCAAAAGCTAGCTGAACGTGTTTCATGGATTCCTCCGGATGCCCGGAGGGAAGGCTGTTACTCGCTGCAGCCTTTTCCCTGGATCGGGTCATCACCAACAACATTAGATAAAACACGAACAGGAATGGCAAGTTGTGGTGATGTAAACTTTCGGGCGACGCCTTAAACGGCAACTGCAACTGGTGCACGTCGCCACGCATAGAGTGGGAATCGATTGGACAACTCAGCAACTTCTGCGCGAATTTTCTCCAGCGCTGCATCGTCGTTGCGCTTGTCGAGGGCCTGGTTGATCCAGGCGGCAATAAGCCGCATCTCCGGCTCCTTCATGCCACGCGTCGTGAGTGCAGGTGTGCCCACTCGAATGCCTGAGGGCTTGAGTGGCGGATTGGTATCGTAGGGGATTGAATTCTTGTTCACCGTAATTCCAGCCTTGCCCAGGGCGAGCTCTGCTTCTGATCCCAGAATTCCCTTCTCGAAGACATCCACCAGCATCAGATGGTTATCCGTGCCGCCGGAAATGATGCGGAAGCCGGCCTCCTGCAATGCAAGCGCAAGGGCCTTCGCATTTGCGACTGTCTGCGCCGCGTAGGTCTTGAATTCCGGCCGCAATGCTTCGCCGAAAGCCACTGCCTTGGCAGCGACAATGTGCATGAGGGGTCCACCCTGCTGGCCGGGGAAGACTGCCTTGTCCACGGCCGCCGCAAGATCCAGACCGCAGATGATGAGGCCGGCGCGCGGCCCACGTAGCGTCTTATGGGTTGTGGTGGTAGTGATGTGCGCGTGGGGCACGGGCGATGGATGAACTCCGCCAGCCACGAGGCCAGCAATATGCGCCATGTCGAAGACATATACCGCGCCAACCTTGTCGGCGATCGCACGCATGCGAGCAAAGTCCCACAGCCGCGGATACGCACTGCCCCCGCCTATGATTGCTTTCGGCTTTTCACGCAAGGCAATCGCTTCCAGCTCATCATAGTCGATCAGCTCGGTATCCCGCCGTACCTGGTAAAAGGTAGGCCGGTAGAGCTTGCCGCTGAAGCTGAGCCGGTGTCCGTGGGTCAAGTGGCCGCCGTGCGACAAGTCCAATCCCAGAATCGTATCGCCCGCCTGCAAAACTGCGGCATAGGCCGAGGCGTTCGCCTGCGAGCCGGAATGCGGTTGCACATTGACATGCTCTCCACCGAAGAGCTGCTTGGCTCGGTCGCGCGCCAGGTTCTCGACTACATCTGCATACTCGCAGCCGCCGTAGTAGCGCCGCCCAGGGTAGCCTTCAGCGTACTTATTGGTGAAGATTGAGCCAGCGGCCTCCAGCACAGCCTCAGAGACAAAATTCTCGCTGGCAATCATCTCCAGCCCCTCATGCTGGCGGAGAGTTTCCTGGTCTAGGGCAGCGGCGACAACGGGGTCGGCCTGAGCGAGGGTGAGCGAGATGCGGTCAGTCATAAATAGATTCTAGCCGCTTTTACCGACGGGATGGTACCCCGAATTTGGGCGCCAATGTTCGCCTGTTTAACAAAAATCCGTCTAGTTTACGAAGTTCAAATTGAAGAGTCGTTCGCAAGGCGGTCTCGCTGAGTAAACTTGTACCATCGCTGACTTATTCGACGATTGAGGCTCTCCCGTGAATATCCGATCAGCCTGTTCTCTCTTTCGCTCACCGCTCCTGCTGGCCTTAATTGCGCTGGCGCTGATGCCAGTACTCGCGCAGGCGCCGCCATCTCAGACTGTGACCGTAGACCCAGCCTTGTTGGCGAAAGCCAGCTCCGGCGATGCGGCCGCTCAGATTCAGTTGGCGGACCTCTACGCTACCGGCGGAGCCACCAAGCCGGATTACAAGCAGGCTGCGGCCTGGTATCGAAAGGCAGCGGAACAGAACAATACCGCGGCCCAGGTTCACCTTGCCGATCTCTATCGCGACGGGCGCGGTGTGCCCCGCGATATGGCGCAGGCTACTGACTGGTACCGCAAAGCAGCGGAACTTGGGGACGCAAGCGCGCAAGGAACCCTGGGCATCCTTTACTCCGTCGGCATGGGTGTTCAGCGTGACGATGTCGAGGCTTATTACTGGCTGAGCCTCGCTGCAGCCGTCAAAGGGCCCAGCCAGACCCGGTTCATTACCAACCGCCAGAGTGTTGGCGAGCACATTACCACGGATCAGCAGGCCGGCGTAGAAGAGCGTGTAGCCGCCTGGAAAGCCGCCCATCCGCGACCCAACTCCGAGTAAATCTCACCCTCGTCGCATACATTCGTAACGATTATTCCGATCGCATTTGCGATTTTCCTGTTGACATTCTACCTATGCCGTTGCATCGTATGTGTAGAAAGTCAACAGGAGAGCTTGATGGGGAACGATAAATCGGATGTGCTGCAAGGCACGCTGGATCTTATGGTCTTGAAGACCCTTGAATCAATGGGACCGCTGCACGGCTATGGCATTGCGCGGAGAATCGAGCAGGTCAGCGGCAACTCTCTTAGTCTGAATCAGGGAACGATCTACCCAGCCCTACTGAGATTGCAGCAGCGCGGCTGGATCAAGTCCGCCTGGGGAGTCTCGGAGTCCAACCGCCGGGCAAAGTTTTATTCCCTCAGCCCGATCGGCAAAAAGCAGATCGATGAAGAAACCGAAAACTGGGAGCGCATCGCCGCGACCATGTCGCGCTTTCTTGCGCCATCCAACTAGGAGCCCGCCTTGGACTGGATTCGGACATTGGTCAGCCGCTTTGCAGCGCTCTTCGGCAAGCAGAAACTAGACGACGAGCTTGATGAAGAGTTGCGCACGCATATTGAATTCGCTGTCGAAGAGAATCTGAAGCTCGGCATGAAAGCGCAGCAGGCGCGCACCTCGGCGCTTAGGGAGTTTGGTGGAATGACTCAGACGAAGGAAACCTATTGCGTGCAGCGCGGGCTGCCGTTCGTGGAACAATTCGGGCGCGATCTGCGCTTCGCATTTCGCCAATTGCGAAAGTCCCCCGGCTTCACAATTGTTGCGCTGCTGACGCTTGCGCTTGGCGTGGGTGCGAACACGGCGGTCTTCTCGCTGATCAACGGATTGCTGCTGCGGCCGCTGCCTCTTCCGCATGCCGAACAACTTGTTGTGCTGCGCTTCGATAAGGGAGTTTCCGATCCCATCGACTATGAGTTTTGCGCGCCGTTCTTTCGTGACCTCGAAAACCGGCGTGAAGTCTTCTCAGAAGTATTTGCCTACAACGGAGACACACTGCTGGTAAAGGGACAGTCAGGCAATGAGAACGTTCCGGGAATGCTTGTGAGCGGGCAGTTCTTCCAGGCGATGCAAACCGCTCCCCTGCGGGGACGATACCTTACGCCGCAGGATGATCGGCCTGGAGGCAGTCCCGCCGGGCTAGCCGTAGTCATCAGCGAAGACTTCTGGAACAACCACTTCAATCGCGCGCCGGATGCGGTGGGCAGCACCTTGATCATCGCCAACACACACTTCACGGTTGTAGGAGTCATGCCGAAGCGCTTCATCGGGCCCGACCCTACACAGAGGCCGGAGATTTATGCGCCGCTGTCGGCTGACCCCATCATTGACGCGCCGCGGAACCACATTGCCGACGGCATTCATGCATGGTGGCTCATCGTGGGAGCGCGGCTCAAGCCCGGAACCAGCATGGAACAAGCCAACGCTGCGCTTCTAACTGTTTCAAACCCCATTCTGCAGGAAACCGGATTTGCGGACGCAGGTTTAATGGACGAGAAAGAGAACGAACATCTCCATTTCGCGGCCGAGCCAGGTTCAAGGGGGTATACATACGCACGCTTTCTTTTCCGCAAGCCCTTGATAGCCATGTTCGCAATGTGCGGAGGAATTTTGCTGGCGGCGTGCCTGAATTTGGCGAGCCTGTTGATGGCGCGCGGCGTGGCCCGGCAGCGCGAGCTGGCCACGCGCCTGGCTATGGGAGCCACACGTCGTCGTGTCATCCAACAGCTCCTCACCGAAAGCCTCTCGATTGCTTTGCTTGGCACGGTGGCAGGGTTGGCCGCAGCTCCAATGGTGAGCCATTCACTGGCGGCCCTGGCGGAAAACGGCTTCACCGAGATGCGGCTCGACACATCGCTTGACCTCCGTGTCTTTGCCTTCGCAGCCTTGATTGCAGTTGTGTCTTCAATCCTCATTGGGCTGCTTGCCGCGCTCCAGGCCACGGCGGGCAATTTGAACGATCACATCAAAGAGGGGCAACAGGCAAAACCCGCCTTCGAACGCAGGAAGATTCTTCCGCGCGTGCTGATGGCGTCGGAAGTTGCGGTTGCTCTGACTCTGGTGATCGGCGCGGGCTTGCTTGCTACAAGCCTCTTGCGTCTCTTCAGGTCCGGCGCTGGCTTCGATCCAAAGGGCCTGGTCAACATCGCCTTCAAGATGGACAAGCAGCAGTTGCAAGGCGACGCCCTGATGCGGCTCTATCAACAACTCGGCGAAGGCCTGAAGCGTCAGCCCGGCGTGAAAAGTGTGAGTTTCGAATTCGTTGTTCCGCTCTCGCATCGCGGTTGGAACGGAAACTACTTTACGCCCGCAGGCGGCACGCACCAGATCTATATGAATGCCGTCGGGCCGGATTATTTCGGCACCATGCGGATTCCCTTGTATCTGGGCCGCGAATTCAACTGGAACGACACTAAAGCATCGGGGTTGAAGATCATTCTGAATCAGTCCGCAGCAAAGGAATTCTTTCCCGGCCAGAACGCACTGGGGCAGCAGATCACCTATCCGCGCGAGAAGCTGTCCTATCAGGTTGTCGGTATCGTCGCCGACGCAAAGTATCGCGAGATGCAATCGCCGGCGCCTGCTGCTGCATACGTTCCGATGCAGCAGGATGAGCAGCCAAAGCCTTCGCTCACTGCCGTGGTACGCGTGGACGGGCCACTGGCGCCGTTGGCTGCCGCTGCCCGTGCGCTCGCCGGAAATCTGGCCCCCAGCATTCCCGCTCCAGTAGTGACCACCGTCGACGACGTGCTCAACAGGTCTGTAAGTGCCGAGCGGATGATGGCGCTGCTGTCACTGTTCTTCGCCGGCTGCGCTTTGCTGGTAACAGCCATTGGGCTTTATGGAACCCTTTCTTACGCAACGGCGCGGCGCACCAGTGAGATCGGTATCCGCATGGCGTTGGGGGCGCGTCGCATTGGGGTAGTGGCTATGGTGTTCCGGGAGAATGTCCTGATCGCCGCTGTTGGAACGGGCGCGGGGCTCGTCGCGGCAGCGCTGGCTTCCCGCGCCCTCGCGAGTTTTCTTTATGAGACTTCCCCAAGTGATCCTTGGGTACTGGTTTGCTCGGTTGGTGCGCTTGCATTCATTGCCAGCGCAGCATCCATTCTTCCTGCCCTGCGCGCGGCTCAAATCGATCCCATGCGTGCCTTGAGAAATGAGTAGGAGTTGAATATGGACTTCGTTAGAACGTTAATCAGCCGCTGTGCGGCTCTGTTGTCCAATAGGAAACTCGATGCAGACCTCGATGAAGAGCTGCGCACGCATATCGAATTCGCTGTCGAAGAGAATCTCAAGCGCGGAATGAGTGCACAGCAAGCGCGGACGGAAGCGCTGCGCGCATTCGGTGGAGTTACGCAGACCAAAGAGGGGTATCGTATGCAGCGTGGATTTTCATTCTTCGAAACAATGGCGCAGGACATTCGCTATGCGCTGCGCCAGTTGCGCAAGTCGCCGGCATTCACATTCGTCGCTCTGCTAACGCTCGCGTTGGGCATCGGAGCGACGACGGCACTATTCAGTGTGATGGACGCTGTGATGCTGAAGCCGCTGCCTTTTCCCACGGCCGAGCGCCTGGTTCGGCTTGAATCGGTGATTGCTGCTACCAACCGGGGTAGTTCTGCATCGTATCTGGATTTCGTCGACCTGCGCGCCCGAAATCATGTTTTGGACGGAATGGCGGCTTTCCATACCGACGACTTCACACTGATTGGGCCGCATGACCCTGAGCATCTGCCGGGAGCCGTCGTGTCGGCACAGTTGTTTTCCCTGCTTGGGGTGACGCCTACGCTTGGTCGCAGCTTCCGCATTGAAGAAGATGAACCCGGTGCGGCCAATGGTAACGATCCGGTAATCCTGAGCTATGGCTTGTGGCAGAGGGAGTTCAATACAGACGCGTCGGTGCTGGGCCGTGTGCTTCAAATTGGAGACAGGCGATACACGGTAATTGGAGTGATGCCGCAGCACTTCCAGTTCCCTATTCAGGCGGAGCCCATTGACTTGTGGACCACAATCGCATTCGACAAGCGAGGCGGTGCAAACGCGTTGACGGCGCAACGAGGCGCACACTATCTCGACGTTGTCACTCTGCTGAAACCCGGCATCACCGTACAGCAGGCGCAAGCGGAATTGGCGACCCTGGCCGTCGCGTTAAGCAAGGAGCATCCTGAAAACAAGCCTCGGACGGCGCGACTTACTCCGGAACTCCAACTCCTCACCGGCGACCTTCGCACACCGATGCTTGTGTTATTTGGGGCCGTGGGATGCGTACTCCTTATCGTCTGCGCCAATATTGCGAACCTGTTGCTGGCGCGCGCTACCGGGAGACGCAGAGAGATGGCTGTACGAATTGCTCTCGGGGCAAGCCGCAGGCGGGTGGCATCCCAGTTATTAGTCGAAAGCATGGTTTTGGGGCTGCTCGGCGGCGTTCTTGGATTGGGGTTGGCATTAGCTTCTTTCCGCTTCCTGCTGCGGATTGTGCCGGCAGATATTCCGCGACTCGACACCGTAGGCCTGGACGGGCGTCTGCTTGGCTTCGCAATTCTGGTCTCGCTTCTGGCAGGACTGTTGTTTGGCTTAGCTCCGGCATTGCAGAACTCGAAAGTGAGTCTCACTGAAGCGCTGAAAAAGGGTGGACGAGGCACCAGCGGCGAGGGCAAAGCGCGCCTGCAGTCTACGCTGGTTGTGAGCGAAGTTGCCTTAGCTGTTTTGTTGCTGCTCGGCGCTGGATTGCTTTTGCAAAGCTTCCTTCACTTAACCCGAGTCAATCCGGGATTCGATCCAAATCATGTCCTTACGTTCCATCTCGATGCGCCGCCCGGTGCTCAGATCACAGCGTTTCCGAGTTTCTATCGGGAGGTAGTGGCGCGGATGAGTGCGATTCCCGGCGTGAGCTCGGCCAGTGTGGTCGCGTCGCTGCCGCTGGCAGGAGATCACATTGCTACAAGCATTGAAATTGAAGGGCAGCCCACTCCCATGGGGTCCAGGTCCCAGACTGGCTTGAATGTGGTCGAGCCTGACTTTTTTCGTACGCTCGGAGCGGCGCTTATCAATGGGCGAGACATCGCCATGCAGGACAATTTGAAATCGACGCCTGTTGTGGTTGTCAACCAGGCGCTTGCACGCATGTTTTTTCCGAACCAGAACCCGATTGGAAAGCACATTCGCCCCGGCATCGGAAACGGGTATGGTCCAGACGAAGAGCCGATGAGAGAGATCGTGGGCGTGATCCAGGACATGAAGCAAGACCGTCCGGGCGTAGAGCCAACTCCTGAGGCTTATGTGCCCTTGGCCCAGTGTCCCTTCGACAGCATGTTTGTTGTGGTGCGCACCGTCAATGATCCTGCGGGTATTGTCAAAACTGCTCGCCAGCAGATAACGGCGCTGAACAAGAATCTGCCCATCTATCGCGTGAAGATGTTGGATCAATACTTCGCAGACTCGGTGGCGGCGCCGCGATTCGTCTCGCTGCTGCTGAGCAGTTTCGCGATCCTGGCCGTGCTGCTCGCGTGCCTGGGCGTCTATGGCGTGGTGTCTTACGCAGTGGTTCAGCGGACACAGGAGATCGGGATTCGCATGGCTCTTGGCGCCAACAGCGGGAACGTGGTGCGCTCCGTTCTTTCGAAGGGAATGTTTCTTGCGGCGATTGGCGTGACGGTGGGCCTGGCTGCGTCGTTCGCGCTGGTACACCTGGTTTCCAGCTTGCTTTTCGGCATTCGGGCTACCGATCCGATGACGTTTGTGGTTTCGGCGGCGGCGCTGTTGATTGTTGCGGCACTTGCCAGCTATATTCCCGCTCGCCGGGCCGCATCCATCGATCCAATGCGGGCGTTGCGAACAGAATAGGAGATATCGATGGACCTGATTCGCATTTTGCTCAGTCGCTGCGCAGCTCTCTTCTCTAAACAGAAACTCGACAACGACCTGGATGAAGAGTTGTGCTCGCATATCGACTTTGCAATCGAAGAAAACCTGAAGCACGGCATGACGAAACAAGAGGCACGGACAGTTGCCTTACGTGCATTTGGCGGTGTCGCGCAAACAAAGGAAGCATACCGGGTACAGCGTGGACTTCCATTCGTCGAAACACTGGCTCGGGATGTGCGCTATTCTCTGCGACAACTGCGCAAATGGCCCGGATTTACGCTGACCGCCGTCCTGACGCTGGCGCTCGGAATCGGAGCGAATACTGCGATCTTTACGGTGGTGCAGTCTATTCTGCTGTCACCGCTTCCCTACCACAATGCTGACAGCCTTGTGGTCCTGGATACGCATTGGACGGACAGCGGCCACACGTCAATGCGCATAACCGGTCCGGATGCGGTGGATGTGCGTGGCCAGGCGCGGAGCCTTGAAGCAGTAAGTCTCTACTCTGGAGGAAGCCTGGGTGTGCAGTTGCGCGATCATGCTGTCTACACCGTGCTGACGTTTGTTGACGCGAACTTTGCGCGCGTGTTCAGCCTGCAGCCGATCGCGGGACGCCTATTTACCGATGCGGATGCACACCATGCGGTATTGGTCGGGGAACAGTTTGCCCGCGACAACTTCGGAAGCACCCAGGCTGCGGTGGGACAGGTGCTGCACGTGGAAGGCGAGCAGGTGCAGATTGCCGGTGTGTTGCCATCGGGGTTTGATTTTCCTTCAAAGACGCAAGTCTGGGAAGCTTCTCCGTTGCAGCCGGAGTCGCATTCGCGGACGGCCTTCAACTACAAGGCGGTGGGACTGCTTCGCTCCGGCGTTGGCCTGAAGTCGGCACAGGCAGAGTTGAATGGAATCTCGCAGCGCCTTGAGACTGCTTACCCTGGCGAGAACCGCAGCAAGTGCTTTGTAGCTCGGCCGTTGCAACAGGCTCTCACCGGAGATGCGCGGCCGACGCTTCTGCTTCTTTGGGCAACGGTCGGGTTGATTCTGCTGATCGCGTGCGTAAACCTGACCCATCTTCAATTAGTGCGTTCGATGGAGCGTCAGCGGGAGATTGCGATTCGCAAGGCACTGGGTTCGTCAGGTCGGCAAGTGGTGCAGCCGGTGATTGTCGAGAGCTTGCTGGTCTCACTCATTGGAGGAGCGGTGGGAGCCTTGCTGGCAATTCCAGCGGTACATGCACTGGTGGCCATGGCCCCCAGCGAACTGCCACGTGCCGCCGAGATTCACCTGAACGGCTGGGTGCTGACGTTTACGCTGGCGCTTGCAGTTTTGACAGCCATGGCGTCGTCGCTGATTCCAGCTTTGCGAGCAGCAAAGGTTGACCCCGCGGGAGTAATGAAGCAGGATTCCTCGCGAGGCATGGGCCGGCGCGGCGCGTCAAAGTTGCGCGATGGACTGGTGATGGCGGAGGTAGCGGCGACTTTTGTACTGGCAATGGGCGCGGGGCTCTTGCTGCACACAATGATGACGTTGCGGGATCGCGATATGGGTTATTTGACACGGCAGTTGCTGGTGGTGGATGCGGACGCGCCAGCGCATACGGAAGAAGAAGCGCATAGCGAGGTGCGACAGTTTAATGAACTATTTGAGGAACTCGCAGCCTTACCGGGCGTTGAGCACGTTGCGGGGATTATGGGATTGCCAACAGGTAACTACGGCTCCAACGGCTACTACAAGACGCGAGGCGGACTCCCCGTGGTTGCTGGTCATGAGGCATCGTCCGTGTTCAGCGTTGCCAGTCCTGGCTACTTTCAGGCTATGGGAATTCCGGTCAGGCAGGGTCGCGATATTAGCGCCCAGGATACGTTTGCGAGCCCATTTATCGCGGTAATCAGCGAATCGCTTGCGAGGCAGAGTTTCGGAGATATTGATCCCCTTGGAAAGCAGATTCAGTGCGGGCTGGATTCAGACAGGTGGATGACAGTAGTGGGCGTGGTGGGCGATGTAAGGCAGGATTCACCGGCCGAACTACCCGGACCGGCACTCTATATGCCCATGGCGCAGCATCCGTTCTATGCCAACCAGATTCACATTGTGCTGCGAACAAAGGTCAAGCCGCTCACTCTGCTCAACGATGTGCAGAACAAGATCGCGCGAACGAATCCGTTGATTGCGATGCGTTTCACCACCATGGATGCGATGGTGAACAAGTCAATTGCCGCGGAGCGTTTTCGCGCTACCCTCCTATCGTGCTTTGCCGGCGTTGGGCTGCTGCTAGCAATGTTGGGCGTTTATGGAACTATGGCCTATTCAGTGGCGCAGCGCACATTCGAGATTGGCATTCGGATGGCGTTTGGAGCGGAAAAGGGCGTAATTCTGCGCGGAGTGCTCTTGCATGCAGCGAAACTTGCCTGCTCAGGCATTGCGATTGGACTTGTGGTCAGCTTCATTTTGGGACGGCTCGTGACGGGCATGCTGGTTGGGGTCGGCCCAATGGACCCCCTCAGCCTGGGAGCCGCGGCGATGGCTTTGTTTCTTACTGCACTGGCTGCAGCGTTCGAGCCTGGCTGGAAGGCGACTCATGTAAATCCGATGGTGGCTCTGCGGGCCGAGTAGTCTCACAAGTTGTTAGCAATAACAGGGCTGTTCGCTATGCTAATCGGAATGCGACTTTTCCGTTTGCTCTCTTCTTGCGGAACATTTCCACTGCTCTTCGTGCTCTTCGCGGCGGCGGGCGACAGCTTTGCCCAGTCCACCGCCGTCAATCTCACTCCGGCGCTCGTCGAACCGGGATCACCGGAGCTGATTCGTGTGGACGCAGCAGACGCGGCAAGCATCGATGGCGAGTGGTTGGGGCGGAATCTGCTGTTTTTCCGTGGCCGCGATAACCACTCATGGTTTGCCCTAGCCGGAGTAGACGTTGAGGCGCCCGTCGGGCCGTCGCAGTTGAAGATTACCGTGAGAATGCCGCAAGCCGCCGCGCGGGATCTCAGCCGTTCGGTCGAAGTCCATCCCGCACACTACCGCACCGGTTCGCTCACGGTGCCACCGAAATTTGTCTCACCCGATCCAGAGGCACTCAAGCAAATCGAGGCGGATACGAAACTGAAGGCAGCGGTTTTTGCCGCCAGCGCCGCGACCCCGCTTTGGACCTCAAGCTTTCGCGTTCCCGTCACCGCCGCTGCGACTGACAGCTTTGGTACGCGCCGCATGTTCAATGGAAGGCTGGCCAGCGTTCACAGGGGGATGGACTTTCGCGCACAGATGGGAACAACGATTCGTGCAGGCAACAGCGGTGTTGTTGTGCTGGCGCGGCCACTCTATTACGAGGGCAATTGCGTGATCATCGACCACGGGCTGGGGCTGTTCACGCTCTCGATGCATTTCAGCCGCATCGATGTGAAGGAAGGGCAACACGTGGTCGCAGGCGATCAGCTTGGACTCAGCGGAGCAACTGGGCGCGTGACCGGTCCGCACCTTCATTGGGCGGTGCGTTGGCAGGGCGCCTATCTCGACCCTGCCAAGCTGCTCCGGTTGAATCTTCTCAATCTTCCCTGAGTGAATGAACCGTTCAGGGTCGGGGTTTGAGAGCCTGTTGTGGTTGCAGTTTGCGCAAGGCGCGGCTTACCCCAGGCGAATGCGGATTGGCGGGCGGCCCGTCGGGCAGCGGCTTGAAGTGGGAGGATTCTGCTTCGAGCTTCATCCGGTCGGTGACATCGACAAGGCGTTCCGCTTCATGACCGCTGCGCTTGGCAACGATCTTGTAGTCGAAGGCGACGTTCGATTGACCCTTGCGCAGTTCATGGACTTCAAAGCTAGTCGCCGTTTGGTTGGTGACGTAGAGCCCTTCGCAATCGCCTTTAGGAGTCAGAAAGACGTGGAACTCGACCCCCGTATTAGCGGTGTTGGCAAAGGCGGGGTCAAGCCTGACGATGGCGCTGCCGTTTTGCAACTGGCCGCCGCCGTAGTCTTCAAGCCAGTTCTCGGCCGATTGCACGGAATAGGTCTCCACCTGGTGCGCGTCGTGGGTGGTGACGAGGTTTTTTAGCTGGCCGGTGCAGGCCATGCTACCGCCTTGGTTGATGCTGCATACGCCGTCAGCTCCCTCAGCGCGCAGGAGGACGGCGTTGCCTGTTGGACCGCTGGTGGCGAGATTGGCAACGTACATGGTGGGTGCCGAAGCGCTGTTATTTTCGAAGACTACTGCGTTGGAATTGTCCGCAGTGGCGAAGAGGGCAGCTGTGGCGAATTCAGCGGGATCGTCGGCCCAGACGCCAGCGGAGTAACCGAGCGTGCCGTTTTCCCGCTTGAAGGTTGTGCTTTGAACATCGTAGACGCCTCCCAGAAGGCCGATCCCCCCGGTACCGCCCGTTCCGTAGCCTGCGACGGCTACTCCTTGCTGATTGCCGTCGGCATAAATTGTCGGATAAAAGTTGTAGCTCGTAGCAAAGATAGAGCTGGTGTCGATTGCCGTTCCCTCGTTGGTCACAGTGAGCAAACCATTACCTGCGCCCGCCTGACCAACGATATCCACATTGCTCTGGAATTGTTGGTAGCCCCCGGTGAATGTGTTATTTGCAGCTAATTGTGCGTAGTTGTTGTTGAGTGTGGGCGTGATGGCGGTGGTGAGGCCTGGCGTAATGTCAGTAATCAATGCGCCAATGTTCACCCCCAGACTGACGGCTCCCGACATTGTGGCCGCGGTTACTGGGCTTGTTGCGTTCACGCTGGTGATGGTTCCGGGAAAGGTCTGTGTGGGTGCGAAGGAAATTACGCCTGTCTGCGCGATGGAAAGAATTGTCGGAGTTGGGGTTCCAACTCCATTTTGAAACTGGAAATTGAAACTGCTTGTAGGATTGGCGCTGTTGTTGGCTGAATCGGTTACATAGAGCCTCCAGGTCTGGGCAACGGGTGCCTTTGTGGTTGTTGACCAGGCGCTGTCCGTAAAATCCAGCAGCTGTGACCGGTATCCGGCCGAAACGGTTGCGGTGTTCTCCGCGGGCAGTGAAAGAGTTCCCTGGACGTTTTCAGTTCCACCCACGTCCAGCGTCGCGGCGGGAGTGGCCTCGTTGATGCCAATATCCGTGCCTAATTGGGTGATCTCCGAGTTGCCTTGCGTGAGGGTCCCAGTCCACAGGGGAATTATGCCTTCGGTACCTGAACCAATGACAGCGCCAGAAGTGAGCGGAGTGATTGCAGGCGCCGTGACACCTTGTTGCCCACGCTGAGTTGACGATTGGGCAAAGTCGGCAAACTCTTCTTTTGTCACAAAGTCCGACACCGCATGGCCGGCAAGCGACTCTGCATCCGCCGACTTCATCGCATACGGAACGCTGGAAAGCAACACGCGCTCTTGCTCTGCACCTCGTTCGATGCTCACGCCCAGCCAGCGAGCCGCGCCGCCGGCAAACACCGTCTGAGGAAGTCCGCTGAGGCTTGCGCCCCCTAGAAGTACGGAGTACGAGCCGTCCTCGGCAATAGACACTCGCTGCGTCTCGATCCACAGCGGATCACCACCTTGGGGAGCCGCATAGATGCGGAACACGGCCTCTACCGAGTCGCCGGCGCGTGTAGCTACCTTACCTGTAAAGCGCACCTGTTGTGGAACAACGGAAACGGCTGCCGGTGTTGCACTTTCGGTAGAGACGACCTCTTGGCCCGACAGAACAGATATAGTTCCTGCGAACGCAGGAGCCACGCAGAGCACCGCGCAAAAATTGCGGATAAAGGGAGTAATTTTCATCGAATCCTCGCAGAAGGGAAGCCAATTCGGGGAGACGGTACCGCTTCCTCACGTAGCTAATGTGGAAGGAGCAATGATTTTGTGACAGCTCAAACGTTTTAGCGGGAAATTGCTTGCTCTTCCCCTCCAGCCTCAGGGACGGAAACGGAGTTCAAGTCAGCGGCTGCCTTTTCTTCCCGCAGAGCTTTGAAAGCTCGAAAGACAAACCAGCCAAGGTACCAGCCGTCGATGAACTTGTAGGGAGTTTCACCGGTGGTGTAGTGTCCGCACGGCAGTACGCGCGGCTCGAAGTTGAGGCCGTAGTGCTTGAACGCCTCGACGACCTGGAGCGAATACTCCCTTGGAAACGTCAGGTCGTAGTCGGCATAAACCAGAAGAACACGCTTATCTGGGCCACCTGATTCTGGTCCGGCAAATCGGGAGTAATAGCTGCATGGACTTACCGCCGACCAAAGAGCACGCACGCGGTCCTGAGTGAGTCCAGCCTCTTGGAGCGCCTGCTTTACGTGGCGCGTGCTCTGACCAGCCCAAGTCACATCGCCAAACGCCGTTGACGCATGGTTGAAGGCGTTCACGCGAATGCGCTTGTCGAATGTGCTGGCAAGAAAGGTGTAGCAGGAGCCGAGGCTGGTCCCCAAGACACCGAAATGTTCGTAGCCCTGATCCTCAAGCCAGTCGAGACAGCAGCGAATGTCCACAACTGCCTGTCGACAGGCCGCGAGTGTTCTGCCGATGTTGGCGCTGACGGAATAGTCCGATCGTTCCAGTTCTGCCGGACGGCGAATATCGTGGTAGGGCATTGACAGGCGCAGAGCCGAAACTCCCATGCGATTGAAGATAGTGCACAGCGAGTTATGGCTGAAGCCGTCAGAATTCCATTGCGGCAGAACGACGATGGCTTGCTTGGGACGCTTGGGGTCCTTGTGCGCCGGCGCGGGATACCAACGTGCGTTTACGAGGTCGTTTTCTTCGTACGGAGAGCGTTCCGGAGACGTAAAGCGCAGAAATTGAGCCGGAAGGAGCTTTCCCTCCGCTGCCTTTTGCCTGATTGCGGCGTCTTGCGCCAGTGTTTCTGGACGCACATTGGTGGGGTAGAGCTGCGGATGCCGGTCTTCCAGTCGGTAATCGGTAGGCCGTTCGTATCCGAAGAACTTATCGCCGTTGCGGATAAGCAGTTCGTTGATGCGGACCATGGCTGCTTCGGCGGCGGCGGGGTTGTTGAGCACCTCCGGGCCTGGGATGGCTGCGCCGAAGCCATGCGATTCCAGAAAAGGCTCAATCCACTCAAAGCCCCACTCCAGCGGACGCACGACTCGGTTCTCGTCGCGCGTTGTAAGCCGCGTCTCCCATTCGTACATCCATTTTGCATATCTCTGCTTGAACATGGTTTCAGTTCAAGTTTACCAGCGTATGAGGCGGAAGCTGCCGGGATGGCACAGAGGCGTGGTGTGGATCACAATTCCTGTCGCCTGTTCAGGCTGACTCCTGTGCCGGCCGGCCCGTAAACGCCCACCATAGGCTAAGCAACGTGATGATTGAAACAATCCCCAGCGAAGTGACGCAGTAGATGCAATACACCTCAAGGACGTACTTTTCGATGTATGTCAGGTAGAGGGAAAACCCCAGTGCGCCAAGGGTCAACACGAGGAGCCAACGGCGCAATTTGGCGAGCGCCAGGCCAGCCATAGCCAGATAGCCCGCGATCCCGATGGCCGCAACAGGAATGTGCAGGACTTCGGCAAACGGGCTGTGATTCACGATGCCGCAATCCCACTTCTCGTTGATGTCGCAGGGTTCGGTCGCGGTCGAATAGTGAACCTGCAGAGCCAGCGCGGAAACGACCACGCCAGCAAGGGCCAGAAGTGCAATCACATAGCGCATTGTGAATTTGATGCTAGCAGAGCGAGTTCTGCCGGGTGAACTGGATGTTCGTGCAGGATACGATAGAGGTATGGATCAACACCCCGGCGGCAAGCGCGTTGCCTTCTTTGGCGGGAGTTTTGACCCGCCCCACCTGGGCCATCTGGCGGTGGCGCGGGCGGCTCAGGCGGCGCTGGCGCTGGATACTGTGCTTTTTGCCCCGGTTGGCGCGCAACCTTTGAAACCAGACGGTTCGACGGCCAGCTTTGAAGACCGGGTGGCGATGACGCGGTTGGCGATCGCTGGAGAACAGGGGTTTGCCCTTTCTCTGGTCGATGCTCCGAAGCCTTACTCAGCTCCCAATTTCACCATCGACACGCTTTACCAACTACGCGCTGAGCTTCTGGCCGATGGAATTCTATTTTGCCTTGTGGGTGCAGACTCGTTTTTTGGGATGTGCCGCTGGCATCGCGGGGCGGAGATTCCGTTTGTTGCGTCGTTGATTGTGGCCTCGCGGCCTGGCCAGCCTCTGGACGACTTGAGAGCCGCGCTGGCGCCGGGCGTGACCTTGGAGGTCGGGCCCTCCCTCGAGGTTCCGGTTGCCGGTTTCGATGTGCGGTGCTACCTTCTCCACAATTCCGCCGGGGAGTCGGCTCCGCTGTATGTTCTACCTGGGCTGCACATTGAAATCAGCGCTTCACAGATTCGAGAACAGATACATAGTGCACTTCAGGCTCCTGCTCCAGATCCTACTCTCATTTCTGTGTCGGTTTTGGATTACATTCGCTCACATGGGCTTTATCGATAGGGATTTCGGCTGGCTCCTGCTTGCCGCTATAGAGTCGAAAGACTACGATTGAATCTGGAGATTATTGCTTTCGAATGACAACAACAGAAGCCCACCAACAAACCCGCATCCTCGTTCAAGCTGCAGCTAAGGCCTGCGAAGACAAAAAGGGCGAGGACACACGCATCCTGGAGCTCGACCCGATCGACGCCGGGCTGTCCGATTTTTTCCTCGTCACTTCGGCAACCAACGACCGCCAGGCAATCGCCATTTCGGACGAGGTCGAGCATCGTCTCAAGAAGGAATTCGGTGTTTTTCCGAATTCAGTGGAAGGCCGCCGCAAGGGTGACTGGATTCTACTCGATTACGTGGATTTTGTTGTCCACGTGTTTCTGACGGAGCGGCGCGCGTTCTATGACATTGAGCGCTTGCGGAAGTCCGCCCGCCCACTGTCGCCGGCCGAATTCGACGCTGAGCTCAAGACGGCGCTGGCCGAGAAGACTCTTGCGGCGCGGACCAGGAAATCCGCCAAGGCGCCGGCTGCCAAAGTTGAGAAGGAGCCCAAACCAAAGAAGTCTGCTGTCAAAAAGATTGCTGCCAAGGTTCCTGTCGCAAAGAAGGTTGCGACCAAGAAGGCTCCGAGAAAATTGCCGGTCAAGAAGGGATAGAGGTCTCATACACCGCGAGGGGAACAGTCCCACCGTACCCCAAGCTACTTCAATCAAAAAGGGCTGCTTCGCCAAGCGAAGCAGCCCTTTTTGATGTTTCTTTACGGTTGAGGTTAGAAGTCGAACTTTCCGGTGAGTTGGATGAGCCTCGGCGATGCATTGCCACCCAGGAACGATCCCAGGATGGAGGTTGGCGGGTTGACCGTAGATTGAATAAGTCCGGGTGTTCCGGCAACGTTGTTCGTCGGCTGTCCAAAGTTCGGGTGGTTGAAGACGTTGAAGAGCTGTGCACCAAAGTGAATCTTGGCGCTTTCCCAGCCCGGAATGGCAAAGCCTTTAGTGACTGAGAGATCACTGTCGGTGTAGTCGGGTCCAAACATCTGGTTCCGGCGGGATTGGCCGAAGTCGGTGGCAGAAACGTAGTTTGATGCGAAGGGGCAAGCATAGCCATTTGCTGCTGCGTCGCCTCCGCAGTGATTGATATGCTTCAGCGGCGCGGTCTGCTGCGCATAAAGTGGGCCACCGTAGTTGGCGATGGAGGCCGCTGTTCCGGTGTCGACCACAGAGAAAGGCAAGCCGGTGCTGTGGAAGATGGTGCCTGAGAATACCCAGTTGTCGACGAGGACCTTCGGGCCGCCGAAATGTGGAAGCGAGTAGATGTAGCTTCCGCTTACGTATTGGCGGGTGTCGTAGTCGGCATTTCCATAGTTGTCGCGCAGGTTGTACGGATTATCCGGATTGACGCTGTTTCCGCTGAAACCGTCGAAGCCGCCGTTGGAGATATTGTCCAGCGCATGGCTCCACTGATAATTGGCCTGAACCGTGAGATCGCGCGACCTGTGGGACATGTTAAAGATCAGGCCGTTGTAATTCCCCGAGGAGGAACTCGAAATCTCCGTCACCAAGGCGAAGTTCGGATTTGGGGCACTGGTTGGAACTTCGGAGAATCCGGCGGCGCCGCCACCGTTGTAGGCGTTGACGCCGTTGTTCAGCTCCGGCTCGTGATAGCTGTGATTGCCTACGTACATGACTCCAACCGTGTCGTATTTAGTCACCGCTTGCTCGACGGCCAAGCTGTACTCCACGTAGCTGGGGTTGTAGATCTTTGGGAGTGCCGTGTAGATGTTGGGCGAAGAGAAGCCTGGAACCGCGGACAAAGTCGCATTGCTTGCCCCGTTCGCGAATCCGCCTGTAAAGGCAGCATTCGAAGCAGTGACAACGGAAGCCGCACTACCCGGAGCTGTTGGGATGAGAGCAAGGTTGGAACCGCCAAACGCCGGTCCGTAGACAGTAAACGGGACATTGGTCGGAGCGTTGTTCAGGAAGTCGTCTGCGATTTGACCGGGGAATGTGTCCTCGAACATGCCAAATCCACCACGAACTGTAGTCTTGCTCTGGGAGCCAAACGGAAGGAAGTTAAACCCGGCGCGAGGCTCAAAGCCTACCTTCTGAAGGTTGGCCAACGCCTTGCCGAGTCCTGATGCGATGAGGGAATTGTAAGGAGTCGCTGTGCTGGTGCTCGCCGAGGCGAAGGCGCCATTCAAGCGGGCGAAGCAGTTTGTCCGGCATACCGGGTTGGAATTGTGCTCCAGACGGAGGCCGTAGGTGAGAGTCAGGTTGGGTAAAATTCTCCACTGATCCTGGCCGTACCCGCCTTGACCGTAGAGTGCAACAGGCTGGGTTTGGCGGGTTGGGAACTGCTCAAACCAAAGGTCTACATAACCCTGTTGGAAGCTTCCGTTTGTTGCGAGAGCCTCTGGCGAACTTGTGTACTCCTGAGGGCTGTAGTCGGTAATGTCGTCGCGGCGGAAGGCCCATCCAACGCTAAGCGTATGCTTGCCCTTGGTCCAGCTCAGATCGTCTTGAAACTGGTAGCCGGTGACGTCGCGTCCCTGCGGCCAGACGATATTAAGTCCTCCCGGCCATGCGCTGGTGCCGTTGATACCCAGATCGCCATCGGCAAAAATGAGACTGAAGGGCACGAGCTTCTCCGAAGCTGCTTCGTTCGTGTTGGAGAAGACAGCCTGGTACCAGTTGGTGGCAAAAAGGAACGAGTTGGAGAGCGACGGAGAGAAGATGTGCTGCTCACCGAGTTGGCCTTCATAAGAAGGCTGAGGGCTCAGCGCGTCGAAGAGGGGGTTCAAGAGGCTGGTGAACGTGGCCTGGTTGCCGCGGTCAATGGTGGCGTGCCCGAAGAGGTGATCCTTGTCGCTGATGGTGTGGTCGATCCGGCCATTGATTACGAACTCATGCGTGAAGTTACCCGCCGTACCGTTGAATTTCACGGTGCCGTAAGGGTCCCCTGCCGTGTCCGGAGTGGAAACAACAGCGTTTGCGTAGTTTGGATTGCTCGTATAGAGGTTGAAGATGTTCTGGTAGGCGGCAGTCTCAGAGGAAAGACCGTTCGCAGTCAGGTTTGCGAGAGTGTGCGATTGATAACTTGCATCCGGGGCATAAACCGTGCCGCGGGTGGGCAGGACGACCCTCAATCCTTCGTAGTTTGCGAAGAAGAAGGTCTTGTCATGGATGATCGGTCCGCCAATGGCAGCCGCCCATTGATTGACATTATCGAAGGGGCGGGCATTGCCGGCCTGCTTGTCAAAATAATCGTTTGCATTCATCGCGCGGCCATTCCACCAGTAGGCGGCATTGCCGTGGAATTTGTTTCCGCCGGAGCGCGAGATTTCCGATACTTGCGCACCGCCCATGCCGCCGAAGGATGCGTTATATGCATTTGAGGTCACGGTGACTGAAGCAACGTCGTTGTTGCCGAGGGCCAGGTTTGTCGCGCCTGAGTTGTTCACGTTGAGGAACGGGTCGTTGTAATATCCGCCGTTGACTGTAAACGTGTTGGAAGTGCCGGGCAGGCCGAATGAAGAGAAGTTTCCGTATCCGCCCTGGGTGTTCATCACCGTGCCGGGTGCTGTCTGGGCAACAAAGGTGAGATCGTTTCCGGGGTTCGGAAGCAACTGGACCTGCTCCTGGGTAAATGTAGACGAAAGCTGTGCGTCGTCCGTGTGCAGCATCGGCACTTCGCCGGCCGAAACTTCAACGGTCTCGCTTGCCTTGCCGATCGTCACCTTGATGTTGGCTGAAGCTACGGAGCCAGTGCTGACCTCAAGGGTCTGCTTCGACGTTTCAAAGCCGTTGGCGGTGACTACGATCGTATAACGCCCTGGAGGAAGCTGCGACACACGATACTCGCCGGTGGCGCTGCTGGTGGTTGCACGAGATGAACCGGTTGCCAGACTCGTCACTGTTACGGTAGCGCCCGGGACGGCTGCGCCGGTGGAATCAGCAATGATTCCGGTGATGTCGCCCGTAGTGTTCGTTTGGGCGAAAGCAACTTGAGCCGTGTTATTCGTAAATAGAACGCCTGCGGCCAGAAGGCTCATTCCGAATACCGCAGTTTGCAACCGAGTAAATCGCATTGAAACTCCTCCAATTTGGGTGAGGAACATTGGGCCTTTAGACTGAGCCCTTTGTTCCGCTTAATGTGCTTCCGCGTTTCGGTGTGTGGGAGTAAACCGATTCGCAAGTAACTTACAAAAGACTGAAAATGTTAAAAAAATTTTGCCGGACTTCATCCCTGTAGATTGTGCCACCGAACGTAATCCACATAGATATGCGGGTGAACTCCAAGGATATGCTTGCATGATGCTTGCCATTCTCATCTCTCGGGTAATTTGGGCTCTTAGTTGTTGAAAGAAAATGATTTAATCTCTTACGGTCTACAACTAAAGTGCAGTATAGATATGAAAATATGTATATCGGGTGGACCGTATTCCAAAAATGGCATTTTAGGACTTTCTTTTTCGCTTTTGCGTCGGGGCGGTTTGACGGTCGTGAGAGTTGGGGTATTCTGCTCTCCATGGAGCTAACACTGGCCCGCATCGGTAGCCGAACAGCTTCAAAAGGCGGGTTTGACGCTCTGACCCAGGACTATCTTGAACGCTGTGCGTCATTTGCTCACTGCCAGGCCGAGACATTTCGGAGTGAAGAGGCATTGTTCGAAGGGTTAAATCGGCGCAAGGGCCGGACAAAGCCTGTCGTGGTGCTCTTGGATAGCAGGGGCCGGGCCATGACTTCCGAGGCATTCGCCGCATGGCTGGGAGTCCGGCGAGACGATGGCGCCCAGCACATTGTCTTCGCCATTGGTCCAGCGGACGGGTGGTCGGATGTTGCTCGCCGGCGGGCAAACCTGCTGCTCTCGCTTGGGCCCATGACTTTGGCTCACACGCTGGCCCGCCTGGTGCTCGCAGAACAACTCTACCGGGCATTTACAATCCTATCGGGCCATCCGTATCACGGAGGACACTGATCAGTGGTCAGTTTTCTCGCGAAAAATGCATTACGGCTCGGCGCAGAATAGAATATTGAGAGTGAGCGGATCGTGAGCGCAGGTCGCAAAATCGAGACCTGTGGGATCCATTTTCGTAGTTGGTTGTTTTGAGAGAGAGTTTTTCGATGTCCTGGTTCAAACGTAATGATGGCGAATACGAATCTGGCCCTGGTGGCGAAGGCGTTTCAGATTCGGGTGGCAGGAATGTGCGCACTGAGGGCTTGTGGACTAAGTGTCTCGGTTGTCGCCAAACTATATGGAAAGCAGACCTTGAAACCAACCTGAACGTTTGCCCCAAGTGCCAGCACCATTTCAAAATCGGCGCCCGCCAGCGGATAGCACTGCTCCTCGAGCCGGGCTATGAGTTCGTGGACGGCGGGCTGCGGTCGACGGACCCGCTCAACTTCACGGATGTCAAGCCATACAAGAAGCGCCTCCGCGCGGCTCAGGAGGCTACCGGACTCGATGACGCGATTTTGAATGCGGTTGGTCAGCTTGGGCACCACGAGGTCGTGCTTAGCGCCATGGAATACGCATTTATTGGCGGGTCAATGGGCGCTGTGGTTGGAGAAACCATTGCTCGGGCCGTGGATCGTGCTCGCATCGGCCGGAAACCACTCATTGTCGTGGCTGCCTCGGGCGGCGCGCGCATGATGGAAGGTGTCGTGAGCCTGATGCAGATGGCCAAGATTTCTACGGCCCTGGCGCAGTTGGACGATGCTAAGGTGCCTTACATCTGCGTGCTTACTGATCCCACAACAGGTGGAGTCACTGCAAGCTTTGCGATGCTGGGCGACCTGAATATTGCGGAACCCGGTGCTCTGATCGGCTTTGCGGGCCCACGGGTGATCGAGCAGACGATACGACAGAAGCTTCCCGAAGGCTTCCAACGTGCGGAGTTTCTGCTTGAGAAGGGGTTTTTGGATGCTGTCGTCCATCGCCGCGATTTGAAAGGCTATTTAAGCCGCGCGCTGGATTTCATGGGTGTGCGTTCGCAGATCGCGTCCTAAGCTCAACACGATTTCGAATTTAATTTGACAGTAAACAACGAGAGGCGCCGCGAAGGCGCCTCTCGTTGTTTGCGGTGCCAGACTGGATCAGAAGTAAACCTTTGCAGCCAATTGAGTTTGACGTGCTGCCTGGGTTCCCCCGATGTAGCCGAAGGTGCTGTCCGAGGTCTGGAGTATGCTGTCGTTCCAGGTCGTTCCAGGGTTCGTGAACTGCGTATGGTTAAAGACGTTGTCACTCTCCATACGAATCTGGAGGCGTACACCGCGATCGGCCGAGAGATAGAAGTTCTTGGCCAGGATCATGTTCGTGTTGTTGATTCCAGGGCCATGCGCCGGATTCCGGTGGACATTGCCAAAGACTCCAATGGGCTCGTTCGCAAAGCTCGCCTTTGAGACGAAGGGACTTGAACCGTGGGCTGGATCGCGGTCACGAGGATTGCTCGTCACGATTGGCGCTACCTGGAGTGGAACATCTGGGCAAGCATAGAAGTTGGTGTAGAAGGGGCACCACAACGAATTCGAACTGCCACCCGCGTAAGAGACGTCATACGGGAACCCGGTTGCGGCTGTGACTATGCCGCTGACCTCCCAGCCCGACACCGCCAGATTGATTGGTGAGTACCATGACCCCGCTGAGTGAATCATCGGAGTTACATAGATAGGCGAGAAGACGAGTCTCTGCCGAACATCGTATGCCGAATCGCCATAGTTCAGGGGTGTGTAGAACTGGTTGTAGCCACGGGCGCTGCTTTCGCCGAACCCTGCGTTTTCGAAACTCGAACCGGTGTCCATGGCGTGCGCGTAGGTGTAGCTAAGCTGGAACGTGAGGCCGTGCGTCATTCCCTTCTGAACGTTTGCCTGTAGTGAGTGATAACTCGATGAAGCAGTGGAGTCCACCTGACCGATATCGAGTATGGCGCCGCCTGAATTGAGCAGCGTGTTTTGCGGGTAGTAGACGCTCTCCAAGACAGCATCAGCTTGGCAATTCGGGTCCGAAACGCACTCGGCGTGGCCAGCCGGTGTGATCGGGTTGGCGTCCGTGGTTGACTGGTTGTGCCGACCGAGCGAACCCACGTAGCTCACACGAGCAACGATCTGGGCCGGGAACTCCCGCTCGATGCTAATTTGGAAGTTCTCGGCGTAAGGGGCGCGGAAATCCGAACCAAATGTGCTGATGTCGTAGATCGGTTCCAGGGGGGCGAAATTGATGTTGTCGCCCTTTTTCGGGAACGTGTATGGGAACGGATTTGGCACTGAACCCGCGCCGTTGATATCTGTGAAGGGATCCGCGAAAGATGCATTGCCAATGAAGCCAGCGCCTGACGTTGTGGTGCCAAATGGGGGAGTCTCGAGGGTCTGCAGAGCCGACTCTTCTTCACTGCGGTCATAGTAGATACCAAAGCCGCCGCGAATGGAGAATTTGCCAGGACCACCGGTGATCGCACCGTAGCTCGGACTCCAGGCAAAACCGAAGCGCGGGCCAAGTTCCCCTTTGCGTGTTGTGGCCCGCCCGGAGTTGTAGCATCCGCCGTCGCCAGGGTACACGAGGCTGGTTGGAGCACCAGAGAACACCGTGGACTGCTCACCTGGGACGATGCAGGCGATTCCCTCACCACCGTACTGGTTGTTGTGCAGCGGTGTGTCGACGGAGTAGCCAAGGCCGTAGCTGAGCGTGAGGTTATCGGTAATCTTCCAGGAGTCCTGTGCAAACACGTAGTTGAGGAATGCGTCTGCCTGAATGGAAGCGCCGCTACCCTGGGAGTACGTGGCCGGAATTCCTAGCAGGAAGTCAAGGCTACCGTCGCCGGTAGAATATTCGCCTGTATTGGCGAAGCTATATGACCCGCTGTTATTTGCAGAGAACGGGTTGGACACATTGAAGCGGCGTCCGTCATATCCGAACTTGAGACTATGCCGACCTACGACCTTTGAGAGGCTGTCATCCAGTTGGATTACCTGGTCAATACGCGGCTGAGGTCCGTTGGTGCTGAAGCCCAACTCAAAGCCAAGGTTGGTCCCCCCTACCGAGATGGTAGGAACGCTATCTGCGGCTGCGTTCTGGGGGTTGATGTTGAAGCCCAAGCTGCTTGGGCTCACGATGTTCTGCGGGATAACTGCCTGGTAGTTGAATCGGGTGTAGTGCCCGGCGAAATCGTTAACTGTTGATGAATTGAACTGGTGAACATAGTCGCCGGTGTATTGCCAGATGGTCAGAATGTCCTTGTCGCCGAATCCCGGAAGGTCAGCGCCGGTAAACGGATCAGTATCTGTTACGTTTCGCTTGTCTTCAATAAAGAGTCCGGTGTACTGATTGGCCGGGTTGAAGTCATAATCCACGCGTGCGAGGTATTGGTTTTCGGTCGTGGCTGTAACGGGATTGAACGTATAGGTGTAAGTGCCGTCGTTGGGCGCTGGAACATATTTGCTTGTCAACGATGTGGCGAGCGAATTGAAGCTCGTCGTGGGAAAAACGCCGTTCAGATCGTAGGCGCACTGCGACCAGACCTCACCAGGAGTTGCGCATCCCGGAATCGAAACGCTAGAGGGAATGACGTTTGCTCCCTTCCAGGTTCCCCAATCGTCGATCTGCTTGATAGTCGGATCATAGACCGGACGAGTACCTTTGGTTGCCGGATTATTGTTCGCGGAAAAGTCACCAGCCAGAAGAGCGGAGTTATAAACCCCTGTCTGTTGACCACCTGTAACTTGTGGGACGTTCTGCCGCGTGCCCTGGTAACCGCCAAAGAAGAAGAGTTTGTTCTTGAATATCGGACCACCCACCGTGCCGCCGAAAATGTTCTGGTGATAAGGGCTCACTGTGCCCGCGCCGGTCAGTACATTCTTCTGGAAGAAACCCAGCGTGTTCAGGAATGTGTCGCGATAGAACTCGAATGCATCACCGTGAAACTTGTTCGTGCCCTGCTTGATGGTGGCGCTTACGATGCCGCCAGAGTTACGGTCGTATTCCGCGTTGAGCGGGCCGTCAATCAGGTTGAACTGGTCAATCGCATCGAGGTTCGGAGCAAGTGCAAGAGTGTTGAGCGCGATGTCGTTGGTGTCTGCGCCGTTGATGAGGAACTCTGACTGCTGCGTTTGTCCGCCGCTGACCGAATAGGTGCCGAAGCGGTCGCTCGAGGCCTGCACGCCGGGAAGTGTGAGTTCCAGTCCGGTAAAGTTACGGGAGATGAGGGGCAGTTCCACAATCTGCTCAGAGTTGACGACGTTGCTCAACTCCATGTCCGAGGTGTTGACCTGGACGGCGGAGGCAGCCACTTCAACCACTTCATTGGCGGAGCCGACCGTGAAATGGATAGCTTCAACGTACTCCTGATCGATGTTGAGTACGATGCCGGTGGCGGTGTAGCCCTTGAAGCCCGATCCGGAGGCGGCGATTGTGTAGGTGCCAACCGGGAGTTCAGGAAACAAATATTCGCCATTCGCCGCGGAGGTCGTTTTGAAGACGACGCCGGTATCTTTGTTGGTGGCGGTGATCGCAGCGTTGGCGACGACCGCACCCGCTGGATCGGTGACTGTTCCCTTGATT
>Ga0302140_10001003_pt1 | contig 36946 bp, 31 predicted proteins | sample I_Bog_E1_1_FD_202095 | JGI IMG/M metagenome (GOLD analysis project Ga0302140, IMG submission 202095) | Peat permafrost microbial communities from Stordalen Mire near Abisko, Sweden - I_Bog_E1_1 | ecosystem: Environmental > Terrestrial > Soil > Wetlands > Peat | place: Sweden: Abisko, Stordalen... | reverse complement strand
GTCGATTGCCGCGACCTAAGGAAGGTCTGAACAAGTCATCGGACATTCCCTCAGGGGCTGAAGCCCGATTGATTTTGCACCGCTTGCGACGTGGCTAAAGCCACGTCCTTTCAAATCGGAGACTTGCTCAGAGTCTCCCTAAGAGCACCCAGGAAAGTTGTGCACATCCGCAGCCTTAACGTCGACATCCGGCGTCACGGACAGCCCAGGCCGAAGCACAAAGTCCTTGTCCTCATCCTGCAAGTTGGTGAAGTCGATGCGGACCGGTATGCGCTGCACCACTTTCACATAGTTGCCCGTCGCATTTTCCGGCGGAAAGAGCGAAAGCATCGATCCCGTAGCGCCGCCGACCTGGCGCAGGTAGCCGGAGAACTTACGTCCACCGTAGGCATCTACCTTCAGCATGACGGCCTGGCACGGATGCATCTCGGCCAACTGCGTCTCCTTGAAGTTCGCAGTCACCCACAGGTCGGTCAGCGGAATGATCGTCATCAGGTCCTGCCCGCTGGCAAGGTTCGCACCCACCTCAACGTTCTTTTTATTCACAATGCCAGAGGTCGGCGCAACGATGTGGGTGTAGGAAAGGTTCAGCTTCGCCTGCTCCACCTTCGCCTCAGCCTGCTTCACCACAGCTTCCGCGGCCGTCGCGCGCGCCTCTTCCACGCGCACCTGGCCTGGCGCATTCTTTACCGATTGCTGCGACTGCGCCTGCGCCTGCGCCAGCCGCGCCTTCGCGCTGGAGACGGCATTCTGCTGCGCCAGCACGTTCGCCTCGGCCTCCACCACGGAGGCCCTCGCCCCCGCCAGCGCCTGCAGCGCCGTATCGAACTGCTGCTTGGAGATGACGTCCTTCTGCACCAGCGGGGTATAGCGGTCCACGTCGTCCTGCGCCTTCTTTGCGTTGGCCTGCGCCTCCGCGACGCGCGCCTCCGCGGCTTCCACCTGCTTCTCCGACTGCGCCACCATGTCCGCGGAGCCCTTCACGTCGGAGGCCGAAGTGGTCACGGTCGTTCCTACCGTGGTGCTTGTGATCGGCACGTTGGTGCTGGCCTGCGCGTACTGCGCCTGTGCGCTGGCCAGATCCGCCTCGGCCTGGTCCAGTGCCACCTGGTAGTCGGTTGGGTCCACATCCGCCAGCGCATCGCCGGTGTGGACGGTCTGGTTGTCGTCCACGTACACCTTCACCACGTGGCCGCTGATGCGCGAGCTCACCTGGTACAGGTTGCCATCCACCTGCGCGTCGTCCGTGTCCTCGGTAAAGGTGGACCGCCAGTAGAAGAAGCTGGCGCCCAGCACCAGTAGCAGGACAACACCAATCACGATGAACCGCCGGTTCGAGCTTGGCGGTGGCTCCGGAGTCGCCGGCTCGCCAGTGGGAGTCACGATCTTCGAGTCCTGTGGACCCTTGTCCTTCTCTTGATCTTCTGCCACGGTTACTTTCCTCCGAGATAATCGTTCAGGTTGGTCGCTGCCACTCCCAGCGCCCGCGCCAGGGCTAGCTTGGCGGCGTTGTGCTGGTACAGCGCGCTGATGTACTGGTCATTGGCCTGCTCCGTCTGCGACTGCGCCTGCGAGACGGGTAAATTGTCCGAGACTCCGGCATGGAACCGCTGCTGCGCCTCGCTCAGTTCCTCATTCGCCAGGTCCAGGTTGGACTTCGCCGCATCCACCAGTTTGGCGGCGGACTGGATGTCCAGGATCGAATCGCGGATGTCGGCGTTCACCTGCTGGATCTGGTCGCTCAGCTTGTCGCTGGCCTGGTTGTAGTTTGCCGCGGCCACATCTTCCTCGCCGCGGGTCTTGGCAATCTGCAGGATCGGCGCTTCGACCTTGCCGGTAGCCGTATAACTGCTGTGCGAGTGTCCCACCGTTTCGCCGATAGCTCCGAAATCGCCAGCGAAGCTCGCCGACGGCAACTGGTCCGCAAACGCCGCCTTCTTCTTCGCGCCGGCCGCGGCCACCTGCTCGCTCTGCGCGGCCAGGTCCTTGCGGTTCTTCAGCGCCTGCGCAAATGCCGCCTGCGAGTCAACATTGTCAAGCGCCGCAAAGGGCTCATTGTCGGTCAGCCGAATCGCCTGGTCCAGCGGCAGCCCAATCACTCGCGCCAGCGCCAGCTTGTCCTTGGCCAGTTGGTTGGTCGTGGAAATCAAGTTCTGCTGCTCATTCTGGTAGTCCACTTGAGCGCGCAGCACATCCAACCGCGGGCTGATGCCGGCATCGTGCGAGGCCGTGGCCTGGTCCAGCGAAACCTTGGAGGTCGCCATCTCCGCATTCACAGCGGCAATCCGTGCCGCGTCCGCAATGCACAGCAGATACGCATTGCCCACCGTCAGCACCACCATATCGCGGGCATCGTCCGCAGATAACTTCGCCGCGGCAAAACTGTGCTTTGCGGCAATGTAGTTCTCCAGCGCTGGAACATTCACCAGGCTCTGGGTCAGGTAGGCGCGAAAGTCCTCCACCTGGAACGGTCCCACAATCGGCTTGAGCCCCGGAAACTTCAGGCCGAACGCAGCCAGGTTGATCTGCTCCACCTCGATCGACGCATCCCCCGTCACCGTGGGCAACAGTGCCTGCAACTGCTCCAATTCCTCGCCCTTGGCATTCTGCTGGACCGTGCTTTGCAGGATCAGCCCAAGGTTCTGCCGCAGTCCGCGAGCAACCGCATCGTCCAGCGAAAGGTCGAGCACTCCGCCGGTCGCCGTGCCCGAAACTACGGACCCGCCAAACGAGTTCTTGGTCGGCGCCCCCAGGCTTTGGCCAGTCGGCGCGGACAACTGCTGTAATGCGCCCTCGGTCGCCCCTGCCTGGGCGGCACTAGTGGCTCCAGGAGCATTGGCACTGCCCTGCGCCTGCATCCGCCCTGCAAAAATCATCAGGACCGCCCCGCATAGGCCAGCCAGAACCTTCCCTGCGGGCAACGCTGCATTCTTTGGAGTCATTGCTTCTATCGTACCTGCTCCTTCGTCCAGTCTTGCAACTCTCTCAATCGCTGCTCTCTGCGATGGACATTCGATGCGTCGCGACGCGAAACAAGTGCAAAAATGTCGCGATTTCATTCATTCCCGCGCCACCCCGGGGAGTCGTTCCGGCCGCAATACGCGACATTCACCCAGCCGCTTATCGCACGTCATCATATTGCTCTCCGTGATTGCTGCCGCACGTCAAGCCCAGTCCGCACCCGACAGACCTCACCAAAGACGCGCGCAGTTGTATCCTCTTGGAGAGGCATTCGGAGGAAGCAATGGCAGAGCGGGAGATCGGCGTCGGAGTCATCGGGTATGGATTGGGTGGGCGAGTCTTTCATGCGCCCTTCGTCAGCGCAGTGCCCGGTTTGCGGCTGGTATCCATCCTGCAGCGCAGCGGTGACCAGGCCGCCAAGGCCTATCCCACTGCCAGAATCGACCACTCCGTCGACGACCTGCTCGCCGACAAGGCCATCGAAGTCATCGTCGTGTCCACTCCGAATGAGACTCATTTTGCCCTCGCAAAGCGGGTGCTGGAGGCCGGCAAGCATGTCGTCATCGACAAGCCGTTCGCTTCCACCAGTGAGCAGGCACTCGAGCTCGGAGCGATTGCGAAGAGCAAAGGGGTGCTTGCATTTCCCTTCCACAACCGGCGTTGGGATGGCGACTTCCAGACCGTGAAGAAGTTGCTGCACCAGGGCGTCCTCGGCCGCGTCGTCACCTTCGAGTCGCACTTCGACCGCTTCCGCCCCATCCCGCGCGAAAACACGTGGAAGGAGGCCAGCAACCCCGCCAACGGCATGCTCTTCGACCTCGGCCCCCACCTCGTCGACCAGGTGCTGGCACTCTTCGGCGCGCCGGACGCCATCACCGCCAGCGTCCGCTCCGACCGCGATCAGACCGCCATCGAGGACGCCTTCGACATCACCCTCCACTACCCCGGCGCAAACGGCAAAGGCATGCTCGCCCACTGCCGCACCAGTTATCTCGCCTGCATCAACGCGCCCCGCTTCCTGCTGCATGGAACCAGGGGCAGCTTCAAGAAACACGGGCTCGATCCCCAGGAACCGGCACTCGACGGCGGCGCCAAGGTGCCCCGGCTGGGTTCGCCGGAGGTCTGGCTGCAGGAGAAGGAATCCGCCTGGGGAAGGCTCGTCGTCGCCCCCGTGCCCTCCGATCCCGCCATGCTGGTGGAGCAGAACATCAAGACCGAACTGGGCGACTACCGCGGCTTCTACGCCAACGTCCGCGATGCCGTGCTGGGAGCCGCACCGCCGGCAGTCACCGCAGAAGACGGCTATCGCGTCATCAAGCTCCTCGAACTCGCCCGCAAGAGCTCCAGCGAGGGCCGAACCCTCCAGGTCGGGCTCTAGCGTTCCCTCTACTTCGTCCGTCGCCGGCTGAACCGCACCACGCTCTCCACCAGAATCACCGCCAGCCCGGCGAACCACACTGGCCCAGCCCATCGCGAATCCACACGCGGCCCCACCAGCGCAGCCACCGCCAGCCAAGCCAGAATCGCTCCGGCAAAGCTGCCGTCGTCGACAAAAAGACCCCACACCTCGCGCGCCATCGAACGCAACCACCGCATCCTCATCCCTCCACCGCAAGCGCACGGCACAATGGCACCAGGCCCACCGCAATGGCCAGATACGCTGCAACAAGGCACGGGATCGCCAGATCCGGACTGGCGGAGGCCGGCCCCGGCCAGGCAAATCCGGCACCCTCGCCCACCCAGAACGTCCCAAACGCAGACAGCAGGACGCCCACCGCAAACTTCAGCGTGTTCTCCGGCACCCGCGCCAGCGGCCGGTGCAGCGCCACACCCAGCGCCACCACCGCCAGCAATGCCCCCACCGCTCCCAGGCTGGCCGGCAGTAGCAATCCACTTCCCCCAGCCCCCAGCGCGATGACGATAAACACCACCTCGGTCCCTTCCAGCATGGTGATGTTGAAGGCCGCGGCAAACGCCACCTTGTCCCATCCGCGCACGCCGCCCGCACCGTCCCGCATGCTGGCTGTATTCTTCGCAAATGCCGCCACCTCGTCGTGCAGCGGAATCAGCCCAGCCGACCGCAAAATCGCCTTGCGCAGCCAGCGCAGGCCGAACAGCAAGATCATCGTGCCCACGGCAAGCTGCACCAGGCGCAGCGGAATCCGCGTCAGCGCCGGTCCCAGCGCCGCCACAATCGCCGCCAGCACGGCCAGCGCCGCCGCCGCGCCTGCCAAGGCACTCCGCCAGCCACGCACGCTGCCCACCGCCAGCACCACCGTCAGCGCCTCCACACACTCCACCAGCGACGCCAGAAACGCCGCCACCACGGTCGTGCCCAGCCGGGTCGACACCCCACTCACCGGTCCCATGTTCGCCATTGCAAGCTGCATCTCGCTCCTGGGAATCAATCCGCCAATAAGCCTTCGTGTGCCACCACTTTATTCGATGACATATCAATCTCAGATTACGATGGACTCAGCCAGCGCATCGGCGTCCGGTAGCCACCCTGTGAACACCGCGAAGCCATCCTCGCCCACATCCGCCCCCGGCGCCGCCCGTCCCAGCCGCCGCGCCTTCTGCTGTAGTGCCGCGTCGTTGCTGCTTTGCCGCCCTGCGCTCTTCGCACAAACTTCCCAGACGCCAACCTTGCCACCGTCCACTCCTACCCGGCCCGATGTCGCCGCTATCGACCACGACCGCATCCTCGCCGCCGCAGAGCGCTATCTCGGGCAATCTCCCGCGCCGCTCACCTCTTTGCCATCCGTGCACAGCCCCGGCAGCGTGCACGACTACTACTCCGAAGCAGCCTTTGAATCGGACGCCCCAGCATCGGACGCCCCAGCCGAATCAGCCGCAGCCAGGTCCGTACCACCTCCGGCTCCGTTCACGGCCCACCGCGATGCCCTGTTCCAACTCGGCCAGGCCGTGCCCGCACTCGCCGCGGCCTACCTGCTCACGGGCGAAGAGCGCTACGCGGAACACGCTGCTCTGCACCTCCGCGCCTGGTTCGTCGATCCCGCCACACGTATGGCACCCAGCCTCAACTACGGCCAGGTACTTCCCGTCTCCGCCATACGGCCAGAGGTCGTCCAGACCAACTCCGGCTTCGGCGCGCCCTCCACGGCAGTCCCCATCGGCCGTTTTCAGGGCATCCTGGACACCCTCCCGCTGGTCGAAATCGCGCAGTCCATACCATTCCTGGCCGCCTCCCCGGGCCTTGGCCCGGCCGACCTCGCTGCGCTGCACGCCTGGTTCGCTGCCTACCTCGCATGGCTCACCGCGCCGGAGGATAGCGGTCCACGCCTGCCCGCACTGGCCCGCGATCAAAAAGACCACCACGCCACCTCCTGGCTACTGCAAACCAGCGCCTACGCCACCCTGGCCGTCGAGGCGGGCGACATTGCCAAATCGGAAGACCCAACCCTCGCCGCCCTGCGCCACCGCTTCAAGACGGTCACCCTCCGCGCGCAGATCTCGCCTGACGGCAACTTCCCCCACGAACTCGGCTCCGCTGCTCCCTACCGCGACTCGCTCTTCAACCTCGACATGCTCGCCGGCGTCTGCCTGCTCCTGTCCACGCGCTTCGAGAGCATCTGGGATTACCAGTTGGACGACGGGCCCGGTATGCGCGGCGCCATCGCATACCACTTCCCTTTCATGGCGGACCGCGCCCGCTGGCCGTTCCGCTCAGACGCGCACCACTTCAACGAGCTTCCCGCCCGGCGTGCCAGCCTGCTGTTCTGTGCCCGCGCCTATCAGCGGCCGGAGTACGCCGCCCTGTGGAAGACTCTGCCGCCGGACCCGCCCGATCCTGACATTCTGCGCACAATTCCCATTCGCCAGCCGTTGCTCTGGGTACGCCAGCCGCCACGGCCTGCCTGAATCCTGCTTGGCGAGACTATACCTTTTCCCGGCTGCCAGATTTGTCGTGGGGTCGCCCACTCGAGCGATGCCCGTGGCCCCTGCGCCGGCACACAAACACCACCCCGCAAGCGCCGCACTTCCACGGATAATACCCAAAGAAACCCAGCACGTTCCGCTGCCAAAATCCATTCCGGTTGATCCGGATGGCAACTTGCGCATCGCATTGGGGACACTTTACAGGCTGGGACAGAGTCATTGGCTGCCAATTCCTGAGCGATACGCGAAACGTCAATATGCGAATGTTTGAGTCTCGCGTAATTCTACACATCGGCGGGCGCCGCGATGAACTCCCATCGCGGATGGCGTCCAGCCACGGGGAATCAACTCACCCTCAAAGATCGGGACCGGCGAACCATTGCCCCTCGGTCCGCCGGTCTGAAACAATCCAGGCTTAAGCTGCCCCGCGCACGCTACGGACAATCGCCAGGTACTTGCGCGCATTCTCCGTAATCGTCTCCGGCGTTCCTTTGACGATTGCCTTCAGGTCCACCAGATCGGCGCCCACGCCCAGCGCAAACGCACCGGCCTCCAGGAACTCCGCCGCCGTTGCCAGCGACACGCCGCCCGTGGGAATCAACTCCACCTGCGGCAGTGGCGCCTTGATCGACTTCAGGTACTTCGCCCCGCCCAGCGCGCTGGCCGGGAACACCTTCACAACGTCCGCGCCAGCCTCCCACGCGGTCACAATCTCCGTCGGCGTCAGCGCGCCCGGCAGCACAGCCACGCCGTAGCGATGGCACATGTCGATCGTCTTCAGGTTCAACGCCGGACTCACCACAAATTGCGCACCCTCCAGGATGCACATCCGCGCCGTCTCCGGGTCAAGCACCGTACCCGCGCCAACCAGGATGTCCGGCCGCTCCTTGGCCAGCCGCCCCATCACCCGGATCGCGCCGGGAACGGTCATCGTGACTTCGAGCACCGTAACCCCGCCCGCCGCAATGGCAGACGCCAACTGCAGCGCCTGCTCTTCACTCTCCGCACGCAAAACGGGCACCAGCCCAATTCCACGCAATGCACTCAGTACTTCAGCTTTCTGCATCTCTTCTCCTGTTCCCTGATCCCTGTTCTCTGATCCCTGCTTCTACCGCTGCACGCGCGCGCCAGCGCCCTTCATCACGCGCTGAACTTCGTCGAACGTCGCCATCGTCGTATCGCCTGGTGTGGTCATAGCGAGCGCCCCATGAGCACATCCGCAATTCACTGCCCAGTCCGCACCCTTTTCGTTCAGGAAGCCATAGATCAGCCCCGATGCAAACGAATCCCCGCCGCCCACGCGGTCGAAGATTTCCAGGTCCGGCATCGGCCGCGCCTCGTGGAACGCGCCCTCGTAGTAGCACACTGCGCCCCAGTCGTTCACGGTCGCCGTCTTCGCATGCCGCAGCGTCGTCGCCACAGCCTTGAAGTTCGGATAGGTCTCCGCCGCCTTCAAAATCATCTTGCGGAAGTTCCCCGAATCCAGCTCGCCCAGGTCGTCGCCCACGCCCTCAATCTTGAAGCCCAGTGCCGCGGTAAAGTCCTCTTCGTTGCCGATCATCACGTCCACATAGCTGGCCAACTCGCGATTGACCTCCGTCGCCCGCGCCTTGCCGCCGATCGACTTCCACAAGCTGTCGCGGTAGTTCAGGTCGTAGCTGATGATCGTCCCGTGCTTGCGCGCGGCCACCATCGCCTCCTTGCACACCTCCGGCGTCGACTCGCTCAACGCGCAGAAGATGCCGCCCGTATGCAGCCAGCGCGATCCCTCTTTGCCGAAGATCTCATCCCAGTCAATCTGCCCTGGCTTCAACTGGCTCACCGCCGTATGTCCGCGGTCGCTGCAACCCAGCGCGGCGCGCACGCCAAAGCCGCGCTCGGTAAAGTTCAGCCCGTTGCGCACGGTGCGGCCAACGCCGTCGTACTTCACCCACTGCACATGCGACTGGTCCACGCCGCCCTGCAGCATCAGGTCCTCAATCAGCCGGCCCACGGGGTTGTCCGCCAGCGCCGTCACCACGGTCGTCTTCAGGCCAAAGCAGCGCCGCAGGCCGCGCGCCACGTTGTACTCGCCGCCGCCCTCCCACACCTGGAACTGCCGCGCCGTCGCCACGCGCACATCTCCCGGATCCAGCCGCAGCATTACCTCGCCCAGGCTCACCAGGTCCCATTTACACTCGTCCTGCTTCCGCAATACCAAACTATTCTTACCCTCTGCCATCTTTCCCTCGCACCTGGTACCTGGTACCTATTTCAAGTCCTTGATCGCCACCGGGTCCATGTCTGTGTAGTTCTGGTTCTCTCCACCCATGCCCCAGCAGAAGCCATAATTCTTGGTGCCCACACCGGCATGGATCGACCACCCCGGCGACACCACCACTTCCTTGTCCGCCATCACCAGGTGGCTGGTCGCATCCGGCGGCCCCATCAGGTGGATCACGCGCTGATCCGGCTCCACGTCGAAGTAGAAATACACCTCCGACCGCCGCATGTGCACATGCGCGGGCATGGTGTTCCAGTTGCTTCCCGGCGCCAGCAGCGTAAAGCCCATCACCAGTTGGCAGCTCCGGATTCCCTCCAGATGGATCGCCTTGTAGATCGTCCGCTTGTTGCAGGTCTCGGTCGAGCCCAGGTCCAGCCCCTTGAGCTCCGCGAACTTCACCATCTTTGTCGGAAACACTGCGTGCGCCGGATAGCTCAGCAGGTAGTAGTTGGCTGGCGCGTCGGCAGACTTGCTGGCAAATGTCACCGCCTTGCTGCCGCGTGCCACATACAGAACATCCAGCTTGTCGAGCTCAAACGCCACGCCGTCGACCAGCACCGTGCCCGCGCCGCCGACGTTCATCACGCCCAGCTCACGCCGCTCCAGGAAGTAGTCCGCGCGCAGCTCCGGCTGCGTTTCCAGCGTCAGCGGCGTTCCAGTGGGCACCGCAGACCCAATCACCGTGCGATCCAGGTCAACATACGCATACTCGATCTTGCCCGGGTTGAACATCCCTTCCAGCAGAAAGGTCTCGCGCAACTCTGCGCTCGTCATGCGCGGGTAGCGCACGGGATCAGCCATCTGTACCAGCTTCATTGCTCTCCTTTGAGTCTCCCCGCCGGGCTATTCAGGCAGGGGACGCCCTGAACATTGTAGCTCCCGGCATCGGCCGCACGATGTGACGCTCCGCACCAGCCGCAGCTCCCGCTGTCAGGTTTGCCCGCCCCCGCAACGCGGGAGTAAAGTTATCCCCATATGCCAAACATCCTTGACGCTTTCCGCCTCGACAATAAGATTGCCCTCGTCACCGGTTCTGCCGGAGGCATGGGCGCAGCCATCGCCATCGCCCTCGCTCAGGCCGGCTGCTCCGTTGCCACCCACGACATCCGCCCGCCCGCCGAAACCGTGGCCACCATCGAGGCCGCAGGCGGCAAGGCAGCCGCGTTCAGTGCCGACCTCGCCGACACCGCCGCCCCTGAGGCACTTTTCAAGCAGGTCCTCGACAAGTTCGGCCGCGTCGACATCCTCGTCAACAATGCCGGCATCATCCTCCGCGAAGACGCCGTCAATGTCCCCCTCGCCGACTGGCTCAAGGTGATCCAGATCAACGAGACCGCAGTCTTCCAGCTTTCGCAGCTCGCCGGCCGCGACATGATGTCCCGCAACGCCCCCGGCAAGATCATCTCCATTGCCTCGTTGCTCAGCTTCCAGGGCGGTATCCGCGTGCCCTCCTACGCCGCCGCCAAGGGGGCCGTCGCCCAGATCACCAAGGCTCTCGCCAACGAGTGGGCCGTCAAGGGCATCCAGGTCAACGCCATTGCCCCAGGCTACATCGCCACCAACAACACCGCCCAGCTCCGCGCAGACCCCGAACGCAGCAAGGCCATCCTCGACCGCATCCCCGCCGGTCGCTGGGGTGAAGCCACCGACGTCGCCGGGACCGCCGTATTCCTCGCCTCCCCCGCAGCCGACTACATCACCGGCCACGTCCTGGTCGTCGATGGCGGCTGGTTGGCCCGGTAAATCCAGCGAAACCATAGCGTTCCCCAGAACAACTGCACTCGATGGCTCTTTCTCCGCGAAAGAGCCATCGACTTTTTTCCCGGGCCGCCCACATCCCTTCGCCAGTAACGGACATCCAAGACTCCTGAACAGGGACGGACCTTGCGGCTCCATCTTCGGTCGCATGCGGTCTGCCCCCTCACCCAAAGGAGCAACATGCCCGCCACTGCCCAAGACAAAGCCCACAGGCCCGCCAAGCTCAGCACTCCCGACAACTTCTCCGCGGAAGAGATCAAGAACGTCTCCAGCGTCCTGAACGCGCTGCTGGCCGACGTCTTTGCCCTCTACCTCAAGACCAAGAACTTCCACTGGCACATGAGCGGACCGCACTTCCGCGACTATCATCTGCTGCTGGACGAGCACGCCGACCAAATCTTCTCCATCAGCGACGACATCGCCGAGCGTGTGCGCAAGATCGGCGGTACCACCATCCGCTCCATCGGCCACATCGCCCGCCTGCAGCGCATCGCCGACGACGACAAGGACTTCGTGGACGCCCACGACATGCTGCGCGAACTCCACAAAGACAACAGGACGCTCATCGAAAGCCTGCGCGCCGCCCACGAAGTCGCCGATAAAGCTGACGACTACGCGACCACCAGCATGATCGAGGTCTGGATCGACCAGGCCGAGCGCCGCGCCTGGTTCCTCTTCGAGTCCACCCGCTAAGGGCTACGAGTCCACCCGCCAAGGGCGAGGGGCCGATGGAAGGCCCCTGCCCTACGCCTCTTCCGTATCGGCCTCCGAATGCATCCAACCAGGCAGGAGAACCCCATGCCCCAAAGCAGTCACGAACGAATCGCCGAACTGCACAATCTTGCCGCGCACGCCCACATGGCTGCCGCAGCTTCTCACAGCCAGGGCAGCCTTACCGCGCACGAGCAGTCCCGCCAGGCCCACGAACACTCCACCCGTGCCTTCGAGGAGTCCCGCAATGCCTCCGAAGTCCACGACCTGGTGAAACCCACCGCCGATCCTGCCAAGGGATAGCCTAACCCCCACCCAGCCCGGTCACTCGCCGAATCGCTGGCCCTCCAGCAGTTTGCGCAGTGCCCGACCCCGATGGCTCACCTCCAGCCGCGCCGCCATATCCACCTCCGCCATGGTCAGCCCGGACTCCGGCAGCCAGAACAGCGGATCGTACCCAAACCCTCCCTCACCCCGGGGCGCGGTCAGGATCTCCCCCTCCACCGTCCCATCTGCCGTAGCCAGCACCTCGCCGTCCAGCGCCAGCGCCAGCACGCATCGGTATCGCGCAGTGCGGGAGGCCCCTGCGAACGCCTTCTGCATCAGTTGGTGCAGCAGCGCGGCGTTGTTGCGCGCGTCCATCTGCGCGCCGGAGTGCAGATCGAATCCCAGGTCCTCGGCATACCGGGCGCTCCTTACCCCCGGCGCACCCTCCAGGCAATCCACCTCCAGCCCAGAGTCATCGGCAATCACCAGCTTCCCCGGCGCATACCGTGAGTAGTACATGGCCTTCAGGCGGGCGTTCCCCGCAAAGGTTGGCTCGTCCTCCGCGGGTGCCTGGATCTCCGCCAGCCCTTCCAGCGGCGCAATCTCCAGTTGCGGCCAGCCCTCCGCCACATGCGCAAAGTCGCGGAGTTTTCCGGGGTTCGTGGTGGCAGCATAGAGGCGCATGGTTTATCCGGTCAGCGAGTTAGCGCATCCGCACAAGAGCCGATCATCGTCTGATTTCGATCATAGCTGCTGCGTTCCAGACGCGGATTGGGTGGTTCGCCGAACTGCTGACTTGGTCACATGTGACTGGAATCACATGACAGTTGACAACGGGAGTGGTACGCTTCCGGTGACTAATTTCCCCAGCAATTGGCGGGCTCTGCGCCTAATAGGGGGTGGATGTGTGGCGTCATAAACCTGTGTTCCGGAGGAGCATGTGAGCGTAGTTCAGAATTGGGTCTACTTGTTTATAGCAGTGAGCGTGTTCTCGCTCGGCGCGGCATGGTTGTCTGCGCATCAAGTCATCGGATCTTTCCTCAAGAGGCGCTCGAAGACCATGGCGGGCGTCCTGGCCCTGCTGCTCCCCACATTCGCCTATGCGCAAACGGAACATGGGGGGGGTGGAGAGGCCAACCTGGTCCTGCCGGACCTCAGGAGCGTTCAGTTCTTCGGTATAAACGGCCACGCCCTGCTCACGATCGGACTGCTCTTCTGCGTCGGCGGTCTGCTGTTCGGCCTCGCCATCTACGTGCAGCTCAAAAACTCGCCGGTGCACCGCACCATGCTCGAAATCTCTGACTTGATCTATGAGACCTGCAAGACCTACCTGGTCACGCAGGGCAAGTTCATTATGCTGCTCTGGATCTTCATCGCCGTCATCATCTCGCTGTACTTCGGCTATCTGGCGCCGGTACAGGGTCATCCGATCGCGGTTACATTACCCATCATCCTGGCGTTTTCGCTGATTGGCATCGCCGGCAGCTACGGGGTCGCGTGGTTCGGAATTCGCGTCAATACCTTTGCCAACTCACGCACAGCATTCGCTGGGTTGCGCGGCAAGCCATATCCCATCATGGCGATTCCGCTGAAGGCCGGCATGAGCATCGGCATGTTGCTGATCTCGGTCGAACTCCTGATCATGCTGTCCATCCTTCTGTTCGTCCCGCGCGACTACGCCGGTCCCTGCTTCATCGGCTTTGCTATCGGTGAATCGCTTGGCGCCGCGGCCCTTCGTATCGCCGGCGGTATCTTCACCAAGATCGCCGACATCGGTGCTGATCTCATGAAGATCGTCTTCAAGATCAAGGAAGACGATGCGCGCAATCCGGGTGTCATCGCCGACTGCACGGGCGACAACGCGGGCGACTCAGTCGGCCCCAGCGCCGACGGCTTCGAGACCTACGGTGTCACCGGCGTGGCCCTCATCACCTTCATCCTGCTCGCAGTCAAGAATCCAACCACCCAGGCCGAACTCCTGGTATGGATCTTCGTCATGCGCGTGGGCATGCTGCTCTCCAGTTCCGGTGCGTACTTCCTCAACACCGCCATCGCCAGCGCGATGTATAAAGACTCCGACGATATGGACTTCGAGGCGCCTCTCACCTCGCTCGTATGGATCACGTCAGTGGTCTCCATCATCCTGACCTACATCGTCTCGTACTATATGATCCGACCGCTCGGCGACGGAACGCTCTGGTGGAAGCTGTCTTCCATCATCTCCTGCGGAACCCTGGCCGGAGCGCTCATCCCCGAGTTGGTCAAGGTCTTTACATCCACTAAATCCACCCACGTCAAAGAAGTCGTCAAATCCGCGCAGGAAGGCGGAGCATCCCTCGGAATCTTGTCCGGCTTCGTGGCCGGCAACTTCTCAGCCTACTGGCTGGGACTGAGCATGGTCGCCCTCATGGGGCTCGGCTACTATTTCAGCCAGGGTGCGTCGATGGCGGACCAGATGCTTGCCCCTGCCGTCTTCGCCTTTGGCCTGGTCGCCTTCGGCTTCCTTGGCATGGGTCCGGTCACCATCGCAGTCGATTCCTACGGCCCCGTAACCGACAATGCGCAATCCGTCTACGAGTTGTCGATGATCGAAGAAGTTCCCGGCATCGAAGCTGAGTTGAAGAAGGACTTCAACATCGACGCCAAATTCGAACTCTGCAAACACCTGCTGGAAGCCAACGACGGTGCCGGCAATACCTTCAAGGCTACCGCCAAGCCGGTGCTCATCGGCACGGCCGTCGTCGGCGCAACCACCATGACCTTCTCCATCATCATGGCTCTTACCCACGGACTCACCGACAACGTCGATAAACTCTCGTTGCTGCACGCGCCGTTTATGCTCGGCCTAATCTGCGGCGGAGCAGTAATCTTCTGGTTCGCCGGCGCCTCCACCCAGGCGGTCTCCACCGGGGCCTACCGCGCAGTCGAATTCATCAAGGACAACATCAACCTGGAAAGCTCGGCGAGAGCATCGGTCAGCGACAGCAAGAAGGTCGTTGAAATCTGCACCAAGTATGCGCAGAAGGGCATGCTCAACATCTTCCTCGCTGTTTTCTTCTCTACCCTTGCCTTCGCATTCGCCGAGCCGTTCCTATTTATTGGCTATCTCTTCTCCATTGCGATCTTCGGTCTGTACGAGGCCATCTTCATGGCCAATGCCGGCGGCGCATGGGACAACGCGAAGAAGATCGTCGAAGTCGACATGAAACAGAAGGGCACCCCGCTGCACGATGCAACCGTGATCGGAGACACCGTCGGCGATCCGTTCAAAGACACCTCGTCGGTGGCCATGAACCCGGTCATCAAGTTCACGACGTTGTTCGGATTGCTTGCTGTCGAGCTTGCAGTTACGCTCCATTCGAGCAACCCGATGCTTACCCACGTGTTGGCAGTTGCGTTCTTCCTGGTGTCGGCGTTCTTCGTGCACAGATCGTTCTATGGCATGAGGATCGATTCCAAGACCAGCTAACCCGTATCGCTCTTGGCCATTCCCGGTCTGGCGGGAATGGCCGGGACCACACCTTCAGGGACCCGGAGCGCAGTTCTCTACGGGCCTCCCTGAAGGCGAAACCCAGGAATTCACCCACACGCCAAGGGCTCCTCTATTGGGGAGCCCTTGCTCTTGCCTCCAGGGCGAGTTTGGATTGCGCGCCCCATGCGAAGGCCGTATCGATGCGCGAGACGGCCCGAGGAAGCTGTCATACCCTAGATGTAAGTACAGAGCGCGCATCCCAGCGCGACTTGGAGGAGACCTGCGCATGCCCGGCATGAAAGCCCACACCGAATACCTCACCCTCACCACGCAGAAGCGCTACGAGATGGTCCACCTCACTCCGCAGGTCGAGGCCATCGTCCAACGCAGCGGCATCGACGATGGCCTCTGCTTCGTCTCGCCCATGCACATCACCGCCGCCATCTACGTCAACGACCACGAGGACGGCCTGATCGAGGACATCTCCGCGTGGCTGGAAAAGCTCGCGCCCGCATGGCCCGGCTACAAGCACCACCTCACCGGCGAGGACAACGCCGACGCCCACCTCAAAGCCCTGCTTCTTCACCACGAGTCCACGCTGCCCGTCACCCGCGGCCGCCTCGACCTCGGTACCTGGCAGCGCATCTTCTACGCAGAGTTCGACGGCCAGCGCGCCAAGCGCATCATCGTCAAGGTGCTTGGAGTCGAAAAGTAACTTCAGGAGATTTTCACCATCCAACAGCTACCATAAGAAGTAAGCGAGGATTGGATGCCCACCACGACTGACCCCACATTACCGTCAATCCCGACGGACGCCGCCCAGCGCGAAGCCGTCTTCGACATATTCCGCCGCTGGGGATACCTCCAGGCCACGCTCGACCCGCTCGGCCAGTACCTCGCGCCCGAGCCATTCCCCACTCCCACCCCCGACTCTACAATCGCCGCCACCGCCCGCGCCGTTTACAGCGGCAGCATCGGCCTGGAGTTCATGCACATCGCGGACACGGCCCCGCGCCAGTGGCTCCAGCAGCAGATGGAGCTGGCGCCCCCGTCCTCCAACCAGGCCGGCATCCTCTCGGACCTCATCCGCGCGGACCTCTTCGAGCAGACCATCCAGTCGCGCTACCTCGGCACCAAGCGCTTCTCGCTGGAAGGGCTCACTGTCCTTATCCCTTTCCTCACCCATGTCCTCGCCTCCAGCGCTCCTCTTGGTGTCACCACCTCTGTAATAGCCATGAGCCATCGCGGTCGCCTCAACGTAATGACCAATATCATTGGACGCTCCCCGGTCGACATCTTCGCGCGCTTCGAAGATGTGAACCCACGTTCTGTGCTCGGCGGTGGCGACGTCAAATACCACATGGGGGCCACCGGCGAGTTCCATGCTCCCAACGGCACAACCATCGACCTGCACCTGGTCTCCAACCCCAGCCACCTGGAGGCGGTCGATCCCGTCGCCCTCGGCCGCTCCCGCGCGAAGCAAACCCGCATCTGCGAGGCATCGCGCGACTCCGACTGCCCGGACCAGACCGGCCGCGATCGCGTTCTGCCCATCGCCATACATGGCGACGCGGCCTTCGCCGGCCAGGGCATCCTCGCCGAGTGCCTTGTCCTCGGCGCACTCCCCGGCTACACCGTCGGAGGCACCGTCCACGTCATCGTCAATAACCTGCTAGGCTTCACCGCAACGCCCGAGGAATCCAACTCCACACGCTTCGCCTCCGACATCGCCAAGCGGCTGCCCATCCCCATCTTCCACGTCAACGCGGAGGACCCGGACGCCGTCGTGCGCGTCGCCGGCATCGCCGCGGAGTTCCGCCACCGCTTCCATTCGGACATCGTCGTCGACCTCATCGGCTACCGTCGTCACGGCCACAGCGAGGTCGACGACCCCACCGTCACCCAGCCACGGCGTTACGCCGCCATCAAGAACCACCCGCAGCTCTACAAGCTCTACGCGGACAAGATCGGTATCGACCCCGCCGCCGAAGTCACGCGTGTCCAGGGCGAATTCCTCGAAGGCCAACGGCTCGCCAGCCGTGCGCGCCAGAAAGCCAGGCTCGCCACATTGCCCAGCTATTGGAGCCATTACCACGGCGGTCCGCTACTCGCTCAGGACGATGTCCCCACCGGCCTGCCTGCGGAACGCGTCGCCGAACTCACGCGCCTCACCACCGTCGTGCCGCCCGGCTTCCACCTGCACCCCAAGGTCAAGAAGCTCTTCGAGCAGCGCTGCGAGATGGCCGCCGGCACGCGTGCCTTCGACTATGGCATGGCGGAACTCGCCGCCTTCGCCTCGCTGGTCGCCGCCGGCACGCCCATTCGCCTCAGCGGTCAGGACTCCCAGCGCGGCACCTTCAACCAGCGCCACGCCGTCATCCTCGACATCGAGAACGAGGCTAAGTACTTCCCCCTCGCCCATATTGCGCCGGACCAGGGCCGCTTCGAGGTCTACAACTCCATGCTGTCGGAGGCTGCCGTCATGGGCTTCGAGTACGGCTACTCCCGCGACTACCCGGAGACCCTGGTCCTGTGGGAGGCCCAGTTCGGCGACTTCGCCAATGGCGCGCAGATCATCGTCGACCAGTTCGTTGCGGCGGGCGAGGCCAAGTGGAACCTGCTCTCCGGCCTGGTCCTGCTGCTGCCCCACGGGTACGAGGGCCAGGGCCCGGAGCACTCCAGCGCACGCATTGAGCGCTACCTGCATCTGGCCGCGCACGACAATATGCAGATCTGCCAGCCCTCCACCGCGGCGCAGTACTTCCACCTGCTTCGCCGACAGGCCCTGCGCCCGTGGCGCAAGCCCCTCATTGTCTTCACCCCCAAGAGCATGTTGCGCGCGGCAGACGCCTCCTCGCAGCTCGCCGACTTCGCCGCGCCGCGCTTCCTCAATGTCATCCCGGACTCGTCCGTCACTGCGCCTCGTCGCCTGCTGGTGTGCTCCGGCAAGATCGGCCACAACCTCCGCGTGGAGCGTGAGAAGCGCAAGGATGCGTCTGTCGGAATCATCTTCCTGGAACAGATGTACCCTTGGCCGGAGGAAGAGATGCAGGCCGCGCTGGACCAGCATCCGCAGGCCACGGACATCGTCTGGGTGCAGGAGGAACCGGCCAATATGGGGGCACTCTTCCACGTGCTGCCCCATCTGCGACGTCAGGCCGGCGACCGCGCCGTCCTCTCCGTCAAGCGCAGCCCCAGCCCCAGCCCGGCCACAGGCTCCGCCAAGGCCCATGACCTCGAAGAGCGAGCCCTCATCGACCTCGCCTTCGGCGCCTGACCGGACAAAAGCTAAGCCCGACCGTCAACTGGAAGTTGACAGCCGGGCCATAAAAAGAATCGACGTGAGGTTCGCTTACAGTTAGAAAATGTACCTGAGTGCGAACTGTGCGATACGCGGTCCAGCCGAGTTCTCGCCCGTGATGGTTCCAAAGGTCGTACTGGTGGATAGCGGACTCGAAGTGCTTGGGTTGTTGAGGATGGTGTGGTTCAGGATGTCGAAATATTCGGCACGGAAGTCCAAATGAGTTTCGTTATAAACAGTGAAGCTGCGAGTGAGTGCAGCATTCCAGACTGTAAAGCCAGGCCCCCGTAGCGAATCCTTGACGACATTGCCAAAGCCGGTTCCAGCGCCCGTGTTAGCCGGAACGGAAAAGGCTGAGGGGCTCAACCAGCTTTCGCAAATCTTGCTCGACGGACAATCCCCTCCCCCGCCCTTATTCTTGAGGTAACCGGACTGCGTGAAGTCCTCCTGCGCGCGGTCCTGGCTCAAGCCGGTTGCTGAGTTGTCGCTCGCCGTGTAAGCGGTGAGCGCATCTCCAGAGTGGTGCTGAATGATGCCGGAGGTCTTCCAGCCATTCACGACCGCGCGAAGTGGAACGAAGCCTTCGCTGAGTTTGGGAAACGCCCAGACGTAGGAGATGGACAGTACCTGCGGATGGTCGATGTCCGAAACACCGCGATCCAGCGCCTTGATGTCCGGCACGATAGCTGCCGCCGGAACACCGGTCGCATTGGAGGGATAGAGCGGATAGACATACGACTCGCCCGCATTGAGGTCTTCCGTGTTGGATACGCGAGTAGCTTGCGGCAGGTCGTCGTAGGACTTCGACCAGACGTAGTTGACCATCAGTTCGAGCCCATGCGACATCTTCTTCTGCAGCGTAGCCTGAAGCGAGTTAAAGTGCGCGTTGCCACTCATCGAGGCTTCGAGGATGTCGGAGTAGTTCGTATTGCATCCGGCAGTCGTCGTGCATGGTCCGATCGTCGGAGCTGTGTTATACACCCTCCTGGTATTTGCATTCGAGGTGCCGCCTGGGAAGGTAAGCTTGCCGCCCACGATAGAGCCTGTGTTTACGGCAGGATTCAGCTCCAGGTTCACGAATTGGTGGCGCGATCCGGATCCGACATAGGCGACACGAACGGCCCAGCTGGAAGTCAATTGCTGCTCGACCGCGAGATTGTAGTCATACGTTACCGGCACCTGGAAGTTACCTGAGGGATCGTACTCAGCCACAGTGATTGCATTCGGAAAGACCTGATTCGCATGGAACGGCAGATTGAAGGGGAAGGGATTCCCGTACGATCCGGTTGCACAACCGGTGCAATACGGATTGCTGAAGGGGCCGCCGGGGCTGCCGGCTGTTTCCAGAGGATTCGTCAGGTTGACCGCAATGGTATTGGGCGAGAAACTCGCCTGGCTGAGATTGAAGAATCCGGGCAAGCGGTCTTGATAGAACATGCCAAAGCCGCCACGTATCGCCGTTTTGCCGTCGCCGAAAACGTCGGTGGCGAAGCCCACACGAGGCATAAGCTGGGCATATTTGCTGTTTACAGCGTTCTTTGGAAAACCCGCATCGCCGGAGAGCACCATGCCGGCAGGCAATCCGGAAGATCCGGTCGTCGACGCAAGGTTGTACTGCGACGTGCCTGTATTGGCGGCATATTTGGTGGGACTGAACGCAGTCTGTACGCCAACATTGTTGACCCACGGGGCAAAGGCCTCCCAGCGGATACCGTAGTTGAGCGTCAGGCGTGAATTGACTTTCCAACTGTCCTGGGCATAAAGGCCTGGAAAGTGGTTGCGATCGTTGACCAACTCATAGTTCCCTTGGCCAAAGGCGCTCATGAACCCGACCTGGAAGTTCGCCATAGCATTGACATTGCCTGTCGGAAGCGATGTGCCGGCCAACCCGAAGGTGAAGCCGCCATATGATGTAAAGACGTTGGTCACATCGAACTTGCTCAATTCCACGTGTCCGCCGAAAGCAAAGTTGTGTGTCCCCTTCACCCAATGCAGATCGTCCTTCAACGTGTAGTTGTTGCGGCCCCACCCGGCAAACGCCGACGAACCAACTTTGAAATAACCTGAGACGCTCGCGGCCATGTACGGGCCAGTAAGGGGCTGCCAGATGTTCTGCACTCCGAATTGCGTAATGTTGCCGCTATTCGGAGGCCCACCGCGTAGTGCCACTTCGCGCTGATAGTTGAGAACCAGATTGTTCAGCAGACTCGGAGTAAAGGTATGTGTCTCGGCCAGAAGCCCATTCTGGTAGCGAGTATTGAAGTACGAGGTATAACTCTGCAGGTCCGCCGGGTTGTAGATGGCAGGCTGCTGGAACCAATCGTAGAAGTAACGACCGAAGAAGTGATCCTTGTCCCCGAAATTGTGGTCTACACGCGCCGTGTACTCGTCGAAATAATTCTGGGTAGCCGCAAAATAATTGACCGAGTTACCGATCTTTCCGGCGGCTGCGTCCGCGCTCGCGGTGGGAAAAGCCTTCTCAAACGCAACCGAAGCCTTATCGAAATCGGTGCTCGGGATGTGGTTGTTGGCGTATTCTACGCCCGTAAAGGGATTATAGATTTGCTGGCTCGCCGTGTTACAGAAGCCTGATCCGTTGAAGCCGCTGGTGCAAAGATTGCTGTAATCCGCATACCCGAGTTGACCGCCGGTTGAGGTAAGCCCTTCCTCCGCAAGAGTTGGGACCGTGACCGTGTTCGAGGCGGAACCCTGGTGAACGAGGGTGTGCTGATAGCCGAAGAAGAAGAACGTGGACTTTCCGCTCGAAACATGGGGAATGATCACCGGGCCACCAACGGTACCCCCGAACTGGTGACGGTGCAGCGTATCTTGCGTGCCTAGCGGCGAGAAGTGCGACTCGGCATTGAAGAAGCCGTTACGGAGATACTCGAACAGAGCGCCGTGGAACTGCGAACCACCAGATCTGGTAACAATGTTGACCATGGCGCCCGCGCTTTGACCGAACTCCGCGTTGTAATTACTGGTTTGGACGCTGAACTCCTGTACCGCATCCGGCATCGGGTAGGGCGCGTTGACGTTGGTCATCTCATCGACGTTATTGCCGCCATCCAGCAGGAAGTTGCTCTGATTGGGCAGCGTTCCATTGGAACTCGCCACAACCACCGACGGAAATGTCTTGCCGTTGCCCTGGTTGAGGCCGTTGCCCTCATTGGTGGCGTCCACGACTCCCGCTACCAGCGTAAGGAGCGTAGCCGCGTTTCTGCCGTTGAGAGGCATCTCCGTTACATCCGCCTGGTCGATCACCTCCGACAGCGTACCTGTCGTGGTGTCCACTTGAGGCACCGAACTGGTCACCTCCACCGTCTCCGTGGTCGCACCAACCGACAGCTTCGCATTCACGGCCACAGTCTGATCTGCCTGCAGCGCGAGACCGGTCTGATTGTAGGTCTCGAAACCTGCTGCGGTAATGGACACGGAATATCCCGACGGAAGCAGCGTCGGAAACACGAAGCTGCCCGCCTGCCCGGTTTTCGCCACCGTTTGCCGACCGGTACTGGTCTGCGTCGCTGTGACCGTCGCCCCGGCAATGGTCGCTCCAGTCGAATCGACAACGGTGCCGACGATGGACCCGTAGCCTTGTGCCATCACTCGCCCGCAGTTGGTCACGGCCAATAGGGCCACTAGGACGCACGTGCCCAGACCTGTCCGTCCATTTAGGAACCATTTCGATAGAGAATTCATAATGGCAAGCAAGGTAGACTTGAGGCGAGAACTCTGTCAAGTGGATATCGAAAAAACGGCTATACCCGCTCGCGTTCCTCGAATGAGTACCCGCGGAAGCCGTCTAAAATTCCTGGTATATCAGAGCTTTATCGGCCTTGCATCCAACCGCTCCCCACGACCTGCTCCGTAACCCAATCCGTCCAGATGGCCTCCTCGATTGGACATGCCACCGATGCTCCATCCAGCACCGCACTCACGAAGTTCTCCACGGCCGGGAAATGGACATTTGCGTGCGCGGGCAGGTCTTCCTCGGTGAGCTTGCCATCGCTGATCAGCAACCTCAGCGTTGGCCCGTTCAGCATGTCCAGGCTGATCTCGCCCTCGACTCCCACAATCCGGAACTGGTCGCGCTGGATTCGCGAGTTCCAGCGCACGTCCACCACCGCATGCACGCCGCCCGCGTACTCGATCAGCGTCGTCGCAGAGTCCTCCACCGCCAGTTCATGCAGCGCATTCGACATCATCCCCATCGCGCGCACCGGCTTGCCAAACAGATAATTGCACGCATCGATCCGGTGCGATCCCACGTCGTAGAGCGGCCCTCCGCCGGACAGCGCCGGGTCCTTCAGCCAGCCGCGATCCGGACTCTCCAGCCAGCCGTGGTAGTTCGCCTCCACCAGCACCGGCTTGCCAATCGCGCCCGCCGCGATCAGCTCCTTCGCCCGCATCAGCTTCGGATACAGACGGCGGTAGTACGCAATGCCCGCAACGCATCCTTGCTCGCGCGCCGCGGCCATGGCCTTCGCCTGCGCGTAGTTCAGCGCCACCGGCTTCTCGCACAGCACATGCTTGCCCGCGCGCAGGCAGGCAATCGTTTGCTCCGCGTGCAGCGCCACCGGCGAGGCCACATAGACCGCCTCAATCGCCGGGTCGCTCAGCGCCTGGGACAGCTCCGTAAACGCCTCCACCCCGGGATACGCCTCAGCCTTGCGCGGGTCGCGGGTCAGCACCGCATGCAGGCGGCTGCGCGGCTCCGCCAGAATCGCCGGAATCACGCGCTTCCGGGTGATATCTCCAATCCCAATCACCAGCCAGTTCACTGAAGTCGACATCTCAGCAGTAAACCACACCTGCTTGGATCAGTCCGCCACCCCCACCACTCCCATCATCCGTCCCGCAAATCCGCTCTCCCCGCGGTGCGAGAAGTACTTCAGCCTGCCGCCCGCCCGCGCACACGCCGTACACTCGCCCACCACCGTAATCCGCTTCGCCTTCAGCCCGGCGTCCATTAACTGCCGCCGGTTCGCCTCCCACAGGTCCAGATGGATCTGCGGCCCAATGTTCGAGTGCCCCGGAGCCCGCGCCGTTAGAAACAGCAGCGGATACTTATCCCGCACCGGGTCAGAGTCATACACCTCACTGAAGAGCTTCGGCGCATACGCGAACTGGGATTCAAACTCGAACCGCACCTCCTCGCCCACGGAGTAGCAGCACGGCCCAATCGCCGGCCCCACCACGGCAATCAAATCCTCGGGGCGCGACCCGTACCGCAGTCGCATCCGTCCAATGCCCCGCTCCACAATCCGTCCCAGCGTCCCTCGCCATCCCGCGTGGAACGCGGCCACCGCGCGCCGCTTCACGTCCGCCACCAGCACTGGGACGCAATCGGCCACCTGCACCCCCAGCATCACTCCCGGCACGTTGGTCATCATCCCATCGCCGCGCAGCACGGCTCGCCCGTCCGCGGTCTCCAGCCGGCCCTCCAGTGCTCCATCTTCAGCCTCCACCACCCGCACCATGCCGGAGTGGAACTGCCGCACCGTCAGCAACTTCCCCTGGCCTCCTGCAACCTCCCGCAAAAACCGGCGGCGGTTCTGGGCCACCTTGCTGGCCTCATCCTCCTTGGTCCAGCCCAGATTCAGCGAGTTCGCCCCATAGATCCCGGACACCCCGCCCGCTCGCGAACTGAACCCATGCCGCAGCCAGCCGTAGCGCTCCCAGCCAGCCGCACGCACCGCCGCCAGCTTGCGCCCCGCCACCGGCCCCGGCGCAGGCTTCCGGGTCTGGCGCTCTCCACCTTTCCATGTTCCCGCCAGCGTCTTCCGGCTGCCATGCCCCAGCCCAACCTGCGCGAGCAGCTCATCTACCTGCCCAATCGCCTCGGGGCTCTCTATCCAGTCCATAACTCGCTCATTTCTAAAGCCATCGTCCGCCCGCCAAACCTGAAATAATGCGATCTGAAAAGGCTGTAGACTGACTGGCAGAGTATATAGTCTATCTGTGCTCCTGGCCGTCGCGCCGAAGCGCCACAATTTGCACGCCAAATCTCGCAAAAGCCGCGATTTCCGCGAAAATTTGCATCCTGGTCCACTCCTCTGTAAGATACCCGATTGCGCCTATGAGAACGAACGTACCCAGCATTGCTCCCCAGCTTCTTCGCTCCCGCCTGACCAAGGTCTGCGTTGCCATCATTGGCACCACGGCAGCCGAGATGATCGAGAAAGCCTCCGCCGTCGTTAAGGAATCGCCCTTCCTCGAGTTCCGCCTGGATTACCTGGAAAAGCCGCTCGCCGCCATGCCGCGGTTCAAGCAATTCTTTGAGGAGAACACCGCCGCCACCGCCATCGCCACCTGTCGACGCGCAGCGCTCGGCGGCAAGTTTCAGGGCTCCATCGCCGCCGAGGTCGAGGTGCTCGCCAAGGCCGCCGCCTCCGGCTTCCAGCTTGCCGACATTGAGCTGGAGACCGTCGAGTCCCTCAAGAAGGCCGACTTCCTCCAGTTCCGCGAGACCGGAATTGCTCTCATCATCAGCCACCACGACTTCGCCGCCACCAAGGATCTCGACGGCATCTACGCCCGCATCGCCCCCTACAACCCCGACTTCTTCAAGATCGTCCCCACCGCCAAGGCGCTGGTGGACAACGTCACCCTCATCCGCTTCCTGGAGCGCATGAACGACCACACCAACCTCATCGGCATCTGTATGGGCGACGCCGGCATTATCTCGCGAGTCCTCGGCGTCCGCGCAGGCAGTGCGTTTACCTTCGCCGCCGCCACACCGGGCGAAGAGACCGGCCCCGGACAGATCGCCGCCCGCACCCTGCTCGAGACCTACCGCATCGATCACGTCGATGCCGCCACCAAAGTCTACGGCGTCGCTGGCAACCCCATCCGCAGTTCGCTTTCGCCCATCATGATGAACACGGCCTTCCGCCGCGAGACCGTCAACGCTGTCTACCTGGCCCTGCAGACCACCAAGCTTAGCGATCTGCTGAAGCTCGTCACGGAGATCCCCATCCAGGGTGTCTCGATCACGATGCCGCTCAAGGAAGAGATTCTGCCGCACCTCCAGCAGACCGACGCGCTCTCCGCCAAGATCGGGGCCGTCAATACCATCCGCCTGCTGGATGGCAAGCTCTACGGCTTCAACACCGACGTCGCCGGCATCATCCTGCCGCTGGAGAAGCGCCTGTCCCTGCGCGGTGCCAAAGTCCTCGTCCTCGGCGCCGGCGGTGCCGCGCGCGCCGCTGTCTTCGGACTGCGCGACAAGGGAGCAGAGGTCTTTATCCTCAACCGCACGCCGGAGACCGCGCAGAAACTCGCCCGCCAGTCCGGCTCCAAGACCATCAAGAAAGACGCCGTGTCTAAGACCGCCTTCGACGTCATCCTCAACGCAACGCCCGTCGGCATGGCCGGCAACAAGACAGCGTCCCTGCTCGAAGCCAAGGACCTCAACTGCAAGCTCGTCTTCGACCTGGTCTACAACCCGCTCGAAACGCCGCTCATTCACATGGCCCGCAAGATGGGCATCCCCTTCATCACCGGCATCGAGATGTTCATCCAGCAGGGCGCCCGCCAGTTTGAGATCTTCACCGGCAAGCCCGCACCGGAGGAGGAGATGTTCCGCGTCGTCCTCCACTCCCTCCGCCAGCAGATCGAGGCATCCGCCGCCGATGCCCCCGCCGATCCCAAGGCCAGGCCCGCGAAGGCCTCCGCTCCGGAACCCAAGGCCAAGCCCGCAAAAGCAGCGGCCCCGCCCCCCGCAGCCAAGCCCGCAAAAAAGGCCGCTCCCGCAAAGAAGAGCGCAAAGAAAAAGTAGCCATCGCCCGATCAAGACCGGCAACCGCCTCGTGAGCCTGTGAGGTTAGCAGCAGCCTCTTCAGCCTGCGGTAGCCGGCATCAAATCGACTGGGGTTTTAACCCCGGGCCTTCGCCGCCCATCTCCCGCCAGCACGTAATACAACAACTCCTGTAGCGACATCCGCTCCAACCCCTCAAAACCCTCCATCTTCCTTGGCTCCTTCTGGACCTGCGCCGCCCGGGCTCCCTCCGCGGCGGACTCCTCCACACTCCGCATCGCCTCCATCATCAGCTCTGCCTCGGCGCAGTCGTTGCATCAGCCGGCGGCTCAAACCCTCCGCAGCTCCAGCGTCCGCGCATCCCCGCGCGCAACCGTTCCCGCTCCTCCGGCGTCATCTGCGACCATCGCTCCTCCATATTCCGCCTCCATCCGTGGCGTCCGGACCCATGCCGATGGAATCCCCCAAACAGGATCTTGCTCAGCACCAACAAGCCCAGCGCCTGCAAAAACGTAATCGTCCGCAGCCCGAACACCGCCGGCATCAGCCAGTTCCACAGATGCTCGATGGCATAGCCAAACACATTCACAGCCACCGTTATCATCACCGCAATCTTCAACCCATGCCACGCCCAGTTCCTTCTCATCCCTCGCCTCACTTTCCAAATTCTTCCTGCATATCTTCCAACCGCTCGCGCAGATGCAGCACCGCATAGCGCTTTCGCGACAGCAGCGTGTTCACACTCACGCCCGTCTCTTCAGCCAACTCCTTGAAGCTCTTCCCCAGCAGTTCGTGCGCCACAAACACCTCGCGCTGGTTCTCCGGCAACTCGTCCAGCGCGGCTTCCAGCGCCTCCAGCATCAGGTTGCGCGCAAACAGCGCGTCCGGTCCAGCATCCGCGGAGGGCAACATATCCTCCAGCGTCCGGGCATCGTCCCCCTCCGCCGGCTCATTCAGCGACACCGCCTTCGTCCGTCGGAACAAATCCGTAATCCGATTCCGCGCCACGCGGAACATCCACGCCGTCACCTGCTCCACCGGCTTCATCAACCGGTACGTCGCCGTCAGCTCGTAGAACACATCCTGCAGCACGTCCTCCGCGTCGCCCAGGTCCAGGACCCGCTTGCGGATAAAGCTCCTCAGCCGCGGTTCCTCGCGCTCGACTGCCTCCGCAATCAACCTGTCCTGCTCGTCGAGCGTCATGTCCTGGCTGGTCATCCCGTTCTTCTACCGCCTCAGGTCTCTACAGGTGTTAACGAACCACGCCGCGAAATATTGCATACGTCTCCGCTAGAATTGTCGTTCACGGAGCCGAACATGAATCGCCTTACCCTCGCCGCCGCAATCTGCATCGCAGTCCTCGCCACCAACGCCCCCGCTCAGCCCCCGAACCCCCATCCGTACACCCAACTCTACGTCTTCGGCGACAGCTACTCGGACTCCGGCTCCGGCTACGTCGACACCAACGGCCCCACTGCCGTCGCCTTCCTCGCCCAGCGTCTTGGCATCCCCTTCACCTGGTACGGCGACCCCCGCTACACCAAAACCCAGGGCCTCAACTTCGCCATCAGCGGTGCCGGCTCCGGCAGCGGCCCAGGCCGCCGCTACCCCACCGGAGAGATGCTCGGCATCGGCATGAAGAACCAGGTCGACCAATTCGTCGCCTTCACCAAGACCGGCGACATTCCCAAATTCGACCCCGCCACCACCATGTTTTTCTTCGCCGGCGGCCTGAACGACCGTGGCAAGCCCGAGGGCTACACTCGCACCAACATCGAAGCCGAAATCGACGAACTCTACGACCTCGGCGCGCGGCGCTTCACCGTCGCGCTGCTCCCCACCAAAATCCCGCAGTTCGCCACCGCCGGCACCGCCTTCAACCCCGAGCTCGCCAAGATCCCCGCAGAAGAGCTCGCCAAGCACCCAGACATCCGCATCGCGAACTCCAACTGGGGTCTCTTCATGGACCAGGTCATCGCCAACCCCGCCCAATACGGCATCACCGACACCACACACCCCTGCGCCGGCCGCAACATCCACCACGAAGACACCACCCCCTGCGCCTCACCCGACACCCACTTCTTCTACCACGAAGGGCACCCCTCCACCGTCGTCCACCGCGCCGTCGGCGACATGCTCTACGCCGAAGCCACCACCACCGCCCCATGACCAACCGACCTGCTCTTTCGCCTGTTTGCCATTCCGCAGCGAAGCCGAGGAATCTGCTTCTGCCACTGCTGTCCTCTATACTCCTCCTCGCCGCCACCCTCCACGCTCAAGCTCCCGCCCGCCCCTACACCGCCCTTTACGTCTTCGGCGATTCCTACTCCGACACCGGAGCCGGCTTCGTTTACACGGACGGCCCCACCGCTGTCGCCTATCTCGCCCAGCGCCTCTCCATCGCCTTCACTTACTATGGCGCGCCCGACGCCAAGGGCAAATCCCTCAACTTCGCCGTGAGCGCCGCCAAGACTGGCACCGACCCCGGCATCCGCGAAGCCCCCAACGCCCTCTTCCGTCTGGGGATGGAGAACCAGGTCCAGGAGTTCGCCGACCTGCTCCGATCCGGTTCCGTCCACTTCGATCCCGCGCAGACCCTCTTCTTCCTCGCCGGTGGCCTCAACGACCGCAACACCCCCGACGGCTACACCCGCACCAACCTCGAGGACGAGATCGACACCCTATACGCCCTCGGTGGCCGCCGCTTCATGGTCGCCCTGCTGCCTACCCAGATTCCCGCCTTCGCCACCGCCGGTGCGCAGTTCAATCCTGAACTCGCCCGCATCCCCGCTGACGAGCGCTCGCGCCACCCCGGCATCCGCATCGCCAACTCCAACTGGGGCCTCTTTATGGACGAGGTCATCACCCACCCGGCCAAATACGGCATTACAGACACGACCACGCCCTGCACGGGCCTCCCAACCCTCAACCCTGCCCAGATCCACTGCTCCTCGCCCGGCACGCACTTCTTCTACTACCAGGCGCACCCCTCCACCGGCGCTCACCGCGCCGTGGGAGACATGCTCTACCAGGAAGCGCTCACCAGCGCCCCCTGATCCGAACCGCGGTCCTTTACCCCTGGATAAACTCCAGCAGGTCCTTGTTGATCTCATCCGCATGGATCTGGCACATCCCATGCGGATAGCCCTTGTACACCTTCAGTGTCGCGCCCTTCACAATCTTCGCCGTCATCAGCCCGGACGCGCCAATCGGCACAATCTGGTCATCGTCGCCATGCATCACCAGCGTGGGCACGTCAATCTTCTTCAGGTCCTCGGTAAAGTCCGTCTCGCTGAACGCCTGGATGCAGTCAAACTCGCCCTTCATCCCGCCTTGCATCCCCTGGTACCAGAAGTTCTCCCGCACGCCCGCCGACACCTTCGCTCCGTCGCGGTTGTACCCGTAGAAGGGGAGCGTCAGGTCCATAAAGAACTGCGACCGGTCGTTCACCACGCCCGCGCGGATCGAGTCGAACCCCTCGCGCGCAATCCCCTCCGGGTTCGCCTCCGTCTTCAGCATCAGCGGAGGCACCGCGCCAATCAGCACCGCCTTCGCCACGCGCTTGGAGCCATGCCGCCCCAGGTACCGCGCCACCTCGCCGCCGCCGGTGGAGTGGCCCACCATCACGGCATCCTTCAGACCCAGCACCTCAAACAGCTCCGCCAGGTCGTCCGCATACTGATCCATGTTGTTGCCATCCCACGTCTGCCCGCTGCGCCCATGGCTCCTGCGGTCATGCGCAATCACGCGATACCCCTTCTGCCCCAGGAATAGCATCTGCGCGTCCCACGCGTCCGCATTCAGCGGCCACCCATGCGAGAACACCACCGGCTGCCCCGCGCCCCAATCCTTGTAGTAAATCTGCGTCCCGTCCTTCACCGTCAAAAAACTCATGGATATCTCCCTCTCAACCTCTCATGGCCTCACGCCGTCTCAACCGGCGTGTCAATCGTAAATATATTGCGCCGCAACATCTTCCAATCGATGCCGCAACCCTCCGTGCATTAATGTATCTGGAATTGCCTTTCCATTCCCACCCCTCCGCAATTAGGCTGGCCTGCACAGGAGAATTGCCTTGCCCCCGGTACTCAGCCGCCCCACCTCGCGCCTCGCCCTCTTGCTTGCGCTGGCCTTCGCTCTTGTCCCGGTCCGCATCGCCGCGCAGGCCGCCTACACCGGCTGGCAATCCAGCTTCACCCTCACAGACACCGCCTTCGGCAAACAGTCTGCGCTCCTGGACAACGCCACCCAGCTCGAATGGCTCCGTCTCTCGGCCACCCGCAACAAGTCCCAGCTCGATCTTAGCCGCCAGATGGCCACCCGCACCGATTACGCTGGCTGGCGCTTCGCCACCGGCGACGAGGTCATCGCCTTCTTTCGCCACTTCACCGGCTCGCCCAGCGGCGCCTCCGCCGACCACGCCGTCGAAGCCGAACTGCAGCGCCTGATGGGCGGCCCGCTCGGCCACGCCAAAATCGCCATCGTCGCAGGCACCCGCGCCTACACCATCGGCCGTATCGCCGGATACACTCCCACCAACTACGACGAGGCGCCTCGCCACGCCGGCCGCGTCCAATACCACTACGCCGAGATCGCAGAAGAGCGTGCTGGGACCGAAACCACCTTCACCGTCGACCCCTGGAAGACCGGCTATAACGACGGCGATGTCTACAGCTCCGACACCGGCACCTTCCTCGTCCGCGACCACTAGCCCGTCCATGCGTCGGGCTGCGCCGTACACAATCAGCGGACGCTCGCGCGCCAACTTCGGCTATACTCCACAACGAACCCACCCAACGCGGGAACCGTTCCCAGGCCCCGCCTGTCTCTGTCTCTGGAGCTCGCCGTGTTCATTCCAAACCTCGGAGTCCTTCGCCGGCTGCTACTTCTGTCACTCTGCGCCCTCTGCGTCTCCGTCGCCGCGGGCCAGGCTACCGGCTCAGTGCGAGGGCATGTCACCAATGCTGCAGGGGTTCCCGTCACCTCCGGAACTGTTCGCCTTACCCTCGACCAGACAACGGGCAATCATCCACGCACCTACGTGTTCTCGTTTCCCATCGACGGCTACGGCAACTACAGCGGCACTGGTATAGAACCTGCAAACTACCTGGGAGTTGTCTGCACCCCGGATGGAACCACCCTCGACTTCGCTGCCGTTTCACTCACAGCCGGCCAGACCATTACCGTCGACTTCGACATGTCCCGCCAATCCTACATCGACGCCATGTCGCCCCAGGACCGCAAGGACCTCGATGCCTACAAGGCAAGAAATGCGGCGACTATATCCGCCAACCAGCAGATCGCTAATCTCAATAACCTGCTCGTACAGGGCCGCACTGCAACCAGGAACGGGCAATTCGCCGAGGCCGTCGCCTCGCTGCAGACCGCGGTACAGCTAGGACCTGATCAACCCATTCTGTGGGACGCACTCGGCGACGCCCAACTGGGCATGGCTGACGCTGCCGCCCTGCAGGCGAAGAACGCAGGCCGCGCCCCGGCCTCGCTGCCTTCCGTCGTCCAGCTTTATCAGAATGCCGCCGACTCCTATCAGAAGGCGTTGGAGATCACAAGCCGCGGCGCACCCCAGCCAGCCATCACCGGCACAGTCTGGAACCAGATCGGACAGATTGACGGAAAGATGGGCCACATCCAGGAAGCCGCCCACGCTTACGAAAGTGCCGCGGCCGCCAATCCGACACAAACCTCGCTGTACCTCTTCAACGAAGCCGCAACCCTCTACAACAACGGCGACTTTGACAATGCCGCCAACGCCGCTGCGCGAACCATCGTCGCCGATCCCAGCAAGGCCAACGCATACTACATCAAGGCCCAGTCCCTTATCCAGAAGGCCACTGTCAATCCAACAACGTCCAGGGTTGAGGCACCACCCGGCTGCGTCGATGCCTATCAGGCCTACCTCGAACTCGCTCCCGACGGCCCCCACGCCAGCGAGGTGCAGGAGATCCTGAAGGGCCTGGGCGCGTCGACCACGAGAACCGCATCCGCGCGCGCGTCCAATCCGGCTCCTACCTCCGCATATTCTGCCCCGCCGCCCGCATATTCTCCGCCCGCTTATACCGTTCCCGCGCCGCCATCGCCTTCGGCCTATACTCCCGCTCCGCAAGTCGCTGCCACTGCACCGCCCGCGGCCCAGCGGGCCATCATCCCACAGCCGCAGCCAGCCCCGCAGCCGGCCCCCATCGCCTCCATTCCCATTCCCCACAACTACGCTCTTATCTTCGCGACGGATAACTACGCGCACTGGCCGCACCTCGACAATCCGATCTCCGACGCCGACGCCCTCAACGACGCGCTCACCTCCCTCTACGGCTTCCACGTGGAAGAGCTCAAGAACCCCACCGGCGAGCAGATACTCCAGAAGCTAACCGAGTACCTGCACCGGCACTTCGAGATGCAGGATCAATTGATGATCGTCTTCTCCGGTCATGGCTACTTTGACGAAGACCTCGGCCAGGGTTTCCTCGCGCCTGCGGACGCCCTCCCGATCCAGGACGACCTTGGCCACCGCACGCTGTTGGCGCACCAGACGCTCATGGCCTATGTCAATCGCATCCCCTCCACCCACGTCATCCTCGTCCTGGACGCCTGCTTCGCCGGCACTCTCGATCGCAAGATCGCCGACTCCAGCATGCGTGGCAATCCAACCGACGTCTATGTGCACGCCACTCTACCCGAGCTCCTCGTTCGCAAGCAATCGAAGCGCACCCGGCGCTACTTCGCCTCCGGCGGCAAGGACTTCGTCCCCGACGGCCTTCCCGGTCACCACTCGCCCTTTATCTCAGCTCTGCTGGTCACACTCAATCAGGCCGCGGACACCAAGGGGTTCGTCACCCTCGACGACCTTCAGGAAGGCCTTGACACCGTCAACCCGGAGCCCCGCTGGGGCGATATTCAGGGAGACAACGATCCCGGAGCAGACTTCCTCCTGCTGACGCCCGATGCCGTCCGCAAGCTATCCGCAAACTAGACCGCGACCGTAAACGTGTCCTCGCTCCGTGTCACTGCCCGGTACAGGGTGTCGCGCTCGAAGGGCACCCGCCCGGCCTCGGTAATCAGCCGCACCAGGTCCGCCCGCCGCATTCCCTGCGGAGTCGTCGCGCCGGCATTGTGATAGATCTTCTCCTCGATCACCGTGCCATCGATATCGTCCGCCCCAAACCGCAGCGAGATCTGCGCCAGCTCCGGCGACACCATCTGCCAGTAGCTCTTGACGTGCGCAAAGTTGTCCAGCAGCAGCCGCCCAATCGCAATCTGCTTCAGGTCCATCATTCCTGTCGTCTTTAGAATATGCGCCAGCGCCGTATTGTCCGGATGGAACGCCAGCGGAATAAATGTCTGGAATCCGCCCGTCTCGTCCTGCACCGCGCGCAGCCGCAGCATGTGGTCCACGCGGTCTTCGTCGTTCTCCACATGCCCGTACAGCATGGTCGCGTTCGATCGCAGCCCAATCTTGTGCGCCAGCTTGGCCGTCTCCAGCCACTCGCCGCCATCGATCTTGTGGTCGCAGATAATGTGCCGCACTCGATCCGCAAAGATCTCCGCGCCGCCGCCCGGGCATGAATCCACACCCGCTGCCTTCATCCGCCGCAGCGTCTCTTCGATGCTCATCTTGCCGAGCCGCGCAAAGAACGCCACCTCCACCATCGTGAACGCCTTGACGTGTACCTTCGGGTAGCGCATCTTCAACCCGCGCACCAGGTCCTCAAAATACTCAAACGGAAGATCGGGATGCAGGCCGCCCACAATGTGGAACTCGGTCACCGCCTCGCTCAGGCCCGTGCCCGCCGTCTCCCACGCCTCTTCCAGCGCCATGGTGTAGGTCCCGGGTTCGCCTTTCTTCAGGCCAAACGCGCACAGCCGGCAGCTCGCCACGCATACATTAGTCGGGTTGATGTGCCGGTTCACATTGAAGTACGCAATGTCGCCGTGCATGCGCTCCCGAACCTGGTTGGCCATCCATCCAATCGCCAGGATATCGCCGGTGCGATACAGCGCCACGCCATCGTCAAAGCTCAGCCGCTCACCGGCCTCCACCTTCGCCGCAATCGGCCGCAGAGCCGCGTCATCCGTCTGGAAGCTGTGCCGCGCCGTCGCCTTGGATGTGAGTGCAGTCATGCTGTCTCAATTCTAATCCCGCTGCTCTGCGATTGCCCCGCGTCTCGCGTCTGAGCTTGCGGGTTCCTCAATGGCCTGCCACCAGCGCCGAGTCCACCATCCGCGGCTGCACCACAATGCCATCGAACAGCGTCGCCGCCACCAGGTGGTCGCCCATCGGCCGCACAAACCGCAGGTTCCATCCTGTGTCCCACGTCGTCACCCGCATCGACGCCAGGTCCACCGCAAACGCCTCGGTCTTCGGCTCGTACGCCGTCACCAGCATCCGATTCGCGGCCTCGTCAAAGTACAGGCTGTTCACCTTGCGCACCGCCAGGTCGGTCAGCGTCCGCCACGCGGCGCCCTTGTCCGTCGACACGTACACTCCGTCCTTGTCCGCCACCCAGACGCCGCCGCGTGCATCCACCGCAATCGCCAGCACCTGCTTCACCTTCGGCGGCAGCGCCACCGCCTGCCAGGTCTTGCCCACATCCACGGACAACTCCAGCGCATCCAGGCTAGCCGCCAGCACGCCCTCCTTCTCGGCCGCCACAAACCGGCATTCATCCAGCGGAACCGCGGTCATCGCCCACGTCAGTCCGCTCGATGGGCTCTGCAACAGTCCCTGCGACGTCGCAGCAAACAGCATCTGGCCCGCGCCGGCAAACCCGTACACGCTCCCGTCAAAGTCGTGCAGCGTGGCGCTCTTCTTCGCCGCAACCTTCGTCACCGCGACGGGAGGTTTCGCCGCCGCTCTCCGCCTGGCCGCAGCCTTTCCCACCGGCTTCCTGGCCGGCTGCGTCTTCGCGGGTTCCGCCGCGGGCGCAGCGGCCGCAGCCGCCGCGTCATCCGCCACCCGGTGCCATGCCGCATCCTTCAGCCGGTAAATCCCATGCTCCGTTCCGGCCAGAATCGTGCCATCCGGCGCCTGTCCCAGGCTGAATACGTCCCGCCCATCCAGCCCGTCGCTCAGGTGCGTCCAGCTCAATCCTCCCGTGTGGCTCACAAACACGCCGCCGGCATCCTTATCATTCACCACGCCCACATACGCAGTCGCCGCGTGCTGCGCATCGCCCGTATACGCGGTAATCAGCCGCGCCGAGAACCCACGATTCGACGGCTGAAAGCTGTCGCCGCCGTCTTCGCTCGCCAACACCCCGCGCCGGTCCGTTGCCAGCAACACATGCTTCGAGTTCTCCGGGTCCACATACACATCGTTCACAATCACGTCGGAGCCGGTCGTCTGCATCCAGTACTTGCCCGCGTCGAACGTGCGATACAAACCCTCCGTCGTCCCCGCAAACACCGTGTCCAGGTGGTTCGGGTCCTGCATCAGCACCCGCGTCCGCCGCGCCGTCGAAGGAATCCCCTGTGTCTTATTTACGCTGACGCCGCCGCTAAACTTCGCGCCGCCGTCCTCGCTCTTGTAGATTCCCGAACACGCACTCAGATACACCACGCTCGGCTGCTTGGGGTCGACGATGATCGAAAATACGTCCGAGTCCTCAATCATCCCCTGCTTGATGCTCGTCCAGTTCTTGCCGCCGTCCGTCGTCTTCCAGGGCAGATGCCACGTGCCCGCATAGAGGATGCTGGGGTCCGCCGGATCGATTGCCAGCGACTCCACCTCGTGGATCTCCGCGTTGTCCTTCGGACTGATCCGCTCCCAGTGCACCCCGCGATCCACCGAGCGGAACACCCCCTCCAGCGTCCCCGCCACATAGATCTGCGGGTCCGACGGCGCAATCGCCAGTGAGCGCACCGACTGCCCCTGCATCTCCGGATGGCTGGTCCACGTCACCCCGCCGTCGTGGCTCACATAGATCCCACCGTCCGCCAACACCCATGCGCCCACTACGACATGCCTGGAGTCCAAAGGGTCCACCAGAATGTTGTCGATCACCAGGTCGTCGCGATTGCCTACCCGCGCCAGCCGTTTCCAGTTCTTACCGCCATCCGGCGATTGATAGATCCACCCGGTCGCCGTCCCCAGGTAAAGATGCTGGTGATTCGCAGGGTCCGCCGCAAAGGCGCGCGCCGAACCTCCGTCCGGCCCAAACGGAAACCACGAGGCCGCCCGCAGCCATGTGCATGTAAGCCCCAACAGCACGACGATCCAAACCAGGTTCCGGCGCAGTCTGTAATTCAAGATTATCGTCCCATCCCGTCGGTCCAGCCGCTTGATCGTTGGCGTCGAGCGCGTGCCCATTCCGTCCGCCCCCCTTCACTCCAGAGGAGTCACCGCGCACAAACTGCATCTTAAACGCCACGCCCGTTCTTTCCACGCCCGTTCTTTCTAGGATACATAGGTCACCCAGCCCAAGCGTTGCCCCATACCAGCACAAAGGCTGACTGGGAAACACCCCAGTCAGCCGCGTGTGCATCTTCGACTGCGTATTGGTTACTTGGCCTTGGCAGCCTTCTTCGTTCCCTTC